>Ga0114939_10002593_pt1 | contig 13282 bp, 10 predicted proteins | sample AshMeaCrysSpring_FD_87196 | JGI IMG/M metagenome (GOLD analysis project Ga0114939, IMG submission 87196) | Groundwater microbial communities from Big Spring, Nevada to study Microbial Dark Matter (Phase II) - Ash Meadows Crystal Spring | ecosystem: Environmental > Aquatic > Deep subsurface >... | reverse complement strand
CGGCCGGCGTGGTCGCGCTGCAGTTCCCGGCCGGTGTCGGTCTTGGTCATTGGGTCATCCAGGTCGTCAGGATCAGGCGCGCCGCGTTCGCATCGATATCATCGGGACGGATGCGTCGCGCCCGCGCGCCCGAGCGGCGTTCTTCGCGCAACTCGTCATAGGCGGCATTCGAAGTCAGGCGCTCGTCCACGTATTCGACCGGCAGCGCCGTGCGCGCGGCGAGTTGGGCGCCGAACTCGCGGCAGGCTTCCGTCGTGGAGGTGTCCGAGCCGTCCATATTATAAGGGACCCCGACGAGCAGTCGGGCCGGCGCCCATTGGGCGATGCACCGATCGACGGCAGCCCAGTCCGGCGCTCCATGCCGGCAGGGCAGGGCCCCGTTGGCGGTCGCCGAGCCGGTCAGCGTCTGCCCGACGGCCACGCCGATGCGCCGAGTGCCGAAATCGAAGGCCAGTACCACCTCGCCGGCGGCCGCACGGGATTTGCGGCTCGCCGGGGGCGCGACCGGATCTTCGTCCTGGGTGCTCAGGCGTGTCCCGCGTCGCTGCTCAGGGTGCGCAGGTCGATGCCGAGCAGCCGCGCGGCGGCACTCCAGCGCTGCTCGACCGGTGTGTCGAACACCACGCGTTCGTCCGCGTCGACGGTGAGCCATGCATTGCGGGCCATCTCGGCCTCGAGCTGGCCGGCGTCCCAGCCTGCATACCCCAGCGCGATCACTGCGTTGTCGGGGCCTTCACCGGCCGCGAGCGCGTCGAGGACGTCGCGCGAGGTGGTGAGGTGCATGCGCTCGGAAAATGGCAGCGACGACTCGTACCTGCCCGCGGGTGAATGCAGGACGAAGCCGCGCTCGGTCTGCACCGGGCCGCCGCGCAGCACGGGCTGGTCGCCCAGGCGCAAGCGCGAGCCGTCGAGTTCGAGCTGGTCGAAGACTTCGCCCAGCGTCATCGGCAGGGTGCGGTTGATGACGATGCCGAGCGCGCCGCGCTCGCTGTGTTCGCACACCAGCGTGACGGTCTGCGAGAAATTCGGATCGTCCATCGCAGGCATGGCGATCAGGAACTGGTTGATGAGGAACGACGCCACGGTGTCAAAGTATCGCGGCTTAAGGGTCGGAGGAAAAGACCGCGCCGTCCCCGCCGAGCTGGCCATTGATGAATTGCCACTCATAGGCGAACCGTAACACCGGGAAGCGCTCGCGGAGCGCGCCCGAGAAGGGCTCGAACGGCGCGGCCAGCCGCACGATGCCGACGGCGGCATTGTCGAGTTCGGCATGGCCGCTCGAGCGGCGCACGATCACTGTATCGAGCGAACCGTCGGCGCGGATCGCGACCTCGACGACCGGATTCCCCGACAGGCGACGGCGCCGGGCCTCGTTCGGGAAGTTGAGGGTGCCGACGCGCTCGATGCGGCGCTTCCAGCCGTCGAGATAGGTGGCGATCGCCGATTCGCGAGTGTCCGCCAGCAGCTTGTCGTCGTTGGCGCGCGGGCCGCGCAGGCTGAGGTCACGATCAGCGACGGCGGCATTGAGGCCGACCGTCGGCACGGCTGGGGTGGGAACGGCCCAGAAAACCGGCGCATCTTCCTGGCGAGCCGTGCCCGTCGCGACGCGCTCGGCGTTCAGTGCCCGGCGGGCCAGCACGGCAAGGTCGCCGGCTGATTCGGCCTGGGTCGGTTGCCTGGTCGGGTCGGGCTGGACCGAGTCCGGAGGGGGTGACTGCTCGTCGCGCGCTTCCGGCAGTGAGGCGCGCTTGGGGTCCGTACCAAGTCCTTGGCCGCGCTGCGTGCGCTGGGCGATGTACGCGGCGTCGGGGTTCTCCTGCGGGTCGTCCGGGCCGGGCGGTACGATCAGGACCTCGAGCGTGGGCAGGACGTCGTTCGTCACCGGCGGGGCGGTGAACCTCAGCCCCAGGATGATCAGTCCGTGCAGCAAAGCTGCGACGAACAGGGCCGTCGCCAGCCGGTCGCTGTCCGGGTCCTTGCGACGCCGCAGGATGGCAGGGGTCGTCAATGCGGCCCTCCACGTGCATCGACGCGGCGGGCGATCACGTCCATCAGCGAGCCGGCGATGTCGGTCCCGAACTGCCTGTCGATCTCGCGCACGCCGGTCGGGCTGGTCACGTTGATCTCGGTGACGAAGCCGCCGATCACGTCGAGACCTACGAACAACATGCCGCGCCGGCTGAGTTCCGGCCCGATCTGGGCGGCCAGCCAGCGGTCGCGATCGTTCAGCGGGCGACCCACGCCCTTGGCCCCTGCCGCGAGGTTGCCGCGGTTGTCGGCGGCGGTCGGAATGCGGGCCAGCGCGTAGGGCACGGGTTCGCCGTCCACCAGGATCACCCTCGAGTCTCCGGTCGTCACGATGTCCGGGATATAGCGTTGCACGATCGCGTACCGCGTGCCGTACTCCGTTAGCGTTTCGAAGATCACGTTCGCATTCTTGTCGCCCGCGTCGACCACGAAGATCGAACGGCCTCCCATGCCATAGAGCGGCTTGGACACCGCCTGGCCGTGCTCGCGCAGGAAGGCGTGCATGTCCGCCATGTCGCGCGTGATCAGGGTCGGGGCGCAGCACTGCGGGAACCACGCGGTATACACTTTCTCGTTCATGTCGCGCAGGCCGTCCGGCTGGTTCACGACCAGCGCGCCCTGCGCCTCGGCCCGCTCGAGGATGTACGTCGAGTAGATATACTCGGTGTCGAACGGCGGATCCTTGCGCATCAGGATCGCGTCGAACTCGCCGAGCCGGGCCACGACGGGCTCGCCGCGCGTGAACCAGTCCGAATCGTGCTCGCGGACGGTGAGCGGATGGGCTCGACCCAGCGCGACGCCATCCCGCAGCCAGATGCCGCCGAGTTCCAGGTAGTGCACTTCCCAGCCGCGGCGCTGGGCCGCGAGCAGCATGGCGAGCGTGGTGTCCTTGCGCGGCTTGATGTCCCCGATGGGGTCCATCACCACGGCGATGCGCAGGGGCTTGTGGGTCATGCGGTCTCCACGCGGGCGGCAGCCGGAATTTCGACTGTGATGGGGGTCATGGTATCGAAAGCAGCCAATGGCAGGGGGGTGACCAATATGTTAAAACGCCCTCGCGAGCGGCAGCCTCGCGCTTAGCGTCGAAAGCGCACGCACGCACACTCGTTGCCGAGGATTTGACCGCATGGAAAACATGGCTGCCAGCGACAGCCGGCCAAGGCTGGCCGGGCTCAAAGTGCTGGTGATCGATGACAGCAAGACCATCCGCCGCACGGCAGAAACGCTGCTGGCCCGCGAAGGCTGCGAGGTGTTCACGGCCGTCGACGGCTTCGACGCCCTGTCTAAGGTGGCCGACCACCAGCCCGACATCGTCTTCGTCGACATCATGATGCCGCGGCTCGACGGCTACCAGACCTGCTCGCTGATCAAGCACAACAAGGTGTTCAAGAGCATCCCGGTGATCATGCTGTCCAGCAAGGATGGCCTGTTCGACCGCGCGCGCGGCCGCATCGTCGGGTCGGAGCACTACCTCACCAAGCCGTTCACGCGCGAAGAGCTGCTGAGCGCGATCGAGACCCACGTTCATCGCGCCTGAGCGCGGCCCGCGGAGGATTCATCGTGGCACTGGTACTGATCGTGGACGACTCGCCGACCGACGTTCACGTCATGCAGAAGGCGCTGGAAGAGCACGGGTTCCGCACCGCCGCGGCCGCCAACGGCGGCGAAGGCCTGCGGCTCGCGCGCGAACTGCACCCCGACCTGATCCTGATGGATATCGTGATGCCCGGCGTCAACGGCTTCCAGGCCACGCGCGAGCTGGCGAACGATCCGGCAACGCGCACGATCCCGGTGATCATGGTCACCTCGAAGGCGCAGGAATCCGACCGTGTCTGGGGCCTGCGCCAGGGTGCGGTCGATTACCTCGTCAAGCCGGTGGTCACCGAGCAGCTCGTGCTCAAGGCCCAGGCCGCGCTGTCCCCCTGACATGCTGCCAGGCGTCACGCCCCTGCGTTCGCTGCGCGACCGCCCGTTCGAACTCCTGCGGGAGCTCGACCGTCGCGCCCGCATCGCCGCCCAGGGCCAGCCGGAAGCCGTCGCGCCTGGCGCGGAGTGGGTGGGAATCGCGTTCCGTCTCGGCGGCGAAGCGTTCCTGATCGCGCGCGAAGAAACGCGTGAAGTGCTGGCCTATCCGGCCGCCGTCACGCGCGTGCCGGGTGCGCGCGCCTGGATCCGCGGTCTCGCCAACGTGCGCGGGCAACTGTTGCCCGTCATCGACCTGCGCGCATTGCTGGGCGCGGGCTCAACGGCCGTCTCGCGCTCCAACCGCGTGCTGGTGGCGAATCACCGTGAGATCCCGGCGGGGCTCGTCGTCGATGAAGTGATGGGCTTCCGCCGTTTTTACGACAGCGAATTCTCGCCCGACCTGCCCCCCACGCTGTTGCGCTGCGAGCGTTATCTCGCCGGCGCGTTCCGGCGCAGCGCCGAGGTCTGGCCGGTGTTCTCCGTGCGGGCACTGCTCGAAAGCCCGCAGTTCATGCAGGCCGCTGCGTCGTGAGACGAGCGCCGAACCGACAACCGATGGTGATCACATGAGCAATCGAATCGACGCCGCCCGGTTGCAGCCGTTGCTGCTCGGCGTGGCGATCGTGGCGGCGCTGCTGGCCGCCGTTGCGCTGGTGCTGTCCGGACGGGCGCTGCAGCAGCAGGCGCAGCTGCGCGAGCATATGGCCTCGCTCACGGCCATCTCGCAGAACATCCCGTTGCAGGCCGGTGCGGCCGTGCGCGGTTCAGCTCCTGCGTTCGACGCGCTGGCCGCTTCGCGCGCGCGCCTCGAACGCGTGCTCGACGAAATCAACGCCGGCAAGTCGGCCGTCGGCCTGCTGTCGTCGCCCAGCGCGCGCGTACTCGGCGGTGAGCGCGGCTGGCCCGCGCTGCTTGAACAATCGCAGGCCGTGCTCGATGGCCGCGAAGCCGCACTGCAGGCGCAGCAGGCGGCGGCCAGCGTGCGCGAGACCACGCCGCAGTTGCTGTCCACCGCGGCCGGCGTGCTGAAGGCGATGGGCCCGGGCCGTCCCGAGGTCGTGAACCGCAATTTCGAGCGCTTCGAGCTGCGCGCCCAGGCGATCGACCAGGACCTGACGGCGCTCGCCGACGGCACGGCTGCCGTGGAAGCCGCCTCGCGCCGCCTCACCGACAGCCTCGACTTCATGGCGCAGGTCACCAACGGCATCAACGGCAGGGACAACACGCTGGGCGTGCCGCCCGCGGCCGGAGCCGCGACGGAGGCGGCCGCGGCGCTCGCCGTCGCTTTCAACAGGGAAGCCGAACAGGTGCGTGCGGTCATCAAGCTGGCCGACCAGCTCGAGCAGATGCAGGCCGCGCGCAACGCGCTGACCGAGACCGGCGCGAGCCTGAGCAGCGGCCTCGCCGCGATCGAGGCGAAGGGCCCGATCGGCCGCGGCGGGCTGTTCGCGAGCCCGTGGCTGCCGCTGTTGTTCATCGTCGTCACGCTGCTGGCGCTTGGCGCAGCCTTCTGGCTGCAGCGGGAACTGGCCGCGCTGCGCCAGGCATCCGAGCTGCAGTCGCGCCAGAACGAGCGCAACCAGCAGGCGATCCTGCGCCTGCTCGATGAGCTGTCGAGCCTCGCCGATGGCGACCTCACCGTGCAGGCGACGGTCACCGAGGACATCACGGGCGCAATCGCCGACTCGATCAACTACGCGATCGAGGCTTTGCGCGAGCTGGTCGTCACGATCAACGACTCGGCGGTGAAGCTCGACGGCGCCACGCGCCAGACGCAGGCGCTCTCGACGCACCTCGCCAAGGCCTCGGCCGCGCAGTCGAAGCAGATCGGCGCGGCCTCCGAGTCGATCGCGGCCATGGCGTCGTCCACCGAGGAGGTGTCGGGCAACGCCGAGCGCTCCGCCGACGTCGCGCGCCACTCGGTCGACATCGCGCACAAGGGCGGCGACGCCGTGCGCCGCACGATCGACGGCATGAACGCGATCCGCGAAAACATCCAGGAGACCTCCAAACGCATCAAGCGGCTCGGTGAAAGCTCGCAGGAGATCGGCAACATCGTCGAGCTGATCAACGACATCGCCGAGCAGACCAACATCCTCGCGCTCAACGCGTCGATCCAGGCCTCGATGGCGGGAGAGGCGGGCCGCGGCTTCGCCGTGGTTGCCGACGAAGTGCAGCGGCTGGCCGAGCGCGCCGCCACCGCGACGAAGCAGATCGAAGTGCTGGTCCGTACCATCCAGTCCGACACCAACGAGGCCGTGGTCTCGATGGAGCGCACCACGACCGACGTCGTGGGCGGCGCGCTGCTCGCCGAGAACGCCGGCGCCGCGCTCGAGGAGATCGAGCAGGTCTCGAACCAGATCGCGAGCCTCGTGCAGAACATTTCCGCCAGCTCGCGCCAGCAGGCGAGCGTGTCGCAGAGCATCTCGCGCAACATGCAGGTGCTGCGCGAGATCAGCTCGCAGACGGCCGAGAGCACGACGGCCACGTCCACGTCGATCGGCAAGCTGGCCGAGCTCGCGGCGCAGCTGCGCAAGTCGGTCGCGGGCTTCCGCCTGCCGGGCTCGATGACGGCGACGGTGACCGGCGAGTTCCCCATCCTCAGGCCCGATGACGCGGCCGCAGAAGCGCCGGAAGTGCCGGCCAGCTCGGACAAGGTGCGTCGCATCGGCAGCCTGGCCGGCTGACGCGATACGCCCACTGGTACTGCCTGCGTGATCCAAGGTTCCATGCCGCTCGCCACCGTCGACGAGGCCCACGCCTCGTTGCAGGTGATCTCGCGCGAGATTTCGACCGAGCTCAACGAGGCGCGCATCGCGCTCGAGAACTTCGCCGATCGTCCCGACGACCGCGGTGCACTGCATCGCTTCGCCGCCCACATCCATCTCGCGCGCGGCGCGTTGCGGCTGGCGGAGGTCTACGGCGGCGCGCTGCTGGCGGAAGAAATGGAGTTCGTGGCGCGCTACGTGGACGCGCACTCCGGCGAGGGACGCGCGGATGCCGACGGGCTCGACGCGCTGGTGCACGCCATGGAGCAGTTGCCGGCCTATGTCGAGCGCGTGGCCACCGGCGCGAGGGATCTGCCACTCGTCCTGCTGCCGCTGCTGAACGACCTGCGCGCGGTGCGCGGGGGCGCGCTGCTCTCGGAGGGCACGCTGCTGCTGCTCAACCTGCGCTCCGACGAGCAGCCGCGACCGTCGTCCCCGAACGCGGGGGACCGCGAAGTGGCCGAGCTCGCGAAGCGCCTGCGGCCGCGGTTCCAGATCGCGCTGCTCGGCTGGATCCGCGGCGAGCAGGTACCGGACAACCTGCACAAGATGACGGACATCGCATCGCAGTTCGAGCATGCCGCCTCGACGCAGCCGCTGTTCCAGTTGTGGTGGGTGGTGGGCGCAATGCTCGAGGCCCTGCAGCAAGGCGGCATCGAGCCGACGGTCTCGGTCAAGCGCCTGCTGGGCCACGTCGACCGCGAGCTCAAGCGCCTGCATGACGGCGAGCAGCGTTATGCCGCGACCCCGCCAGCCGAGGTGATGAACAACCTGCTCTATTACATCGCGCAGAGCACCACGGCGGGCGAGCGTGTCAGCGCCGTGCGTCACTCGTTCGGCTTGCACGACATGGTGGCGAGCAGCGGCGCCACGGCCAGCGATTCCTCCGAAATGCTGTCGGCACCCAGCGTGCGCCTGATGCGCACGGTGGCCGCCGCCATCCGCGAAGACCTCACGCGCGTCAAGGACGTGCTGGACATCTTCGTGCGCAAGGGCGCCACGCAGGTGGACGACCTGCAGCCGCAGCTCGAGATGCTGCGCAAGATCTCCGATACCCTGGGTGTGCTCGGCCTCGGCGCCCTGCGCACGCGTGTCGAGGGCGAACTGGATTCCCTGCGCGCGATCGTCGAGCGGCGCCTGCCGCCAAACGATACCGCGCTGCTCAGCATTGCGGCCGCGCTGATCGCCGTCGAGGACAGCCTCGACGCGCAACTCGTGCGCCTGATCCTGCCAGACGCGGCTCGTGCCTCCGACAACGGCGAGCCGACCGACGAGGAGTTCCGCCTCGTGCAGGAGGCCGTGCTGCGCGAATGCATCGTCAACATGGCGCGCATCAAGGAAGCGGTCACGCACTCGTTGTCCGCGCCGGCGGAAGCGCAGGGCCTCGACCAGGTGCCGCAGCTCGTGCGCGGCATCACCGCGGGCCTGCTGATGCTGGGCAGGCAACGCGCCGTCGAGGTCATGGAGCGTGTTGGCCGCGCGCTCGGCACGATCGTGCGGCCCGACGAGGAATCGCTGGAGCCGTCGCGGCTCGAGCGCCTTGCCGATGCGGTCGTCGCCGTCGAGTACTACATGGAGGCGTTGCAGGCCGGCCGGGCAGACCAATGGCACATGCTCGACGCGGCCGATGCGCGTCTCGCCGAAATGGAACCCGCAGGCGGACGCGTCGTACCGTTGCGGGAGACGACGTCGGACGTGCCGCTGCAACCGGTGGATGCGCCGCCTGCTGCGGCTGTGACGCCGGCTGCGCAGCCTGATGTATCCGCCCCGGTTGCTGCGCCGAGCTCCGCCGCCAAGATCGCCGCGATCGCTGCCGCGACTGCGGCGGATCCCGAGTTCCTGCAGTTGTTCGTCGAGGAAGCGCGCGAGAACGTGGCGCGGCTCGAGACGCTGTACCCGCAATGGGAGGCCAGTCCGCAGGACGCCGAGGCACTGCGCGATCTGCGGCGCGCATTCCACACGCTGAAGGGCAGCGGCCGCATGGTCGGCGCCCAGCGCATCGGCGAGTTCTCGTGGAGCATCGAGTCGTTGCTCAATCGCGTCATCAGCCAGACGCTGCAGCGCTCGCCCGACATCCTGCTCATCGTGCGCGACGCCGTCGCCGCAATGCCGCAGCTTGTCGACGAAATCGACGGCGGCGAGACCACCCGCATCGACATCGCCGGGATCATGGCGCGCGCCGATGCGCTCTCGGGTCGTGAAGGCCCAGCGCTGCCCGGTACTGCCACGCTGCCACCGGCCGCCGTCGAACCGGTGGCCCAGCCGGAGCAGCCCGCGGGCGCCGCGGCCGAAGACGCGGCCGCGGACGAATCGGCAATGGACCCAGTGCTGCGTGAGATCTTCCGCAAGGAGACGGCCGGACACATCCTGGTCGTGCGCCAGTTCCTCGAACGCTGTGCTCGCGGCGTGCCGCCGCATCCCGTTTCGGAGGCGCTCTATCGCGCGTGCCACACGCTGAGCGGCATCGCCAAGACGGCGGGAGCGCGGCAGGGCATCAAGGTTGCGGAACCGATGGAGCACTACGTCCGCAAGCTCTACGACAACGGGCACGGCATCGGGGCCGAAGGCGTGGAGTTGCTCGGCGACACCGTGCGACTGCTCGAGACGGTGTCCGAGCACGTCGACGAGAACACCGGCTTCTTCCCCGAACAGAAGCGCCTCACGACCGGCTGGCTCGTGCTCGACCGGCAGCTCGATGCGGAGCTTGCGCACCTGGCCGAGGCGGCCGAGCGCACACTGGGCGATGCCTGGCGCGGAAATCAGCCCGCCACGCCGGCACCGGAAGACGTGTTCCGCGGGCCGGCGACACCAGTCACAGCGGAAGAACACACCGAGCCTTCGTTGCCGAGCCTCGGCGAAGTGGTGCCCGAGACGTTCGAGCATGACCCGGACCACACCGCGCCGCACATGGCGCTCGCCGAGCACCTCGACATCCCACCGGTGCCGCCGCCCCCCGAGCCGCCCGTGGCGGCGTTCGGGTTGCGGCTGCCCGCGGCAGACGAATCGAGTCATCGCGACGAGTTCGATGCGGACATCGCGGCGATCTTCGGCGAGGAAGCGACCGAACTGCTCGACCAGTCCGAGGCGGCTTTCGCGCGCTGGCGCGCGGACCGCGCCGACTACGCGCAGGTCACCGAACTCAAGCGCCTGCTGCATACGCTGAAAGGCGGCGCGCGCATGGCCGGCATCCGCGCCATGGGCGACCTGAGTCACGAAGTCGAGACGTTCCTCGGCGTGATCGAATCCGGCAATACGTACAGCGATGCCGCGGCCCTCGACGTGCTGCAGGCATCGCTCGACGAACTGCATCGCATGCGCGAGATGGCGAATGCAGGGCAACGCATCCCTGCCGCGCGCGCGCTGATCGAGCGCCTGCGCACCATGGCGGCGGGTCATGTTGCGACCGAGCCGGCAGAGGTCGCCGCATCGGCGCCGCCGGTTGAACCGGCGGCACCCGTAACGGTAGAACCTGCCGCGGCCGCAGCCGGGATGGACGAAGTCGTTCTCGGCGAAGAGCCTGCGGCGACCGAGGCGGGCGCCGTCGAGATCGTCATCGAGGCGAGCGCAGCACCGCCAGCCGCAGAGGCCGTCGCGACACCTGTCGAGACACCCGTGGACGCGGCGAGCGTCGAGGAAGTCGTGTTCGAGACGCCGGCCGCCGCCGGGATCGCCGCGCCTGCCGTCGAGGAGACGGCGGCTACGGCCGCCGAAGAATACTTCGCCGCGGTGTTTGCGGCAGAGCCGTTCGTCGAGCCGCCGGTCGCCGCCGAGCCTGTCATCGAGCCGCCGGCCAGCGCAGCGCCGGTCGTCGAAGAGATCGTCGTCGAGGGCGCACCCGAGCCTGCCTTCATCGCGCCGCCGGTTGAGCGCATTCCCCCTCCGGTCGCGCCCGCGTACCCACCGCCGGCCCAGGAAATCGCCGCTGCGGCGCACCCGGTGCTACCGGGCCGCGAGCCAGTCGCGCCGGCCGAGCGCGCCGAGCTGGCTCGCGTCGATGCCGACCTCCTCGACGAGCTGCTCAACAACGCCGGCGAAGTCAGCATCTTCCGCGCGCGCATCGAGCAGCAGATGACCTCGATCGAGTTCAACCTGGCAGAGCTCGACCGCACGGTGACACGCCTGCGCGAGCAGCTGCGCAAGCTGGAGATGGAGACCGAGGCGCAGATCCTGCACAAGCACCAGACGGAAGAGGCCGCGGCCCGCACCGACTTCGACCCGCTCGAGCTCGACCGCTACTCGAACATCCAGCAGCTTTCGCGCGCGCTGGCCGAGTCGGTCAGCGACGTGGGCAGCATCGAGGATCTGCTCGCGCAGCTGAACCGCGAGACGCAGAACCTGCTGCAGCAGCAGGGCCGCGTCGTCACCGAGGTGCAGAACGGGCTCATGCGCACGCGCATGGTGCCGTTCCAGCGTCACGTGCAGCGCCTCACGCGCCTTCTGCGGCAGGCCGCGACCGAGACGGGCAAGAAGGCGGAACTCGTCGTCGAAGGCGCCTCGGGCGAACTCGACCGCCAGGTGCTCGAGCGCATGCTGCCGCCGTTCGAGCACATGCTGCGCAATGCGGTCGTGCACGGCATCGAAGCGCCCGCGGCGCGCATCGCGGCCGGCAAACCCGAGACGGGACGCATCACGCTCAGACTGCAGCGCGAGGGCGCGGAAGTCGTGATCGTCGTCGAAGACGACGGCGCCGGCCTCGACGTGGCCGCGATCCACGCCAAGGCGCGGCAGATGGGCCTGCTGCAGTCCGGCATGGACCTGACCGACGAAGAGTCGCTGCAGCTGATCCTCGAGCCGGGCTTCTCGACGGCGGACCGGCTCACCCAGCAGGCAGGACGCGGCGTGGGCATGGACGTCGTGGCCACGGAAATCAAGAAGCTCGGCGGCGCGCTGTTCATCGAATCGACGCGCGGCGCCGGCGCCCGCTTCACGATCCGCCTGCCATTCACGCTGGCCATCACGCAGGCGCTGATCGTGCGCGTGCACGATGAATTTTTCGCGCTGCCGATGGCCACGGTCGAAGGCGTGGCGCGGCTGTCCCGGTCCGAGATCGAGCGTCACCTCGCCGAAGAGCCTGCCATGTTCAATTATGGCGGCACCGCCTACCGGTTCCAGCACCTGGGCGTGTTCGTGGGCAGCGGCCCGTCCGTGCTGCCGGAGATCGACGTCGCGCTGCCGGTGATCCTCGTGCGCGCGGGCGAGCACTCGACCGCGCTCGTCACCGACGAGCTGATCGGCAGCCGCGAAATCGTCGTCAAGCCGGTCGGGCCGCAGATCGCGGGCATCCGCGGCATCTCGGGCGCCACCATCCTCGGCGATGGCCGCATCGTGATCATCCTCGACATGGGCATGCTGGTGCGCTCGGAGTGGCGAGCACGCGCGGCGGAGCAGGAGCGCGGCGCCCGCGACGACCGCATTTTCGCCATGGTGGTCGACGACTCGATCACCGTGCGGCGCGTGACGCAGCGACTGCTCGAACGCAACGGCATGCGGGTGGTCACGGCGAAGGACGGCGTCGAGGCGCTGTCGCTGCTGCAGGAGCACGTGCCGGACGTGATCCTGCTCGACATCGAGATGCCGCGCATGGACGGCTACGAGGTAGCTGCGCACGTCCGCAGCGACGCGCGTATCGCCGACGTGCCGATCATCATGATCACCTCGCGCGCCGGCGACAAACACCGGGCGCGGGCGATCGAGCTCGGCGTGGACGACTACCTGGGCAAGCCTTACCAGGAGAGCCAGCTGCTCGATGCGATCGAGCCGCTGGTGCTCGCGCGCAGGCGGATGCCTTGATCATCGTGGGGAGCGCAGCTTGACGACGGCAGCGGCGGGCAACATGAGCGACGGCGCGGGCAGCGAAGAGATCTACTGCCTGATGGTGCCGCTCGCGGACGACCGTCTGATCCTGCCGCGCGCCTGCGTCACCGAGGTGATCAACTACCAGGCGCCCACGCCAATGGAAGGCGCGCCGTCGTGGTATCTCGGCACCATCGCGTGGGGCGGCCGTCGCGTGCCGCTCGTTTCGTTCGAGGCCACCTGCGGCAAGGCACTGCCGCGCACCAGCGGCCGCACGCGCATCGTCGTCATGCAGGGCATCACCGGGAAGACCGGCGGCCACTTCGCCGTGCTCACGCAGGGTTTTCCGCAGTTGGTGCGGCTGACGCGCGACGTCGTGCACCCGGATCCTTCGCGCCCCTTCGGCGAACGCACGCCGGTGCTCGGCCAGGTGACGATGGTCAACGAGACGCCGCTGATCCCGGACTTCGAGCGGCTCGAGGAGATGATTGGCGAGGAGACCAGGGCGGGCTGAGCCGCAGGAAGCGCAGGAAGCGCAGGAAGCGCAGGAAGCGCAGGAAGCTAAGAGGGTTTCCCTCGTAGGCCGGTCGCCGTGACGCGGACCAGTCACTCGAACGCTGCAGTCGTCGGCCGGGGCATGTCCGTGCGCCCTGATCCGCCCAAATCTTGACTTTAGAATACCGTGGGTATTTAAATACCGAAGGTATCTGATACTCGAGAGTGGTCGT
>Ga0114939_10002592_pt1 | contig 13284 bp, 14 predicted proteins | sample AshMeaCrysSpring_FD_87196 | JGI IMG/M metagenome (GOLD analysis project Ga0114939, IMG submission 87196) | Groundwater microbial communities from Big Spring, Nevada to study Microbial Dark Matter (Phase II) - Ash Meadows Crystal Spring | ecosystem: Environmental > Aquatic > Deep subsurface >... | reverse complement strand
TACGCAATCATCGCCTTTACCAATCATCCAAGCACCAATTATTGTCGTTGTAGAAAAGAGCGATATTGAGGCAGGATTCGGTCAATGCGCAGCGGAAATGATAGCAGCCGAACGCATAAATCAGCTTCGGTATCAATCTCAAAAAAAATATATTTATGGATGTGTTACTACCGGGGAACTCTGGCAATTTTTGCGACTTACTGAATCACAATTAGATATTAATCCACAGAAAATTTATCTTGCAGAAATTGAAAAAATTCTTGGGGCCTTTTGGACAATTATTAACGAATAACATGCAGTCAAATCTAATTATCCGTAAGCGAATTTAATTGGGAGCGCAATAATGAATCGAGCATTGTGGATTGCCAAAACTGGCCTTGATGCGCAACAAACGCGAATGGCCGTAGTTTCTAATAATTTAGCAAATGTTAGCACGACCGGTTTCAAGAAAGGCCGAGCAATTTTTGAAGACCTGTTATATCAAAACATCCGTCAACCCGGGGCGCAATCCTCGCAAAATACAATTTTACCCTCGGGACTTTCCTTAGGCGTGGGTGTGCGTACAGTCGCTACAGAAAAACTCTTTAGCCAAGGAAATTTAGAATTAACCGAGAATTCTTTAGATATTGCAATTGATGGTCACGGTTTTTTGCAGATACTAATGCCCGACGGTACAATCGCATATACCCGTGATGGTGCTTTTCAATTAGATAATCAAGGACAGGTAGTAACTGCCGGTGGATTATTATTACAGCCGCCAATTACTATTCCGCCGAACTCACAAAGTATCACGATTGGAAAAGACGGTACGGTTTCAGTGCAAGTTGCCGGTCAGGCCGCAAGTCAACAAGTCGGTAATCTACAGCTCGCCGATTTTGTTAATCCCACCGGATTACAAGCAATTGGCGATAATCTATTTTTAGAAACCGCCGCGAGTGGTGCGCCGCAATCGGGAACGCCCGGGTTAAATGGTATGGGCTCGGTAATTCAGGGATTTGTCGAGAGCTCCAATGTGAATGTCGTCGAGGAAATGGTCAATATGATTGAAACTCAGCGCGCCTACGAAATGAATTCCAAGGCAGTTTCCACGACTGATCAAATGCTGGGTTATCTCTCGAGCAATGTTTAAGTTAATTTAATCCCACAAAAATGAACGTCACATCTCCAATAAATTGCCTTTTCGCGATACTAAACGCGACGTTTTTATTGTGCGCGCACGCCGAACGCATAAAAGATGTCTCGGCAATTCAGGGAGTGCGCGTTAATCAATTAGTCGGATACGGTTTGGTAGTCGGATTGGATGGTAGCGGCGATCAAAGTACACAAACACCTTATACAGCGCAAAGTCTAAAGAGCATGTTGACACAATTAGGCGTGACCCTACCGCCAAATGTAAATCCACAACCAAAAAATGTTGCGGCAGTCTCAATTAGTGCGGAATTGCCGCCATTCGCGAAGCCCGGTCAGACAATTGATGTTACGGTTTCGTCGATTGGAAATGCGAAAAGCCTGCGCGGCGGGACTTTATTATTAGCACCGCTAAAGGGTGCCGATGGAAATGTCTATGCAATTGCCCAAGGTAATTTGCTCGTCAGTGGACTCGGTGCCCAGGGCGCGGATGGATCGAAAATTACGATTAATATTCCAAGCGCCGGACGTATTCCTAATGGTGCAACAGTGGAGCGCGAAGTTCCGAATAATTTTCACAACGGTAATTTGATTGTATTGAATTTACATACTTCGGATTTTACGACCGCGCAACGGATGGCCCAGGCAATTAATCGCGCCTTCGGGGGGGATACCGCCAGCCCGCTCGACGCCACCTCGGTAAGGGTGCGTGCCCCGTTGGATCCTGGCCAAAAAGTCAGTTTTATGGCGATGTTAGAAAATCTGGAACTCGACCCGGGCGAGGCGCCCGCTCGGGTGATTATTAATTCACGCACCGGGACGGTCGTTATCGGCAATCATGTGCGCGTTCTACCGGCGGCGGTCTCCCACGGCAATCTCATTGTAACGATTACCGAATCGCCGCAGGCAAGCCAACCCGCGCCGTTTTCAGGGGGGCAAACGACGATTGTCCAAAATAGCAATATCAAGGTCGAGCAGGAAAAAAATCGGATGTTTTTATTTAAGACCGGGACAACTCTGGACGAGATTGTTCGGGCGGTAAATCAAATCGGCGCGGCACCGGGCGACGTCGTGGCGATTTTAGAGGCGCTCAAGCAGGCCGGGGCGCTGCGTGCGGAATTAATCGTCATCTAGGTGAGGCCATGACCGCGAACCCGGGGATTTATACAGATGTTCGCGGCCTGGCGGCCTTGCGGGGCCAAGCAAAACAAGACCCTCAGGGGGCAATACGCGAGGCGGCGCGCCAATTCGAGGCGTTATTTATCCAGAACCTGCTGAAACAAGCCCGCTCTTCCAGCCTGGCGCCTGGCGCGCTCGATGGCCCCCACAGTGAAACTTATCAAGAGCTACACGATCAACAACTTGCGCTCAGTTTGGCTCGGGGGAAGGGCCTGGGGATCGCCGCGATGCTGATCCGGCAGATCGAACGAAACCCCCCGGATTTTGAGACGTCGCCTCCCGCAGAATTACATTCCCCGACAATTCATGATGGACGAAAACTAAACCGTGCCGTAGTCCCACCACGAGCTACGCCGTCTCCGGCGGCGCAAGCGCCTCGAGTCCCCCAAGTGGTTGAGATCGATGATCCCCCCCCACCGGTGTTTCAGAATCCGGATGCCCCCACCCCGGAGGAGTTTGTCACGGCAGTATGGCCGGCGGCCCGTACCGCCGCCGAACAGTTAGGGGTTGACCCCCGGGTGTTAGTCGCCCAGGCCGCCCTAGAAAGTGCCTGGGGGCGGTCTGTGGCGCGTCGTTCCGATGGGCAAAGCAGTCATAATCTCTTCGGGATCAAGGCCGACAGCCGCTGGGACGGGGCGCGTACGGTGGTCTCGACGCTAGAATATGAAGACGGGGTGGCGGTGCGCCGCCGCGACCCGTTCCGCTCCTATAATTCCTTCAGTGATAGTTTCGCGGATTATGTGAAATTTTTGCAATCTAATCCGCGTTATTCCCAGGCATTAAAACAAGTATCCAACCCGGAGGAATTTCTCCGCGCTTTGCAATCCGCTGGTTATGCAACGGATCCGGCCTATGCGCGTAAAGTAAGCTCGGTATTGCGCGGCGATACACTTCGTTCGGCATTGGAAAATCTCGGCGGCGTCTGAATAATTTGATGCAATTCGAATATTGAACTATTTTAATTGCGCCGTCATTGAGAAAATTGCGTAGCTAATTCCGTAGCGCACAGCCAATTTTTCCATTGACGGCGATATTCACATTCTAAAATGCTCATGCGGATCGCGTCATAATAACGACCGTTACGCCAGACCTCATCCCGCAGGATACCCTCACGAATAAATCCGACCTTTTCGTAAAGGCGAATCGCATTACTTTGTGCGGCATTTACCCCTAACCAAACCTTATGGAGATTTAATATTTCAAAAGCCCACGCCAGGATTAATTGCGTCGCCTCAGTCCCATACCCTCTGCCCCAGAAATTTTTATCTCCGAGCAAAATCCGTAATTCCGCCGAATGCGCGAGATGATTAATCCCATGTAGCCCGCCCACCCCGATTAAATTATTTTCAGGATACGCACAAATTGCTACTTCTTCTTCATGCGGATTATTCACCATTGCCGCGTAATTTTGTTCCATGATTTCCAAATGTACCGGAAAAAATCCCCGATAGAGATAATGCGTTACGGCACGGTCATTCATCCAAACGCCTAAATCGGGCAGGTCATCTCGATTTAGGACGCGCAGATAAGTATTTCGTCCTGAGATAAAAATATTCGCCATAAATTTACCCTGAGTCAATTTAACAATTAAATAATCCTTAGTTCAATAGTTCAATTATAGTTCTCGCGGAATACCATAACCGAAATTTTTTATAATCGTTCGGCGACTCGCAATATTGCACTGCGGGCACGGGGATTCGTAGCGATTTCTATATCACTAGGTCGGGTAATACCCCCAAGTGCCTGCCAGCGCCGTACTTGGGGTGGGGGTATCACCGGTAAATCGCGCGGTAACTGGTCAACATCAGCGCGTAAAAAGCGTTTTACGATGCGATCTTCCAAGGAATGAAAACTCACCACTGCTAAACGCCCTCCAGGGGGCAGAATCTCCTCCGCCACCGGCAATGCGGCCTGGAGCTCGTTTAATTCTTGATTAATCTCAATTCGCAACGCTTGAAAAACACGGGTCGCGGGGTGTTTTTCCCGCTCTCGGGGTACCACCCGCGCCACAATTTCGACCAGATCAGTGGTCGTGGTCAACGGTTTGCTACGCCGAATATTGATAATTGCCCGGGCAATCCGCCCCGCAAAGCGCTCCTCGCCGTATTCCCGCAATAATTTGGTAATTTCCGACTCGGAGGCGCGCGCCAGCCACTGCGCCGCGCTAATTCCAGCCGTTGGGTCCATGCGCATATCCAGCGGCCCGGGGCGGAGAAAACTAAACCCCCGCGTTGGATCATCCAATTGCGTCGTTGCAACGCCCAAATCAAAGACGATACCCCCTACCTGCCCCTGCCATCCCCGCCGCGTCACCGCCTCCCCCATGAGCGAGAACCGCCGATGCTCAATTGCGAAGCGCGGGTCATTTCCAAAATGCTCCTGCGCATAACGCACCGCCGCCGGGTCGCGGTCGAACGCCAAAAGGCGGCCATTGTTTCCTAATTTATTTAAGATCGCGGCGGTGTGCCCACCGCGCCCAAAAGTCGCGTCTAAATAAATTCCATCGGCGCGTACCGCCAGTCCGGCAACCACTTCGGCAGTTAATACCGGTTGATGAGTGATTAACGTATTCATCTGGCGAAATTCCGAAAGTTATTTTGGAAACAATAAAGATAATGGCATTGGTGCGCTATTATGGCAGAAATCTGGGTATAATATGACAAGTGATATATTACAGTGACGAGTATTAAAACACATGACCATTAGCCTCCAAATACTTTTTATTGTGCTATTGATTGTACTTAATGGTTTTTTTGCGATGTCGGAATTGGCACTAATGCTGGCGCGCAAAGTGCGCCTAGAGATTATGGCTAAAAACGGTCAACGGAGCGCCGAAATTGCCTTAGAGCTTGCCAGACATCCAAATCGTTTTCTCTCCACAGTACAGGTGGGAATTACCTTGGTGGGAATTTGCACCGGGGCATTTTCTGGCGCAACGCTTCATGACGAAGTTAGCGCTTGGTTAACCAATACATTGCCGTGGTTAGGAGCATGGTCGGATCCATTGGCGTTGATCCTAATTATCGGTAGTGTCGGTTACCTTTCACTAATTGGTGGGGAATTAGTCCCGAAGCAAATTGCGGTTGCCCACCCCGAAGCAATTGCCATAATTGTGGCATTGCCGATGAAGATGTTATTAATAATTGCCACCCCGATGATTTGGCTCTTAGAAAAATCCAGTAATTTCTTTTTATATTGCCTCGGTCAACGCGAGACGGCCGCTGAAGGAATTACCGAAGATGAGGTTCGGGCACTAATCGCCGAAGGGGCGCGGGTGGGGGTGCTGAAACCCGCCGAAAAAGACATGATGGCAGGGGTGATGCGCCTTGCGGATTGGCGGGTGCGGGCGTTTATGACCCCGCGGCCAAATGTAGAGTGGATTAATCTTGCGGAAGACCCCGCGACCATAAAACACAAACTGCGAAATAGCGCTTATTCACGATTACCGGTTGCGCGAAATGACCTCGACGAATTAATCGGAATTGTCCAGGCGAAAGACTTACTTGATCAAATATTAGATGGCCGCGATTTAGATATTTCTGCGGTATTGCGCGAGGCGGTCGTGGTGCATGGCAGCAGTCCGGCATTAGGTGTATTAGAAGTATTGCGGAGTTCGCCGCTTCATTTTGCAATGGTTGCCGATGATTATGGACAAATGCAGGGCATAATTACCGCCACTGACATTCTCCAAACAATTATCGGTCACCTGGATAATGCGCCTAGTAGCGCGGGCGTTGTTCAACGTAGCGATGGCAGTTGGTTGGTAGACGGGAATTTAGCTTTTGATATGGCGACGGATTTAATAGGAATTAAAAATTTATTGCTTCCGACCAGCGACGGAAATTACGCCACAATGGCGGGATTTGCCTTGGCGCGCCTTGGCCATATTCCTGCTCCCGGCGAGCACTTTATCTATGAAAATTATTATTTCGAGGTCGTCAACATGGATGGCCGGCGGATTGATAAATTGCTCATCGCCGCACTGAGCAAACAACCTCCGGCTAAATTCGATGGATCTTAATTCAACCCGAGCCTGCGGACACTCTCGACCGCCGCCCCACTTCCGAGCTTCCCGCCCGTACATTTCCACCATAACAGAGTTTCCCCTCCCATAAAGGGAGGGGGTATCCCTGCTACTTTCTCATACTTTTTTCAAAGCTACGATTCATTCCTTCCTTGGTATCATCGCAACACTGCTGTGCGGCACGCGCCGCGCTCATCGCGGCATCAGCCTTCCGACTGGCTTCGGCAGCAGTTTTAAGTGCTTGATTGGCCAAATCATTTGCTGCAGTAGCAGCCCTTTGACTATCCTCAATCATCTTTGTGGTATCAGTGCTCGCGCAACCAGCAACACCCAAAGCTACCGCAAAAGCGGTAAATTTAACAACGTTCTGCATTTCTTTTTCTCCATATGGGAGTACCAAAACAAACATTTTTTTGGAGCCTGCCGTTTTGGAGTCCACTGCTAATGCTTAGTTACCCGCCGTCCGGGCGGGTTCCTGCGCATTGCGTGGTTCGCGTTTCACTGGACGCCCGACCTCTGGCGTCACCACCAGCTCTTGGTTGGTCCTCGAGGTTTTTTAGACCCGACAGTCGCATTTGACTATCACGCGCCTTACTTCCGAGCCTCCCGCCCGTACATTTCCATTTTCATCCTAGCATCCGCGAAACGCAACCCCCAGTGGACAAATATAGGAGTTACGCAGTTGAAAAATATATTTAACATTTTCAATCGGTTACGGAAGAAATCTGTCTTATGGCTTTCCAACTAAATCAACCAGTTACAATTCAACTGCGTAATTCCTGAAATAATTGGCCCGCGCCTACTCTACGTAGTTTCGCAACCGCAGGCGGAGGGTAGCTCGCTTCGATGGCTTCAATATCCCCGGGCTTCAGCGGATCACCACCCGAGTTCCGACTTGCGCCCATTGAGCAATTTGCTCGATTTCCTCATTTTCGAGAGCGATACAGCCCCTCGTCCAATCAAATCTTTGATGAACCGACAAGCTCCCTTCGCCCAGTCCGTGGATACCTATCTGCCCTCCTAATGGGGTATCCTGTGGAGGTATATCCCCCTCAGCTAATGCAGTATGTAGATCATAATAAGTGTCAATACCGATTAAGCGACGCTGATAAGCGCGCTCGGTGTGCTCCTCGTTGGGAAAATTCAACCCCAGGAAAATCTTGAAATTACTGGAATAATTAATCCACGCAACGCGAAAATCACCGGTGGGAGTGACTCCATCACCGCGTTGTCGCTCCGCCGCCGCCCCACTCCGTCCTAAGGCAATACGCGGATAAAACCGCTCCACATTTTCTCCGCGATATACCGACAGGGTGTGCGCCAAAGTATCGATTAAAATCCAGCGCTCTTCATTTGCCTGAACGTCCATCAAGAAAAATATACCGAGTGCAATTCCTAAAATACGCATAACAATCTCCCAAAATTATTTAATCGCTAAACTATCTTTAAGAATGCGTGGCGTAACAAAAATCAGTAACTCATTTTTTTGATTATTGCTAGTATTCCTCCTGAATAACGTCCCAACTATTGGTAAATCTCCAAAAAACGGCACGCGATTAACCCCACTTGTTGAGGTTTGTTCATAAATCCCCCCGAGTACAAGCGTTTCACCATTTTCGACTAAAACTTCGGTGTTGATTTTTTTCGTATTGATCGCCACCCCTCCCGGGGTAATTTGACCCGGGACATCTTTATTGACGCTAATTGTCAATAAAATTCGGTCATCCGGCGTAATTTGCGGTTTCACTTTTAGACTTAATGCGGCGGTCTTAAATGCGACATTTGTCGCGCCACTGGAGGATGCTTGTTGATAAGGGATATCGACTCCCTGTTCAATCGTTGCTTCTTTTTGGTTGGAAGTAATTACCCGCGGATTAGAAATAACCTCGCCGCGATTTTCACTCTGCAATGCCGCAAGTTCTAAATCCAATAGATAACGCGACCCAAGTAACGCAAGTGCAATACTCCCGCTTTTACCCGTAAGCGGAAGATTTACATTTAATCGATCCGCAGTTCCTGGAATAGCTACCGGAAATGGAGAATTAGTACTGATTAAATTATTTACTGCGCTTTCGGTCATTGTATTTGTCCCACCCAGAGAACCACTCATCATCCCGATATTTCCGCCGGCTTGACGTACCCCAGAGACGCCAAAGCGCACGCCTAATTCTTTTGCAAAATTATCATCCGCCGAAACAATTCGTGACTCAATTAATACCTGGCGAATCGGAACATCTAAAGTAGTAATTAATTGGCGAATTTCATTTAGCGTATCTGCGGTGTCTTGAATTAATAAAGCATTCGTGCGTTCATCTACCGCAACATTGCCGCGACTGGTGAGTAATGAATTCGCTTTCGATTTTAGGAGATCGGCAATCTCTTCTGCCTTTGCATAATTTACTTGGATCAATTCCGAACGCAAGGGCGCTAATTCCGTGACAGCTTTTTTGGCTTCTAATTCCTCTTTTTCCCGCGCCGCCAGCTCCGCATTTGGTGCAATCATAATTACATTTCCGGCTTCGCGTTTACCTAAATTTTTACTTTTGAGAATTATATCTAAGGCTTGATCCCAAGGGACTTCACTTAATCTCAGGGTAAGAGTTCCTTGGACTGTATCACTCGTTACAATATTGATATTGGTGAAGTCGGCGATTATCTGCAATACTGCGCGGATATCAATATTCTGAAAGTTTAGCGTTAATTTCTCACCGGTATAACCGAAGCGTTCTTTTTTCGACGATTCTTGTTGTTCTTTCGTTAGAGGTCGAATTTCTACCGTAAATATTCGATCTGATTGATACGCAAGATGTTCAAAATTAGCGCTATTGGCAATGGTGATTCGCACATTATCATCTTTCGGTAGCGATTCAATCGTATGCACCGGCGTAGCGAAATCCGTTACATCTAAGCGCCGCCGTAATGCAGGCGGTAGATTTGCACCTTGGAAATTTACAACAATATTATTTCCCTGTTGCCGGACATCTACGCCAATTGCCGTTGTCGATAACGTAATAATTATCCGACCTTCACCATTATTGCCGCGTTGAAAATCAATATCCTCGATACTGCGCTTATTAGTATTATCCTTAATTGCCGGAGGCTCATTGGCTAATTTTAAGGATGGTGGGGTAGCGCTTAATGATATTTGAGAAGACGCAGTCCGGCCTAAATCAATTAGCAAATGACTGCCTTTATTTATAATTTCGTGTGGGACCAATTCGGTAAGATTAATTACAACTCGGGTACGGCCGTTTGCCTCTACTGCCGCAACACTCTGTACGATACCAACACCAATATTTTGAAAGCGTTTCCCAGACCCCAGGTGGGTGTCTGGTAAATCGATCGCAATTCGTGCTGGATTATCCGTAGTAAAACTTATTGGCTCGGGTAATGGCGTCGAAAGTGCAATAGTAATTTGGACTTGATTACCGGAAAGAGTCGCGTAACTAATATCCTGCACGACGCGATCTTCCGCATCGACAACACTTATATTTACATTAAATCCTAATATGAGAATAAAAATTCGCCGCAATAATTTTCTCATCATAATTTTCACTCTATTCTGATAAAGCCAATCCGGCCTGATGCTCTAACCAGCCATCACTACCATCAGGAATTATTTCGGTGAGGAGAATCCGATCTTCGGTGATTTTTACTACTCGACCATGATTTTGGCCAAGATAATTACCTATGCGCACGCGATAGACAATTCCGTCAGCACTACGCACTACTCCCCAAGTTTCGCCGCGTTGCTTTATCGTTCCCGCCATGCGGAGGCTATCGAGGGGATAACGCTCTAATGGCTCGCGATTTCGATTGAAATCAGGCCGTAACGTAGAGATTGGTTTTGGAGGCGGTTGTTCTTTGGGTGCATGTTCGAGAATAGGTTCCTCGATAATTGGCGCAAATGGGTCGCGAAATTTATCCACTACTGCGGCATAACGAAAAGTTTCATAGGTAGGAATTTCTGGCAGGGGTTTTACTGGATCACGCGGCCATTTCTCTTTTAAGAATTGGTCTATATCGCTCATGTCGTTATTAGCACAACCAGCGAGGACAATAGCACAAATAAGGATATGCCGCATACTGCTCGAAATCATTTATGTCCCTTCATCAGAGTAATGATAAATCCGCGCTACCGAATCCATCCGCAATTTCCCTTTTTTATCGCTAATTCCTTTTAATGTCACATTGTGTAGCGTAACAATTCGGGATAAGGCCGCAACTCCGCTAACGAATTGTCCGAATTGATGATAAGTACCGGTAACGACTATTTGAATCGGCATAAATTGAAAACCGTCTTGACTACTCGGTGCCCCGGGTTTGAATAACTCGAATTCGAGTCCCGCCGCCACACCAGTTTGAGAAATATCCGCAAGCAACGCATCAACTTCGGCCTTACGGGGGAGTTGACGCAACATATTATTAAAAGATTTTTTCAAGTCTGCCAGTTGTTGTTCATAAACTGGGAGATTAGCGGCTTTCTGGTAAAGGTCCTTAAATTCTTTTTTTTTGACTTCTTCTTCCTTCTCAACTTTATTCCAATTATTAATTCGCTCATCGGTATCATACCAGAATCCTGCACCCAATATTGCAGCCACGGCAAGCGCAATCAAAATCACTCGAAATATTAACGGTGCGCTCCCAAGATTATTTGGATCGATATTATTCAGATCGGATAGATTCATTTGGCATCCTTTTTCTTTGCCGGGGCAGGTTTATTTGTTTTAGTAGCGGGAGTCTTGCCTTTATCTTTGTCTTTAGTTTCTTCTTCAAAAGGATTTTTTTGTTTCATTTGTAAGGTAAATTTACTAAATTTACTGGGTGTCTCGTCTTTAGATGGTTGATTTCCCGTAGTAGTAGTTTTAATTGCCTGGGTTTGGACTACGGTCAACATCGCATCGGTTAGCCATTGTGAGGAATTTATTTTCTGCATTAGGTTTGCAACCCGCGCATTTGATTGAGCACTGCCTTCGATAGTAATAACGCGATCTTTTTGCGTCAGGCTAATTAAATATACTCCCTCGGGTAATAGGCGGGGAACTTCATCGAATACGTGGACGATCTCTGGGCGACTAGACTGAAGACGTTTGATAATATCCATCCGCTCGCGTAACGCATCTAGCTCCTTTTGTAACGAATCGACTTTTTTAATATCTTCTTTTAGCTTCTTTATTGCATCTTCTAATTTTTTATTGCGAGCTTTTTGAAACGAAATCCGATCTTCGACGTAAGAGCCTGCATAAAATACTGCGCCTACAGCAAATAATACGGAAACACCCAAGACTATCAAAAAATTTTTCTGACGTTCCTTACGTTGCCCCTCACGCCATGGAAGTAAATTAATTCGCGGCATTAGTCAAAACTCCGTAAGGTTAATCCACAAGCGATCATTAGAGAAGACGCGTCATTTGTTAAAGCCTGAGTGTTGACTCGCGGGGACAAGGCCATATTCGAAAAAGGATTCGCGATAATAGTATCGACGCCGCTTTTTTCCTTAACTAATTCTGCTACGTCAGGAATTGCTGCGGTACCACCAGAAAGAATAATCGTATTAATCGTCTCAAAGGTAGTGGACGAATAGAAAAATTGGAGGGAGCGTTTTATTTGTTCCGCCATGCTTTCCTTAAATGGCTGTAAAACTTCGCGGGCATAACTTTCCGGCAATCCGCTCCCGCCCTGACGTTTTGCCATTCCGGCATCTTCGTAAGATAAATTATAATGTCGCTGAATCTCTTCAGTAAGTTGTTTTCCGCCAAAGACCTGTTCACGATTAAAGATGATCTGATTATTATTTAATACATTAAAGCTCGTCATGGTTGCGCCTACATCAACCAAAGCGACGGTTTGGTGCTCGCCATAATTAGGAATTTGATCGGTAATTAATTGAAAGGCGTTTTCCATTGCATAGGCCTCAATATCAACAATTTTCGCTGTGAGCCCGCCTAATTTTAACGCCTCGACCCGCGAATCAACATTTTCGACCCGAGATGCCACTAACAATACATCGACTTTATCAGGATTTTTGGGAGAAAGATTGAGACGTTGGAAATCCATGTACACTTCTTCGACCGGAAAGGGAATATACTGGTCAGCCTCGAGGAGAATTTGTTTTTCCATCTCATCGTCACTAAGTTTCGCCGGTAATTGAATTATTTTAGTAATTGCTGCCGACCCGGAGAGCGCCACCGCAGCGAATTTAGAACGAGTGCCGGAATTCTGAACTGCTTTTTTAATTGCTGCACCAACCGCATCGACATTGGCGATATTACGCTCAACTACCGAATTAGCTTGCAGCGGCACTACCGCAAAACTCTCAACGCGATAATATCCCCCGGAACGACTTAATTCTAGAAGTTTAACGACCGTAGAGCTAATATCAATCCCAACGATCGGCACCCAAGTCTTTGTGAACGGCCACATAATAAATCTCTATTTTTAGATCAAATATTGTATTTCGCGCCGTATTTTTAGATCGAAATATTGTATTTCGCGCCGCAGAAAATCTTTCCATAAGAGGGGAGGTCGTGCATAAAACCAAGCATTGTCACAGTGTATGATCGCCTCAACTGGTAAATCAATCCCGAGATTTTAGCATGTCTCTGTTATTCCACGCGGCAACTTTCCTATGGTCAGCATTGCATACCGTTTTGTCGATCATTGTAACGCTGTTATGGATGGCGCTTGTAGCGATTATTGTGATTTATGGTCGGATCGCGCCCGAGCTTCCGGACCCGCGAAATCTGCGCGAGGCGCGCCTGCAAATCCCGCTACGGATTTATAGCGCAGACGGACGGCTAATGGCGGAGATTGGCGCGAAGCGGCGCATCCCGCTACGAATTGACCAAATTCCCGCCCCATTAATCCATACAATAATCGCGGTCGAAGACGAGCGTTTTTTTGATCATCCGGGAGTTGATTGGCAGGGACTGGCGCGGGCGGCGTGGGCGTTA
>Ga0114939_10002591_pt1 | contig 13285 bp, 12 predicted proteins | sample AshMeaCrysSpring_FD_87196 | JGI IMG/M metagenome (GOLD analysis project Ga0114939, IMG submission 87196) | Groundwater microbial communities from Big Spring, Nevada to study Microbial Dark Matter (Phase II) - Ash Meadows Crystal Spring | ecosystem: Environmental > Aquatic > Deep subsurface >... | reverse complement strand
TGCGTAAAGCGATCGGCGAAACCGAAAGACGTCGCGCCAAGCAAATCGCTTATAACGAACAAAGAGGCGTGCAACCCCAATCGCTCAATAAGCGTGTTGAAGATATGATAGATGTGTCCGCGATGATGGGCAAGGGGCAAGGGAATAGTCGTAAAAAGCGAAGTGCCAACGATGAGTCTGTGCTCATGGTGGCAGAAGAGACGGCTCACTATGCCCATGATCCGCACAGTCTTGCCAAGCAGATGAGTCAGCTCGAAAAAGCCATGCATGCTGAAGCCAAGGCATTAAACTTTGAAGCCGCTGCGGCTTTGCGTGATCAATTGAAGCGATTGCGTCAGTTATTAGTGAGCTGAGAACTGTGTGTAATATGGCGCAAACTGCGCTTTTCAGATAGCTGCTTGTCTAAGTGATCTTTGGGTGTTAAGTTAACACACCGTGACTCAGCGAGAGGTGAAGTGACGCTTCTTCGTCATTGATCAGACCCTGTGCAATCAGTTTTTGTAAGCATTGCTCCAGTGTTTGCATACCCAGTTGATGACTGGTTTGAATGACAGAATAAATTTGTGCTATTTTATTTTCTCGAATTAAATGACGAATGGCAGGGTTTACTCTCATAATCTCATGGGCGGCGATACGCCCACCGCCTGTTTTCTTTATGAGTGTTTGTGATATCACTGCCACCAATGACTCGGATAGCATGTTTCTGATGTGAGCTTGTTCATTGCCAGGGAAAACGTCAATAATGCGGTTAATGGTTTTGGCGGCACTGGCGGTATGTAAAGTGGCCAAAACTAAGTGTCCCGTTTCAGCCGCCGTCAAAGCGAGCTTAATGGTGGTCAAATCGCGCATTTCACCCACAAGAATCACATCGGGATCTTCACGGAGTGCCGAGCTGAGTGCATCTGAAAAACTCAGCGTATGGCGGTGGAGTTCGCGTTGATGAATGAGCGACTGGTTAGGCTGGTGGACAAATTCAATCGGATCTTCTATCGTGATAATATGAGCCTGACGCTGCTGGTTGATCGCATGGATGATGGCGGCTAATGAGGTTGACTTTCCAGAACCAGTGGGGCCAGTGACCAATACCAAGCCTCGAGGAGTGTGAGCAATGTCAGCAAAAATGGGAGGTGCTTGTAAGTCCTCTAAACTCAATAACGTTAAAGGAATGCTTCTAAACACGCCTGAGATACCTCGCTCATGATAAAACACATGAGCTCGAAAACGCGCCACGCCGTTTAGATGAAAAGAAAAGTCACAAGCCAGTTGGGTTGTTAATAATTGGCGCTGTGTTTCATTCATCACTTCATTGAGTAAGGCAGTTATGTCTTGGGTTGCTAAGGCAGGCGCAGTCATCATTCGAATGTCACCATCGATGCGTAACATGGGTGAAAGCCCAGCAGAAAGGTGTAAGTCAGAGGCTTTTTGCTCGACTGCAAAGGCTAGGAGTTGTCTCATATTCATGGCGTGTTAACCTGTTGTGTCATGATTTTTGCTATATTAAAGCAATGAATCGACGAGTACCACTAAAATTCAAACGGATAGCAAATCTGAAAGAAGGGAGATGTCATGCTTTTTTTGCGATGGGTTTTCTGGGCTGGGTTGCTGATCAATACGGCTTTTGCGGCGGAGACCATTAATATTAATCGGGCAGATGCGGCTCAGATTGCTTCGGCTTTGTCTGGCGTGGGCGAAAAAAAAGCGCAGCAGATTGTCGCTTGGCGCAAAGCGCATGGAGAGTTTAAGACCTTGGATGATCTGGCTAAGGTGAAAGGCATGAGTGCTAAACTGGTTGAGCGCAATCGACATCTCATTGTATTTTCTTCGTCGGGCAGTCAAGCGAGTTCAGTAGGGCAAGCGGGACGGACAGAGCAGGAGTTGACTTGGCCAACATCAGGGATGTCTCGATAATCAGAGGTTCTGGCTTGTTTCTAAAACAAGCCAACCCTATTTTTTAATACTGATCTGTGGACTAACATCTGTCGTCAAGCTGTTTTGTTCAGCTTGCTTATGTTAAAATGAGCAAGCGATTTGGGTTGGTCCCTCGCGGCACTAAGCAGAAAACCCCGCCAGGTCAGGAATGAAGCAACGGTATTTGTGATGTGGGCGCCGAGGTCAAGCTGGCTCAAGTCGTCTTAGCTTCGTTATGGTCAAGTGTTTTTAGGAATGATTGACCATAACGAATCACTCGTTACCGAAATGCTCGAGGTCTCATGTCAGCCAGTACAGTTCTCGCACGAAAGTGGCGTCCCCATCAATTTTCTGAAGTTGTCGGTCAAGAGCCTGTGGTGCGTGCTTTGTCACAAGCACTGTCATCGGGGCGGTTACATCATGCGTATTTGTTTACGGGTACGCGTGGTGTGGGTAAAACAACCTTAGCACGAATTTTTGCTAAAGCCCTCAACTGTCGAGCGGGCATGAGTGCAGAGCCTTGCCAAGATGATATTGCGCAAGCGATTGATGCAGGAAACTTTGTTGATCTGATCGAGATTGATGCCGCCAGTCGTACCAAAGTAGAAGATACTCGAGAGCTACTGGATAATGTTCAGTATGCCCCCAGTGTGGGTCGCTTCAAAATATACATCATCGACGAAGTTCATATGCTGTCAACGCACAGTTTTAATGCGTTATTAAAAACCCTAGAAGAACCGCCAGAACACGTCAAGTTTCTATTGGCAACCACTGACCCGCACAAGTTACCTGTCACGATTTTGTCGCGTTGTCTGCAGTTTCATTTGCGTCCGATGACACCTCAGGTATTGCATAGTCATTTAGCCAAAGTACTGACAGCCGAAGCGGTTGAGTTTGAGTCCAGTGCGCTGGATCTGGTGGTGCGAATGTCGGGCGGTAGTGTGAGAGATGCGTTAAGCTTGCTCGACCAAGCCATTATGCTCGGGGCGGGTTGTGTCAACTATGCAAGCACACGAGATATGCTCGGTTTGGCTTCCGATGATCAAGTGAATGCCTTGTTATCCGCTTTAGCGCAACAAAATCAAGCAGAAGTACTCGCCTTGCTGGACGAATGGATTTGCTGGGGTGCGGATTTTGATCGCTTGCAACAGCAACTCGTGGAAAAGTGTCACCGTTTGGCGATGGTGCAGAGTTTTCCTTCTTTAGAGACTGATACAGAGTCGGGTTTGGCGAAATTGGCGGTTCAGGTATCGAGTGAGCAAGTTCAGCTTTGGTTGCAAGTGGCATTATTGGCGCAAGAAGATATGCGCCTTGCTCCGACGGCACAAATGGGGTTTGAGTTAATGCTGATGCGTCTGTTGCATTTTGTTCAGCAATCACCTTCCCCGTCAAGTCGAGGGATGACGAGTCACCTGTCAGTTAACGCTCAACATCATGGCTCTGAGCAGACCCCTGTATCTGTGGCGAAAGCTAAGTCTAAAGGCAATGCTGCTGAGTCTAGATCGCAAGATTCTGATGAGTCATCACCGCATTTGGCCGCATTGGCTGCGCTAGGGATTCGCAAAAACAAGGATTCGGCTGAAAAAAAAACACTGAATTTTGACCCTAGAGACTCTTCAACGCCGACTTTAGCATCTCGGGTTGATTCATCGCCAACAGGGCAGCTTGGGCAAGTTCAGGACGAAGCCAGTCAATTAGGCGAGCTGCATCATGCAAGATCTGTGGCTTGCTGGTCATTAGACGATTGGAAAGCCTGTCTTCAGCGCTGGCGCTTAAAAGGCCCTGAATTGGAATTGGCTAACCAGTGCGTGCGTTTAAAGGATGATGATGAACACTTGGTGTTACTTGCTTATCCAGAAGCGGCGGCGAGCAATGTGACCTATTGGGGGGATAAGTTGCTGGCGACGATTCGTCAAGTGGATGCTAAGGCTCGTTTGCAGTGGCAAGCGAGCTGGCAAGCAGATTGGCTAAGTCCAGAAGGTCACATTAACCAGATTAAACAAACTGAATTAGATGCCATTAAACGGCAAATTGAACAAGAATCGCGTTTACAGAGTTTGAATCAGTCCTTAGGGTTAACGCCCCAGTGGACTAAATTAGGGAACTTCTGAGAGCGTTTTCTTAGAACTCCTGTTATCTTAACCTTCTATCACCCTTAATAGAAAAGGAAAAAATCATGTTCGGAAAAGCTGGAATGGGTCAATTAATGAAGCAAGCACAAGCCATGCAAGAAAAGGCACAGCAATTGCAAGCTGAAGTGGCTGCGATGACTGCAGAAGGCGAAGCAGGTGGTGGCTTGGTTAAAGTCACCTTAACGGGTAAGCACGAAGCCATTAAGGTCACTATTGATGATAGCCTGATGGATGATCGTGAAATGTTAGAAGATTTAATTGCAGCAGCGATTAACAGTGCCAATCGTAAAGTCGAACAGGTAACTGCGGAAAAAATGGGCAGTTTAACGGCAGGCTTGCCCGCTGGCTTAGGTAATATGTTTGGTTAAGATCGAGTTGTGATGTTTAACGCCAAGCGAGATGCTAACATCAATGAATGCTTTTCTCACGGGAAGCAACTTGTGATGTGGGTTTTTAGTCTGACCTGGTTTGTTTTTTGCAAAAGTCGCTTATGCCCAATCTTTTGAATAGTCTGACCCAAGCCTTGCGCCAACTGCCGGGCATTGGTCCTAAAAGTGCGCAGCGCATGGCTTATCGTTTGCTGCTACACAAACGTCAACAGGCGGCGGCATTGGCTCAAGCATTAATTCATGCCTTGGAAGGTGTGGGTCAGTGTCGTCGTTGTCGAGATTTGAGTGAGTCTGAAGTCTGTGCAATGTGTCAGGATAGCGGTCGAGATGAGCGCTTGCTTTGTATTGTTGAGTCTCCGCTAGAGGTTTTGGCTTTTGAACAGACAGGCTCCTACAAAGGACTTTACTTTGTGCTTCATGGACAATTGTCGCCCTTAGATGGCTTGGGTCCGCAGGAGTTGGGTTTGCCTTTGTTGGCAGAAATACTGGCAGAAGGAAAGGTTCGTGAAGTCATTATCGCCACCAGTCCAACGATGGAAGGCGAAGCGACTGCTTATTATATTCAACAACTGACCGATGCCGTAGAAATTAAAACCAGTCGGTTAGCACAGGGAGTTCCCATGGGGGGCAACCTAGAGCTATTAGACGGGGCAACCTTAGCACAGGCTTTAATGAACCGTCATTAAACACTAAGCCTCTGCTGTTTTGGTGTTTTTTCCTAGAGAGGGGTGTTAACTTTGCTGTCCAAGCAGTAAAAATTCCATCAGTGCTTTTTGGGCGTGCAAGCGGTTTTCTGCCTCGTCCCAAACAACACTTTGCGCGCCATCAATCACGTCAGCAGCGACTTCTTCACCACGATGGGCGGGTAAGCAATGCATGAACAGGGCTTGTGAGCCAGCGGCTGCCATAATCTGAGCATTGACTTGGTAGGGACGGAATTTGGCATGTCGCTCTTCCGTTTCTGCTTCACAGCCCATGCTCGTCCATACGTCAGTCACAACCAAGTCAACGCCTTTTGCTGCGGTTAGCGGGTCGCTATGTAAACTGAAGCTGCCCTCGCATTCTGCTTGCACTTGTGCGTTGGGTTCATAGCCTTCTGGTGTACAAACACGAATATGAAAGCCGAATTGCTTTGCCGCATGCATGAAAGAGTGGCACATGTTATAACCGTCACCAATCCACAGCACGGTTTTCCCCGCAATGCTGCCTTGTTGCTCTACAAACGTCATGACATCGGCCAAGACTTGGCAAGGATGATGTAAATTGGTTAAGCCGTTAATGACCGGAACTTTAGAGTGCAGCGCAAAACGCTCCACAATGTCTTGTCCAAAGGTGCGAATCATCACAATGTCGGTCATGCGAGAAACCACTTTAGCGGTATCTTCTAGAGGCTCGCCGCGACTCAGTTGACTGTCTCGTGGTGAAATAAAAATAGCATGACCACCCAGTTGTGACATGCCAGCTTCAAGCGAATTGCGGGTGCGAGTGGATGATTTTTCAAAAATCATCGTCATGACTTTGCCAACGAGAGGTTCATGCACTTTGCCTTGGTTACGCCACGTCTTGAGGGTAATAGCACGCTGCACCAGATAATTGAGTTCTTCAGTCGTGCAATCTAACAAGGAACGAAAATGTCGAATGGGTAAAGTCATAAAATTACATCATACTAAGTTGTTTAATGCGCTTAGGCATTGGTATTTAAAAATTCACGAATCACATCGCAGACACCGCTGACAATTAATTCGGCATCGTCTTGCGTCATAACCAGTGGGGGTAATAAACGCACGGTATCTCCACGAGTCACATTGATGAGCAAATGATGTTTTTCTAGGGCGCGTTTGACCAATTCCGTGCAAGGACGGTCGAGCTGAATGCCAATCATTAAGCCTAAGCCACGAATGACTTTAATGCCTTCCAAGTCAGACAAGCGACGGCTAAACTCGGCACGCATATAGTCACCTAATTCGGTAGCACCTTTTATGTATTCAGGGTGTTGCTTGAGCGTGTTGAGAACAGCAAGTCCCGCAGCGCAGGCGAGGGGGTTGCCGCCAAAAGTAGTCCCATGATTTCCTGGTGCAAACACCTTGGCGGCTTTACCCCGTGTCATCATCGCGCCAATAGGCATACCATTACCCAAGCCTTTCGCCAGCGTTACCACATCAGGTAAGAAATGGTGATGCTGAAAAGCGAAGAGTTTGCCCGTGCGCCCAACCCCCGTTTGTACTTCATCAATCATCATGAGTGCGTCATGCTCCTGACATAAGTCACGGAGTCGTTGACACCAGAGGGGATCAGCAGGTAAGACTCCCCCCTCACCTTGTACAGGCTCTACCAATACCGCAACGATATTAGGGTTGGCGGCGAAGGCTTGCTCGGCGGCTTGCACATTGTTATAGGCAATACGCACAAACCCCTCTAGCATGGGGCCGAAGCCCTCTTTAATTTTATCGTTCCCTGTCGCGGTGAGTGCTGCCATGGTACGACCGTGGAAGCTATTTTCCATCACTAAAATGGTTGGTAAGGCGATGCCTTTTTGGTGACCATACAAACGCGCCAACTTGATGGCTGCTTCATTGGCTTCAGTGCCCGAATTACAAAAAAACACCTTGTCCATGCCTGAAACTTCAACCAGCAGGTCACCTAAGGCTTCTTGGCGTTCAATGTGATAAAGATTCGAGGTATGAACCAGTTGACTTGCTTGTTGACATATCGCTTGTGTCACAGCGGGATGGCAATGTCCTAGGTTGCACACGGCAATGCCGCTAATCGCATCTAAGTAACGATGGTTAGCTTCATCCCATAACCACACCCCTTCTCCGCGTGTGAAGGTCACTGGTAGGCGACTGTAGGTAGGCATTAAATGACTCATGATGATTCCGTCCGTGTGCTCGAAACAAAAAAGCAGCCTTAAATGACTGCTTGATTTATGTTACCTAAAATGACCTTAAAAATCAAGAGATACTTAGATGAAGTCGTCGTTTTGAATGTCGCTTTCCTAACGACTCACAGAGGTTATCTGCGATAATGGCGTATATTTAATTTTTGTCATGGTTGCTTGTGTCACTTTTTGCGCTTCATCAGTCTCAATTAACCGCAGAACAATTGGCTGCGGCTTGCCACGATAAAGGACATGCTCGTGTTTTGGCTGTAGCAGGTGCTGGTAAGACTCGCATGCTCATTGCGCGTATTGCTTGGTTGTTAGATCAAGGTGCTGAAGCCAAGCGTATCCGAGTGTTGACCTATAATCGAGAGGCAGCGGAAGATTTCCGTCATCGTTTAAAAGCCGCTATCGGTGTCAGTGCCGTGACGGTTCAAACCTTTCATGCCTTAGGGTGGAAATTGTTGCAGCGTCTGATGGCTCAAGGAAAAGCACCGACTTGGCGTTTAGCTTCATCGGCTCAGGAGTCGGCATTAAAGCGTCAAGCCTTAGGGGTTTGTCAAATTGATCAAGAGCAGCTAGAAAGTTTGGGTCAAGCCTTGGAGTGGGTCAAAGGCTTGGCATCACCACTAGACTTATCCTTGACTCAATTGCCTGAAGCGATGCGAAGTTTAGCACCTGCGATTAGGCAGTTAGAAAAACTGCAAGCGCAAGCGCAAGTCTGGTTTTTTACCGATATGCTCTATGTGCCTTGGCGATTGTTGTCGCAACACGAAAGCTTGCGTCATGAGTTTGCTAATCATCTTGATTATTTGTTGGTTGATGAATACCAAGATGTTAACGAGGTGCAGCATGTACTCCTGCATTGGTTGGCGGGCAATCGAGCAAAGGTGATGGTAGTGGGCGATGTGGATCAGTGTATTTATACTTGGCGTGGCGCCAATCCTGATTTTTTGGCGCAGCGTTTTGTGCAGGATTTTACCGATGCCAAGACCCATTATTTACCACAGAGTTTTCGCTTTGGACACAGTTTGGCTTTGCTGGCAAATCATGCCATTGACGCTAACCCTTGGCCTGATAGACGAGCGGTTTTAGCCATCGATCAGGCTAAACCTACTCAGATTGCCTGTCTGGTGGGACCAGAATCCAGCGCAGTAGTGGGTGCATTAACTCAATGGCAAGCTCAGGGTCATGCTTGGTCAACTGCCGCTGTGCTGGTTCGTTTGTGGGTGCAAGCTGCCCCGATTGAGCTGGCGTTGCTGCAAGCGAAAATCCCCTATCGGCTGTTGGGTGAGCGAAGTGTATGGGATGTGCCGACGACGCAAGGACTCATGACCTTGTTGGCGTTGGCTTGCGGTCAGTTGTGGCAGGAAAGCAGTGAAACGCGTTGGCAGTCTTTAAATGCATTTTGGCAATTGCCCCCATTAGGGATGGTTAAGTTGCAGCGAGAGCGTTTGGTTCAATTATCGGTCAGTCAGCCAGAAGCCGTGGTTGATGCCATTGAAGCCATGCCCGAAGATCGTGTATGGCTAAAAAAACACTGGCAAACCAGAGCGTCGGTTTGGCAACAACTTTATTCAGGTGCTTGGCGAGATCTGCCAGCACAAACCTTAATCGAACGCTTTCTACAAGAAACGGATGCGGCGAATCGATTGGAAAAGCTGTCTAGCTCTGTGGCTCAGGGTGAATTGCAATGGGGAGTGATCTCTGCCCTGCGTGAAGCCATTCCACCAGACTCGAATGCAGCAGACGCCTTGGCTTATTGGCAGTCAATGCGTCAGGATGCGCTGACAGGAGAGGTTCACTCGAGTGCGGTCAGTCTGACGACCATTCATCGTGTCAAAGGGCGAGAATGGGATGCGGTCATTGTAGCAGGGTTGCAGGAAGGAGCTTTTCCGAGTCAACGTGCCAGTGATGTTGCTGAGTTATTACAAGAGGAACGACGTCTGTTTTACGTTGCTGTGACACGCGCCCGTCAGCAGCTGAGCTTGTGTTTGCCCGATGTCAGTCTATTAGATGTGTTATGGAAACAAGGTGAAACCGCGAATGGTGCGGGACAAAATTGTCGTTTTTTAGCGCAAACCAACTTGCACTTGTGTCAACAATTGGGTGATTATTTGCACGGCGAAAGTAAACTATTGCCGCAAGCAACCGATGTTCGTATCGCAAACCACTATTTGCAAGCGCAAAATAGATCAGAGCGCATTAGTGCCAAGACGTTGCTGCAACAGGGCAATCGATTGCACCATGATAAATTTGGTGCTGGCCTGCTTATGTCTCGTAACGGTGATAAAATAGAAGTGATGTTTAGTGATGGTGTGCGTTGGTTAAAAGCGGATCATCCATCGCTCAGTTGGAGTTGATTATGTGCGGAATTTGTGGCGATTTACGATTTAACGGCGTACCAGCAGCAGCGCAAAGGATGCGCCCAATGCTGGATCAGTTAGCACGACGTGGACCTGATGATGAAGGGATTTGGGCGCAGGGCAGTGTCGCTCTGGGTCAACGTCGTTTGTCGATTATTGATTTAAGCAGCGCGGGTCATCAACCTATGCTCGATGGCGAACTGAGCTTGGTGTTTAATGGGTGTATTTATAATTACCCTGAATTGCGTCAACAGCTCGAAGGCTACGGACACCGTTTTCAATCGCATTCCGATACTGAGATTATCCTCAAAGGCTTTCAACAGTGGGGCTTAGATTGTGTACAACATTTTGATGGTATGTTTGCCTTTGCTATTTGGGATGCGAGTCAACAAACTCTCTTTATGTGTCGTGATCGTTTTGGTATCAAACCCTGTTACTACACGCTAGATGATCTCGGCATTCGCTTTGCTTCATCATCGCAGGCTTTACTGGCAAGTGGTGATATTGATAAAAGCCTCGACCCCATTGCCTTGCATCATTTAATGACGCTGCATGCGGTTGTTCCTGCGCCACGCACACTCATCCAATCCATTCGTAAACTAGAGCCAGCGCATTGGATGATCGTTTCCGCCACAGGCACTGTCGAAAAACGACGCTACTGGTCGCTGACAGCACAACGCCCCAGTAAAGCCATATCAGAAGCCGAAATGCTCGAAGGTACGTTGTATCATCTCAAAAATGCCATTAAAAAACGCATGAATGCTGATGTGCCCGTGGGCGTGTTGCTCTCGGGTGGACTGGATTCGAGTTTGATTGTCGCCTTATTGGCCGAGTTGGGTGCCAGCCATATTCCAACCTATTCGATTGGTTTTGAAGACACACCCGAAGAAATGGGCAGTGAGTTTGAGTATTCCGATCAAATTGTGCAACGCTACGCCACCGACCATCATAAAATTCTTGTACCCAATAACCAAGTATTGCCACGTTTGCCCGAAGCGGTGGCGCAAATGTCCGAACCCATGGTGGCGCAAGATGCCGTTGCTTTTTATCTGCTTTCTGAGCAGGTGAGCAAAAGCATTAAAGTCGTGCAAAGTGGGCAGGGCGCAGACGAGGTATTTGGCGGCTATTTCTGGTATCCACAAATGCATGCAGCGGAAGGCGAGGAGACATTAAGTCGTTTCGCCAGTCGTTATTTTGACCGCACGCATGAGGAATGGTTGCGTGCCGTCAATCCTCGCTATCACGTTGGCGATGTCACAGGCGACTATGTCCGAGATATGCTCTCGCAAGCAGGGGCAGATACTTACCTCGATCAGGTGTTGCGCTTCGATAGCACAACGCTGATTGTCGATGATCCCGTTAAGCGTGTCGATAACATGACCATGGCGTGGGGGCTAGAAGCACGCACGCCTTTTATGGATCATCATTTAATTGAGTATGCCATGACCTTGCCGCCCGAATTCAAATTGCGTGATGAGGGTAAGTATCCGCTGAAAGCCTTATCGCGCGGACGTCTGCCTGATGCGGTCATCGATCGCAAAAAAGGTTATTTCCCCATGCCTGCGCTCAAGTTTGTGCGTGGTGCCTTTTACGACTTTATGGCGGATATCTTAAATAGTCGTGCTGTACGGGAGCGCGAGCTATGGAATCGTGACTATCTTGAATTGTTATTAAAAGAACCCGATAAGCACTATACAGCCATTTTGGGTTCTAAACTTTGGCACGCTGCCTTACTCGAACTTTGGCTACAAACCCATATAGATGGGGTATAATTAGTTTTAAAAATTAGGGAGTCCTAATGATGGCTGCAACAATGACAATTGAATTTTATCAAGCACTCCGAGAAGTGGGTGTATCGGATGAAAAAGCGAAAAGAGTTGTTGGCTATTTTGAAGATCACAAACAACTTTCTAAAAAAGACATTGCAGCACTAGAGAGTAATGTGCATAAACTTGTTAAAGAGTTAGTGACCATTAACGGACGCATTACATTATTGCAGTGGATGCTGGGTATTGTCATTGCTGCTACTGTTTTACCGCTACTTAAACCCTTATTACAATAAATTATCGACGGAGCTACAGTATGACTAAAGAAGAAACCTTGGCGAAAATTGACGGTCAAGTGAAAAACAACCCTTGTGTGATTTACATGAAAGGCACACCGACCATGCCTCAGTGTGGTTATTCATCACGAGCCTCGCAAGCAATGATTGATACGGGTGAAAAGTTTGCTTTTGTTAATGTGCTGGCCGATGCCGATATTTTCCAATACTTGCCGTTTTACCAAGATTGGCCGACTTTTCCACAAATTTATATTGATGGCGAATTAGCGGGTGGTTGTGATATTACGTTAGAGTTAGCTGCCAGCGGCGAGTTATTAAGTATGATGAAAGCAGCGAATGAGAAAAGCGAAGCGCAACCCGCTTAATGCGTCTCGTATCGGCTTCGAATTTGATACAATGAGATGACATCTGTTTAACTATGTTCGGAGCCGATTAAATGAGTGTTTTAGTGACGGGTGGTGCTGGGTACATTGGTTCTCATACGGTGATTGCGTTGCAACAGGCCGGTCATCATGTGGTCATTGCCGATAACCTGTCTAATGCGAAAGCGGCTGTGCTCAGGCGCATAGCGCAAATCAGTGGAGTTGAGCCGGAGTTTGTCTTAGCAGATATTCGCAATCCCGACGCCATGGCACGTATTTTCAGTCAACACAGTATTGATGCGGTGATTCACTTTGCGGGGCTGAAAGCAGTGGGTGAGTCTGTGGCTGAACCGCTGAAGTATTATGACAATAACGTTAATGGTTCGCTGGTATTGCTCAATGCCATGCGTGAAGCTAATGTGAAAACCTTGGTGTTTAGTTCATCGGCCACCGTTTATGGCGATCCTGCCTCAGTCCCAGTTTCAGAAGACTTTCCGCTTTCAGCGACCAATCCTTATGGTCGCAGCAAGTTGATGATTGAAGAGATGCTTCGTGACCTGGGCAAGAGTGAAACGGGTTGGAAAATACATTTATTGCGTTATTTTAATCCCGTCGGGGCACACGAAAGCGGTTTGATCGGTGAAGATCCTAATGGGATTCCGAATAATTTAATGCCCTTTGTCAGTCAAGTGGCCGTGGGTCGTCGTGAAAAACTATCCGTTTTTGGTGGGGATTACAACACAATTGATGGTTCTGGTGTTCGTGACTATATTCATGTCGTTGATTTAGCACAAGGGCATCTGGCTTCATTAAGTCACTTGATGTCAGATGATTGTCATGACCAAGTCACGCCCATTAATTTAGGCACAGGTCATGGCTACTCTGTTCTGCAAGTGGTGCAAGCCTTCGAGCAAGCCTCTGGAAAAGTCGTTCCCTATCAAGTTGTTGAACGTCGAGCGGGTGATGTTGCCTGTGTCTATGCGAATGCCGAGCGCGCCCGCGAGTTGTTAGGTTGGCAAGCAGAACGTCAGTTAGCGCAAATGTGTGTCGATAGTTGGCGTTGGCAATCGACCAACCCCAATGGATTAGAGGAATAGTTCCGTGAGTGTTAAGTTTGCTGTGATTCCTGCGGCTGGATTAGGAACGCGTTTTTTACCAGCCACCAAAGCCATGCCCAAAGAAATGCTG
>Ga0114939_10002590_pt1 | contig 13290 bp, 6 predicted proteins | sample AshMeaCrysSpring_FD_87196 | JGI IMG/M metagenome (GOLD analysis project Ga0114939, IMG submission 87196) | Groundwater microbial communities from Big Spring, Nevada to study Microbial Dark Matter (Phase II) - Ash Meadows Crystal Spring | ecosystem: Environmental > Aquatic > Deep subsurface >... | reverse complement strand
TTGGCCACAAAAATCGCCCCGCCCAAACCAGCTCCCCCGCCCCCTCCGTCGGCTCCGCTCCCGCCGGCCGCAAGTCCGTTCTGGATGGTCAGGTTTTGAATCTGCACGGTTCCGGCCGCGATGAAGAACGCCCGGTTGGCACCCTGCATGTCGATCACCGCCCCGTTGCCCTCGATGGTCAAATTTCCCGTGTTGATAAAAAACTGACCTCCCGGCGCGATGGTGCCGAGTCCCGGCGCGAGGGTGATGACGACCGGCCCGGTCGCGGCATTGGCAAGGGTGATCGCTTCCGCGAGCGACCCGTTCCCGGAGGCCGAATTGGTGGTCACCTCCAGAGTCGTCTGCCCCCGGGCCGACAATAAGAATACCACCGGAATCGCCATCCGAACTCCGCAAATGAACAACCTCCGCCATTCCCACGTTTTCATGCGCAGGAGACAGGTATTTCATTTCCCGAGCCCGTCAAATGATAAATTCGAATGTAAAATTCCCGCCTCATCCGGGCTCCCTGTGGAGGCCGGGCCGGAAACCCGGCCAACCGGCCAACCCCGGCAAAACTCGGGAGTTGCCGCCGGAGCGCGGATCGGGTAGTGGGAATGCTTCTCAACCCCATTCCCTTCATGAGCGAAAATATCGAATCCCATCTGATCGAGAACCGTGTCTTCAAGCCCACGCGGGCATTTGCCAAAGCGGCGCGCCTTGGTTCGTTCGCCGATTACAAGTCCCTTTACGAGGCCTCCGTGCGGAACCCCGGCAAATTCTGGGCCGGCGAGGCGGGCGAGCTGGCCTGGCGGAAGAAGTGGAAATCGGTTCTGGATTGGAAGCCTCCGTTCGCGAAGTGGTTCGTGGGGGGCGAGCTCAACGCGAGCGAGAATTGCCTCGACCGCCATCTCGCGGGCCCGCGCCGGAACAAGGCCGCGATCATCTGGGAGGGCGAGCCCGGCGAGCGCCGCACCCTCACCTACGCGCAACTCCACCGCGAGGTCTGCATTTTCGCCAATATCCTAAAGCGCAACGGCGCGCGCAAAGGCGACCGCGTCCTGATCTACATGCCGCTCATCCCGGAGGCCGTCGTCGCGATGCTGGCCTGTGCTCGGATCGGCGCCGTCCACACGGTCGTCTTCGGCGGGTTCAGCTCGGACAGCATCCGCGACCGCATCGCCGACAGCGGTGCGAAAATCGTCGTCACGGCCGATGGCGGCTACCGGCGCGGCCAGATCGTCACCCTCAAACAAAATGTGGATCACGCGCTCGAGGGCGGGACAACGGTGAAAAAGGTCATTGTCTTCCGCCGCACCCACATCGACATCCACATCCAGGAACACCGCGATGTCTGGTGGCACCGCGAGGCCGAATACGTCTCCGCGAAGTGCGATCCCGAGCCGCTCGACAGCGAGCACCCGCTCTTCATCCTTTATACAAGCGGCTCGACGGGCAAACCCAAGGGTATCCTCCACACCACGGGCGGCTACCTCACGGGCGCGTATTCGACCACGAAATACATTTTCGACCTGCGCGAGGACGACGTGTACTGGTGCACCGCCGATGTCGGATGGATCACCGGCCACACGTATCTCACCTACGGACCCCTGGCCAATGGCGCGACCTGCGTCATGTATGAGGGCGCGCCGAACTGGCCCGAGCCGGACCGCTTCTGGCGCATCGTCGCCGAATACGGCGTGTCGATCCTCTACACGGCTCCGACCGCCATCCGGGCCTTCATCAAATGGGGCGACGAGTGGCCGGCGAAGCACGATCTTTCGTCATTGCGGTTGCTGGGCACGGTGGGTGAGCCGATCAACCCGGAGGCATGGATGTGGTATCACGACAAGATCGGCGGCGGACGGTGTCCGATCGTCGATACGTGGTGGCAAACCGAGACCGGCTCGATTCTGATCTCGCCCTTGCCCGGCGCCACGCCGCTCAAACCCGGCACGGCCACCCTGCCGTTCTTCGGCATCGACGCGGTGATCGTGGACGACCACGGCAACGAGGTCGAACACAACGAGGGCGGCAAACTCGTGGTGCGCAAGCCCTGGCCGTCGATGCTGCGCACGATCTACGGCGACAAGCCGCGCTACAAAAAACAATACTGGTCCGAAGTGCCGGGGTGCTATTTCACCGGCGACGGCGCCCGCCGCGATAAGGACGGCTATTTCTGGATCGTGGGCCGCATCGACGACGTGCTCAACGTCGCCGGACACCGCCTCGGCACCGCCGAAGTCGAAAGCGCGCTCGTTTCCCACGAGGCCGTCGCCGAGGCGGCGGTCGTCGGCCGGCCCGACGAAATCAAGGGCCAGGCGGTCGTGGCATTCGTGACCCTCAAAACCGGCCTCCAGGCCTCGCCGGATCTCTCCGACGCGCTGCGCAAGCATGTCGCGCGCACGATCGGCGCGATCGCCCGGCCCGACGACATCCGTTTCGCGGAGGCCCTGCCCAAGACCCGGAGTGGAAAAATCATGCGCCGCCTTCTCAAGCAGATCGCGGCCGGCACCACCATCACCGGCGACACCACCACCCTCGAGGACTTCAGCGTCCTCACCAAGCTGCGCCAGATGGACGAATAAGGCGCGCCTCCGCCCACGACCACCTCGCCCAACTCAGACATCCCCGAGATTGCCCGCGCGCTTGCGGAAGCCGGCCGCGCCGGGATCGCCATACGCACGACGGGTCCCGACGCGGACGCGGCCGGGGATCCCTGGCGGGGCGGCCTGCGGTTGCTCGCGCTGGCCGTGCCCGACGGCCGCTCTTGGGTCCTCGATCCCACGGGATGGAAGGGTCTGCCGCCGGAACTCGCCGGGGCGCTGGAGTCGGTCGGGGTCGTGACCCATGGCGCGAAGGAATTCCTCGTCTGGCTCGCAAGGGGGTTCGGCTGCGGCCCGCAAAATGTGTGGTGCACGCGTTCGGCCGCCCGCGTTCTCTGGATGGGAGACCCGCGCGGAGACGGCCTGCACGACCTCCTTGCCGACTGCCTCGGGATCCCACGGGACACTTCCGCGCCCGAGATCGATTGGGGGTCGCTTTTCCTTGGGGCGGGTGAGACCGCGTCTGTCGCCGACGAGGCGGCGAGGGTCCTCGCCCTGCGGGACTGGCAGGTCCGCGCGACCAAAGCGGCCGGGCTGGAAGCGGTCTGCCGGCTGGAAATGGACCTCATTCCGGTGGTGGCCGGGATGGAACTGGCCGGCCTGCCGGCCGAAGCGACGGCACTTCGCGCGGCCGAGTCCGCCGCCCAGTCGGCGATGGCGGAATGCGAGGCCGCGTTCCGTTCGCGGGCCGGACGCGCGTCCTTGAATTTATCCAGCCCGAAGCAGGTTCTTGCCGCGTTGCAATCCGCCGGGTTGAAAATTTCCGACACAAACGAACAGACCCTGCTTGCGGTTGGTGACGCCGGGCTTGTGGGTCCGCTTCTTGCGTTCCGGGGGCATCAGAAAATTGCCCAACTCGCGGCCGGGCTGCGGGCGGCCATCCGGGCCGACGGACGCATCCACGCCCGGTTCGACCCGCTGGGCACCGATACCGGCCGGTTCTCCTGCGATTCGCCGAACCTCCAGAATATTCCCCACGGCCCCCTGCGCGCCGCGATCACCGCCCCGCCCGGCTCGGTTTTTGTCCGCGCCGACTACAGCCAGATCGAGCTCCGCGCGGTGGCGGCACTCGCGGGCGACCCGGAAATGCTCGGCGCGTTCCATCGCGGGGACGACCTCCACCGCGCCACGGCGGCCGCCATCCTCGGCAAACCTGCCGCGATGGTGACACCTTCCGACCGTCAGCTCGCAAAAAGTGTCAACTTTGGCCTCATCTACGGCCAGGGTGCGGAGGGCCTTGTCCGCTCGGCCCGGCAGCGCTTCGGAGTCGAGCTCACGGTCGAGGAAGCCATGAAATTCCGGGACCGGTTTTTCGCCCACTACGCGCAAATCGCGCGCTGGCACTCGCGGGCGCTCCGCATGGCCGGGGAAGGCGCCCCGGAGACCCGCACCGCGCTTGGCCGCCGGAGGTTGATCCCGGGCGGCGCGAACCGGTGGGGCCGCTTCACGGCTTTGGTCAATGCGCCCGTGCAGGGCGGATCGGCCGACGGGATGAAGGCCGCCATGGTCGCGCTGGCGAAAGAACTCCCGCCGCAGGCCCGGATCGTCTGCACAATCCACGACGAATTGGTCGCCGAGTGCCCGGAGTCGATCGCGGAGGCTGTCGCGGAGACCCTCGCCGTCACGATGCGTCGTGGAATGCAGGACCTCTATCCGGATGTCCCCATCGTCGTGGAAACGTCCGCAGGGCGCTCATGGGAAGGGTGATCCCGGGCGGCGCCGCGAAGGGGTCCGGCGGGCTCTTCAAATGGAAATCGTTTCTCCGATTTTAGGCAGGTGTAGAGCGACGCCCTGTTTGTCGAAGGCGGCGTGTGCGGCGGCTTTCTCGATAACGATAGGCGGGAAGGTGTCGTAGTGGACCCCGACCACCTTCGATGTGCCGACAAATGTCGCGGCCTTGGCCGCGTCGGGCGCTCCCATTGTGAAGTTGTCGCCGATGGGGAGAACCCCGAAGTCCACATCAAAGTCCTCGCCGATGAGCTTCATGTCGAAAGTGAGAGCCGTGTCGCCCGAATAATAGAATGTTCCCGGCGCGCCGCTCACCACAAACCCGCCCGGATTCCCGCCGTAGGTTCCGTCGGGGAGCACACTGGAATGGATCGCCGCCACATACTTGACCGAACCGAACGCAAACGCGTGACTCCCGCCGTGGTTCATCGGGTGCGCGTTTGAGACGCCCTGGCCTCCCAGCCACTGAATGATTTCGAAATTGGAAACCACCACCGCGCCGGTGCGCCGGGCGATCGAAACCGCGTCGGCCAGATGGTCGAAGTGGCCGTGCGAGATCAGGATGTAATCGGCGGGAACCGAATCGGGGTCGATGGATTTGGCCAGTTCGTTGGGTGAAATGAACGGATCGAAGAGCAGGCGCACTCCGCCGAATTCAACCCCGAAACACGAGTGTCCGTAATAGGTGAGATTCATAGTGGCAGCAGTGTTGCCTTTTCCGACCGCGCTTCGCAACCCCGGAGTGGGATCACGGATACTTCACCGAACACCCGTAAGGCTTCGTGGACGGATTCGAGACCGGCTTGCCCGCGAGGGTTTCGTCGAGCGCGGCGGCCACGTAATTCTTGGCACCCTTGATGGCGGCGGGATCCGGCGACGGATCGCTGTCGATGGCTCCCATGTAAACAAGGATGCCCTCGGGGTTGATCACGAACATCTCGGGAGTCGTTTTGGCATTGTAGGCCTTGCCGGTCTCGCCGGTCTCGTCGATGAGGTAGGCGGTGGCGGCCGAACCGACCTCCCCGCATTTCTTGTTCGCCTCATTCGGTGCCATGTGGCCCTGTTTGCCGGGAGCCGAGGAACAAACCGACAGCCAGACCGCGCCCTTCGCGACCGCGTCTTTCTGAAGGGCCTGCATATTGCCCGCCCCATAATGCTTCTTCACAAACGGACATCCGTGGTTGACCCATTCCAAAACGACCACCTTGCCTTTGAAGTCGGAAAGGCTCACGTCCTTGCCCGTGCAGTCTTTGAGCGTGAACGCCGGGGCGGGCTTGCCAACCTCGGGAGCCGCATGAAGCGGAGTGAATGCGGCGGCAATCGATATGGCAACAATGCCGGCGGCAAAAAGAGAATTTTTCATGGCGGCGGAAACCTACGCACGAACTCGCCCCGCGCAAGAGGGGATTTTCCGCGCCTCGAACAAAACCAACATGCCGCCGGTTCAAAAACGAACCGAGACGGAACATATGTGGATCATCGGGAAAGTCCGCGTGCCTGGCCAAATGCAAGGGCGCGGGATAACCGGAAAGAGTCCCGTGAGGAACCACGGGCGCAGCCCGCCCCTGGACTGCTGTGGTTCTCCACAGCTCCGGGGGATGGCGGATTTCAATCTAAGATGCGCCAAATTGAAAAGCCCCTCTCGCTTTTCCCTGCAACCTCATTTTCCTAAAGGGCCTGTCGCACAATGCTCGGCCTTTTCTCGAGAACTGCAAAGGATTCACGCAAGGGCGCTTCGCGCGATTACTGATCGGAATCTTTCCCGGGTTATTCCTTGTGGAAACAGGGAATTTCCCGGGGTGCCGCAAGGTGGACCTGAAAATTTCTCTAACGAGGCGTGGGCAATTTCCGCCGCCAGCGGGAGCCGAGGGAGACCCCGTATTGGAATTTGCGGGCGTGTTCGCGAATCACGAAGGGAAGCTCGACGCGAAGTTCCAGGTCGAAATCCGGAGAGAGAATTTCGGTGAGCACGTCAAAGGACGGACGGTCGCCGCCGAGCCAGTTTTCTTTGGGCGTGTAATCTTCGAGCCAGGAAAAAGGAGTGGCAAGGAGTAGTTGCCCGCCGGGTTTCACGAGAGATGGCAGACGGGCGAGGAAAACGCGGGGGTCGGGCAGACGGCAGATCAGATTGGCCGCCAGCACGATGTCGAAATTCTCCAATCCGGGATCCAGGTTCATCGCGTCCCCGACGGCGAACGAAACCCTCGGGCGGTCGATGGCGGGATCGACTTTGGCGCGGAATGGTTGGACACGATCCCCCTCGACCGGCGAGAGGGAATCCATGTGTCCGCTTGCGGCCAGTTCGCGGGCGGCGTCGATGAACCCGCGCGAGTAGTCGATGCCGGTCACCCGCTCGCAATGGCGCGCAAGCTCGAACGACGACCCGCCGACCGCACAGCCCACATCCAGCGCGGAAGACGCGCGGGCCGCCGGATCGCGGAGTTCCCGCACACAGCGGGCAGGGAAATCCACGGCATTTTCAGGCCCCGGCAGCCCATCGAAAATGTCCGCCGCGTTTCCAAAATGCAGCAGCAAGTAGGCCCGCAGCAGCGCGTCGGTCTCGTAGGGATTGGCCATTCGCCCGGTCAGACCAGAAGCGACTTCATATAGGCCGAAGGTTCGTAGTCTTCGATGAGGACCTGCGTCGCGCCATTGCGGAGCATGCGGGCCTGTTTGACGCGGATCTCGGGGGTCTTGTGCGGGGCGAAGAGGATGTCGTCGTGAGTGGCATTCTTGTGCTCGGCAAATTTGTCGGGCGTAAGCGCCCCGCCGAGATGGTCGCTCCGGCCGGTTGCCACGTGGATCGTCCCGCGCACCTTTTCGTCTTGGATATCGCGTCCGCTGAACGGCAGGAGCTGGGTGCCGAATCCAAGTTCGCCGAGTTCGCCGGTCACCGGATCCGAAGCCAGTTTGCGGTTGTGCTCGTCGATCGTGGATGGGTTGCCGGAGAGGAACTCCGCCGAGTGGATCCGGCCGCCGTTTACCTTCATGATCCCGAGCGTGCCATCCTCGTATTTCATGGGGAACTCGCCACTTGCGCCGACCGGGACGTAGTAAATCTCACCGGCGGGCAGGTTCGCCACATCGGGTTCGTCGCCCAGACACAATCCGTGGCTCTTCTGCGCTTCCTGACGTCCGAGATCGAGGTGGAGGGTCAGTTCGCGCCCGGCGCATTCGAAGTCGATTTCCACCCAGTCGGCCCGGGTCATGCCCGAGCGCAATTTTTCGGCCTCGACGCTCACCTCCCGGTAATCGACGGCAAGGCCGCTATTGAGGATGATTTGATTGACGCCGTGCAGGGTGGCCCCGCGGAATCCGTATTTCTTGGCGTGGGCGGTGAGCGGAGCCGTGGCCGAGTAAGTCGATATGCAGAGGATGATATCGAGATGGGGGTAGATATCGCGCTCGAGGCTCAGGGAGCGGCCCTCGGAATCGATCGCGAGGTCGGGCATGTCCAGATTGCTGCCGCCGGTGACCTGATACGCATACATTTCGCCGCCCTCGAGACCGAGTTCGGCCAGCACGCCGTCCTTGAGCGCTTCGTAGAAATACTTGACCGCATTGCGCTGGATCGAGAGGTCCGGGTTTTGTAAAAATTTGAAGCCCGCCATGTCGGCCGGATCGTCAAGGTCGATCAAGATGCAAATCTTTTGACCCGGTTTCGGGTCGAAGGTCGTGCGCAGCAAACGCGCAAGGCTGAACGGGGGGAATGTGCGTGCGGCAATCTCGTCGGATATTTTCATCGTCGTCATACAAATCCCCAAACGACCCGAGCGCAAGCCCGGATGCCCGATTCGTTCGCGGACCTGTCGCGCGGCGCTCTCTTTTGAGATTTATTTTCCGACGGCACCGTATAAATAATTTTTGCGATGGCGTCTTGACCGGGCTGCCGACGCGGGTAGGGTACCATTCAATGTGCGCAAAGGGGCTCCAACACGGGAAATGCGAAGCGTCCCGGCGGGGCGTTGGGGTGCGCGCTGAAAACCGGCCGGGATCCCGCCGGCGCCAACAAAAATCCCGGACCGGACTGATGGCGGCATTGCGGTCCGGCCTGCGTGGTTCGGGATTTCTGGCCTTGCTGGTTTGTGGACCACTCGCAGTGGCCGACATCAACTCGGTCACCTCGTCGAGTCCGTCGATCACTATTTCATATTCCACCGGCTCGGTGGACGCCGCTGCGGGCCCGGGAGCCTCCCTGCCGGGTTCGGTGAGTGTGGGCAATTACGGAAATCAGACATCCAGCTATTCTTTGAATGCCACGATCCAGGCGGGCAACTATTCGGTATCCAGCCCGGTCCTGCCGTATGTGTTTTCCTTTGAGAACGCCAGCGGGGGCATCGTAGTCCAAAACGATGGGGACCTCACGTGGAATGGGGCCGTGTCCCCGCTTTGGAGCCTGCCTCCCGACCCCATCGAAGGCGACATCGGCTTCGCCGCGCTCACCGTCACGGCCGTCCCGGTGGCGGCATCCGGAGTCGCCGGACTCTACCAACTCGGCGCAGACATCGTGATCACCAACACCGGGAATATCACGGTCGCGGGGGTCGGCGTGGCGGGTCCGGGCACGCCGTCCGCCACCTCGTTGATCCCGTTGGGATTCCGTACCGCCGAACTCAGCGGCATCCAGGCGGTTTCTTACGGCGTCCAGTCCGGAAGCCACTCCACCACCCACCCCGGAGGGAATATCACGGTCACTCTGCGCGACGCGGAAATTTCGGTTTCCAACGCCGATGCTTCGATTCTGACGGCCGGCATCTCGGCCGCCTCGGCCAATGGTCCGGAAAATTCGTCCTCGGGAACTTTCGGCGACCACGGCCCGCGCACGGTGGATGTGTTGCTCGACGGCGGTCGGATTTTGAATTCGGCCGATTCGGGGGTGGGCGTGATGGCGACGGCCACCGGCGCGCAGTTTCCATCCTCGAATTCGACCGCGACGGCCTTCGGTGGGAATGTCTCGGTGACCCTGACGGGAAATTCCTCGATGGTGCTCACGGGAACCTCCTCGGTCGGAATTCTTGCGGTGAGCGAAGCCTACACGCTGGGTGATGTGAAGAAGCCGCCGCCGGTTCAGGGCGGAGCCGTGGAGGCGGGGATCGACGCGGGATCGTCGATTGCGGCGGGCGTGTCGGCTTCCCGGTTTTCGATCGGGGTCCTTGCGCTGAGCGCCGGCCAGGACGTTGCCATCAACCCGTTCGCCGAGACGACCGTCAAAAGCCATGGGACGGGCAGCGCGGGGCCGGTGATTGTCTCCAACAACGGCACGATCACAACGAATGGCACGCTTTCCGCCGGCATTGCCGCGCTCGGCATCGGCGGCGCGGCGGCGGTCACCTCGAACCATGGCGACCAGGAATCCTACCTCGGCAATTCGGGCGGAGCCACGGACGGCCAGGGGTCGGACATCTCCGTTTCCAACAATGGCACGATTTCCACCGACGGGGTGAGCGCATACGGGATCGTTGCCCTCAGCTCGGGCGGAGGCGGGATCGTGAATAATTTCATCGCCGCCGGCGGCAACTCCACAAGCTCGCAGGGATTGGTGATCGGTGGTGACTCGTCGGGCGGGGCGGCCAGTCATGGCGGGGCGGTGAGCGTGACACACGGTGGCTCGATTTCGACCGGCAATGCCACATCGATGGGCATCATCGCCCAGTCGATCGGCGGAGGCGGAGGCAATGCGGGCGGCCACCACCCCGCTCTCTTCGCGGGAGACAAAGGCGGGGCCGGCGGCGATGGCGGATCCGTCACGGTCACGTCAACCACATCCTCCACACTCACGACCGCAGGCATCAACTCGATCGGCGTGCTCGCCCAGTCGATCGGTGGAGGCGGTGGCAACGGAGCCAACGCGGCCGGCATTTTCGTGGCGGTCGGAGGCCGGGGCGGGTCGGGCGGCAATGGCGGCACGGTCAACGGCACACTCACGGGAAACTTCCAGACGCAGGGTGATCACTCGGCCGTTGTCGTTGCGCAGTCGATCGGTGGCGGGGGCGGCCATGGAGGGTCGTCGCACGCGGTGGGTTTCGGGGCGGATATCGGGATCGGTGGCAAAGGCGGGATCGCGGGCCGGGGCGGCGATGTGACCCTCTCGCTGGCCCTCACGGGATCCGCGGCTTCGTCGCTCGGGAACAACTCGCCGGGCATGCACCTGCAGTCGGTCGGGGGCGGCGGCGGCACGGGCGGCAACGCCCTGAGCGCGACCGAGTCGGTCGCACTCGGGATCAACCTTGCCCTTGGCGGCGACGGGGGATCGGGGAGTCATGGCGGAAATATTTACGGCGTCAATGGGGGCGCCATCACAACCGGGGTCGCCTCGACAGCCAACGCCACAAACAGTCTTCCCAACCTCATCGGGGGCGACTCGGTCGCCATGATCGGGCAGTCCATCGGCGGCGGAGGAGGCTACGGCGGCAGCGCGGTCGGCCGCATGGCGGTCTTCGGCGGTGGAGAGGAAGCCCCCGTCTCGATTGGCGGAACCCTCGCCCTTGGCGGCACGGGAGGCGGAGGCAGTCATTCCGGGACGGTGCGACTCGATAATGTCGGCGGACTCACCACCTACGGCGACAGTTCGCATGGGATGCTCGCGCAGGGCCTCGGGGGCGGCGGCGGCGTGGGCGGTGACTCGACCGCCTCGACCACCCTCTACGCGACCACCAGCCTCAAAGCCAACTTTGTGCTCGCCATCGGTGGAAATGGATCGTCGGGCGGCAATGGCGGCCAGGTGCAAATCAACAACGACAACGACACCACGACCGGGACCGTCATCACCTACGGACAGAATGCCCACGGGCTTTTCGGACAGTCGATCGGCGGCGGCGGCGGCGCGGCCGGAGTCGGCAATGCCCGCTCGGGCGCTCCCTACCTTCCCAACTGGGGCGGAAACGGGACCGGCGGCAATGGCACGGGCGGAGGAAACGGGACCGGTGGCAATGGCACATCGGCCCCGAGTTACGATTTCACAGCGGGGGTCGGCGGCAAAGCAGGTGCCGGTGGCAACGCGGGATCGACCACGATTTTTAATCAGGGCATTGTCACGACCCACGGATCGGGTTCCCACGGGATCTTTGCCCAGGCGGTCGGCGGCGGCGGCGGAACCGCCTCGGGTGGAGTCTCGGACGGCAGCAACAATTCCGTGACCATCGATCTCAGCGTCGGCGGCGAGGGTGGCAGCGGCGGGTCCGCCAATGTCGCAAACAACCCGGATGGGTATTCTGTCGAGGTCAACCACTCCGGAGAAATCCGGACATCCGGCGGGTCGGCCATCGGCATTGCCGCACAATCCATCGGCGGCGGCGGCGGGACGGGCGGTTCGGCCGATGCGACCGCCGCCGTGGGCAAACTCGGGCACGTGCTTTCGCTGGACAGTCCCTCGCTGGGCTACGACGCGACTCTCACCATCGGCGGCAAAGGCGGAGACGGGGGAGCGGGAGGCGATGTGATGGTCGCAAGCTCGGGAAATGTCACCACCGCCGGATCGCTCGCCTTCGGGATCATCGCCCAGTCGGTGAGCGGCGGCGGCGGGATGGGCGGGGCCGCCACAGCCGCTTCGAAGGCCGCCCTCGCCGGAACCGCCCAGCAATTCTCCACCGACATCGCTGTGGGCGGAGCCGGCGGAAATTCCCACAATGGCGGGAACGTGACAATTTCCAGCTCGGGAAACCTCACCACATCCGGCCATGGCGCGCACGGGATCGTCGCCCAGTCGGTTTCCGGAGGCGGCGGACTCGGGGCCGACGGCACCGTGGATACCGATGCCGTGCTCGGGCTCGGCATAGGGGTCAACCGGACCGCCCATTCGACCAATTCGGCAAGGGGTGGGACAGTCTTTGTCTCACAGAATGCGTCCGTCTCCACCGCCGGCGGCGATGCGGTCGGCGTGCTGGCCCAGTCGGTCGGCGGCGGCGGCGGCATTGCCTCGGCGGGCACCACATCCCTCTTCTCTGTCAATGGTACCCTGAGCCTGTTTCCCGTCCGCGCCGACCTTGACCTCGGCATCAATCTCTCGAATGCCGATGACATGGACGGCGGCGCAGTGAGCCTCGCCCACGGGTCGGCCACCCTGGCCGCATCGACCACGACGCGCGGTGACTGGTCGCACGGACTCGTCGCCCAGTCGGTCGGCGGCGGTGGTGGAAAGGCGTCCACGATTTTCGGCACGAACACGCCGGCCGTCGGCAATATGACCTTCCAAGTCGGGGCCAAGGATGGCAGGGGCAGCGCGGGAACGGTTTCCATGAGCCTCTACGGATCCGTCTCGACGGGCACAACCGGCGGGGCCGGTTTCTCGGCCTACGGCGTGCTTGCCCAGAGCATCGGCGGTGGCGGCGGGCTTTCGACGGATGGCTCGGCCGCCTCGTTCGGGACGATCAGGCTCGGCGGCACGTCGGACGCGGCCGCCGGAAATGGCGGGAACGTGACAGCGACCGGTGATGTGGGTGTAACCACGCGCGGTTCTGCCGCCCACGCCATCGTCCTCCAATCGGTCGGCGGCGGCGGCGGCCTCGCCGGTTCGGGGAGCAGCCAAACCTATTCGGGCGGTCCCGTGGACGCCCCCTCCATCCGCATCGGTGGACAAAATACCACCGGCTCGGGCCAAACGGTTTCAATCAATGCCACGCTCGCCGCCTCCACCACCGGCGAGAATGCCTTCGGACTCGTTGCCCAGTCGATCGGCGGCGGCGGGGGAATCGTCACCACCACGCTGGCCGCCGGAAATACGACAATTGGAGCCGCCGGGGCCAACCAGGACCACTCGAACTACGCCGGCGGGGCCGTCGATATCACGCTGGCCGGAGGAAGCCTGCTCTCCACGAGCGGAAATGGATCCCATGCGCTGGTCGCGCAGTCGATCGGCGGCGGCGGCGGGATTGTGAACCCCGACTCGTCGGCCGGCCTCACCCAGAATCTCACGCAATCCTCCGCTTCGGCCAACGCGGGCGCGGCCTCGGGCTACGGGTCCTCGATCACGCTCTCGCAA
>Ga0114939_10002589_pt1 | contig 13291 bp, 13 predicted proteins | sample AshMeaCrysSpring_FD_87196 | JGI IMG/M metagenome (GOLD analysis project Ga0114939, IMG submission 87196) | Groundwater microbial communities from Big Spring, Nevada to study Microbial Dark Matter (Phase II) - Ash Meadows Crystal Spring | ecosystem: Environmental > Aquatic > Deep subsurface >... | reverse complement strand
GAGCCGGCCTCACCCACGGGCTCGGCAGCCAGACCAGCGGTGCGGAGGAGGTGCAGAAACTCGCGCCGGCGGCCCGCGTGGTGAAGGCCTTCACCATCTACGGCTATGAGAACTTCATCAGCTCCGCCTATCCCGGCTACGGCGACCTCAAGCCCGCCATGCTCATCGCGGGCGATGACGCCGCCGCCAAGGAAACCGTCGGCCGGCTCTGCGCCGATCTCGGGTGGCGTCCGGTCGATGTCGGCCCGCTGGCCGGCAGCCTGCACCTCGAGCACATGACCCTCCTCTGGATCAAGATGGGCCGTGTGCAGGGCAAAGGCGCGGGGTTCGTCTGGGCCATGCTCGAGCGCTGAGCCCCGCCCCACTTTATGGCCCGCCGCAAGCTGATCCACCTCCCCACCGTTCGCAGCGATGAACTCCGCGGCGCGCATCGTCCGGTGACATGGCTCGAATTGTTCTTCGACCTGTTCATTGTCGTCGTGCTGGCGCGGATCGCCCATGAGCTGGCGGAGGCGCATTTTTCTCCCGGTGCCCTGCTGGCTTTCGCCGGCGCGTTCATCCCGCTTTTCTGGCTGTGGGTGGGCGCGGCCTACTATATCGAACGCTTCGAGACCGGCGGGCTCGAGTTCCGGCTCACGATATTCGGCTTCATGGCAGCCGTCGCCGGGATGGGGGCCTTCAGCCACCATGCCATGACGGACCACTTCGCCGGTTATGCGGGAGCGTATGCGGCGGGGCGCATCTTCACCGCCCTGCTCTGGCTGAACGCCTCGCGGCACAACACCGCACCGGTCGCCAGAGCGTGCCGGAGGCTTGCTACAGGAACTCTGCTCGGCGCCGCGTTCATCGTCGCGGCGATTTTCGTCGAAGGTCCGGCCCGCTGGGCGCTCTACGCGCTCGGTCTGGCCTGTGACATCGTCGCGCCGCGCCTCAATGCCTCTGTCCAAGCCGCGTTCCCCCCAGTGAGCACGTCAAAGTATCCCGAGCGATTCGGGCTTTTCACCATCATCGCGCTCGGCGAATGCGCCGCCGGGCTCATCGGCGGGCTCGGCGACGCGGAGCATCCCGCGTGGGGCGCGGGCGCCTTCTGCCTGTTCGCGGCCTTCGCGCTCTGGTGGATTTATTTCGACTTTGTCGGGCGCAGGAAGTTCCGCCAGAGCGCGGCGGCAATCCTGGCGTGGGTTTATTCGCATCTGGGGCTCTTTGCAGCGATTGCCATCGCCGGAGCCGCGATGCGCGAGTTGCTGGCCCGGCATCACGGCGCGGAGAGCATGCTCGCCTTCGCCTGCGCGGGCTTTCTTTTCACCACCGCCCTGCTGGAACTGCTGCTCCACCGAGCCGACGACGAACCGACCCACTGGCTGGCCAGCCCGGCGCTGAAAGCTGCCGCTGCGGCGGCGCTGGCGGTCACCGGACTATTATTCCACGGCTTCGTGGTTTATGCGGTGACGACGCTGGCCCTTCTCCTGCCCATGCTTTATGGCCTCTGGGTCTGGCACACCGTCGAAGTGGCACCCGAATCATCCGCCCACTGAAACCAACATGAACCACACTCCGCTTCTTGAGTCCCAAAACGTCGTTGTCGTAGGCGGTTCCTCCGGCATGGGCCGCGCCATCGCGGAAGCCGCCGCCAGCCAAGGTGCCACGGTCCTCCTTACCAGCCGCAGCGCGGAAAAGGCGGCGACAGCCGCAGCGGAAATTGCCGGAAAGGTCGCCGGACGCGCCATCGATACATCGAGCGAGGACTCGGTCCGCGCCTATTTTGCCGAAGCCGGGGAGATTGACTACCTCGTCATCAGCGCCAGCGCGGTGAAAACCGGGCCGCTGGCCGAGCTTCCGCTCGCCGATGCGATGGCCACCTTCCAAAGCAAATTTTTCGGCCCATATCTCTGCGCGAAATACGCGAAGGTGCGCCCCGGCGGCTCGATCACATTTTTCTCCGGCATCCTTTCGCGCCGTCCCGGACGCAACGACGCCGTGCTGGCGGGAGTCAATGCCGCCGTCGAGGCGATGGGCCGGGCGCTGGCCCGCGACCTCGCGCCGACCCGCGTCAATACGATCTCGCCCGGACTCACCCGCGACACCGCCGCCTTCGACGCCATGCCCGTCGAAGCCCGCGAGGGGATGTTCGCCGCCGTGGGCGCCGCGCTGCCCGCTGGGCGGGTCGGCCTTCCCTCCGAGATCGCCAACGCGGCCTTGTTTTTGATGACCACGCCATTCGTCACCGGCATCACGCTCGACGTGGACGGCGGCGGGCTGCTGATTTGATTATGCCGGAAGTCTTCCGTGCAGTGGTCTCCCGAAAATCACTTCGGTCCGCTCCACTTGTCTAGCAGGTAACGCACGATAACAAGCAGCAGCGTGGGCGGTCCTTCTCAACCGACCCACGCGGCCATCTGCTGCGTCATCTCAAAAGTCTTTGAAACCTCTCTCCCGGAAAAACGCTCCGGCAAAGGAGTTGTCAACGCCACCTGACGCGACTCGCCGGCCATGTTGACAAGCATCAGGCTGCCGTCTTCTCGGGGCACACCGAGCACGTCCGAAGGCAGGCATTCCGGCAGAAGGGGATGGCGCTCCGGAACGCCGGCCCAGACGGTTGATGAGGCTCCCGCGTCGGGGGTGGCCAGGTATTTCCAAACGACCCCGGACCCCAGCGTCCGCCGAAGCAGGGCTGGCCGTCCGTTCCATGCCGCGTCTTCCGAAACCAGCCGGGCGCTGATTTCCACGCCAGTCGGCAGGTCGGTCGATGCTTCCACCAAACCGTGAAGCACAGGAATCTCGCCATCCGGTCCGGTCATCCGCACGGATCCCCCGCCCAGCCAGCGGAAGATCGGCACCGTCACCCCGGTCAAAGGCCGCAGGGCTTCGGCCAGTCCGCTTTGGCCGACCACACCTTCCTCGGACACATAACCGGCGAGCGGTCCCACGACCACCGTGCCGCCGGTCTCGGCATGGCGGACCAGCGCGGCCACCATCTCAGGTGCCACCAATCCCTGCGCCTCGCCGAAGAGCCCGACGACGCGATAACGGGCCAGGACGGCCGGGTCGCTTGCCTGCATGGGCGTGATCACATCCACCGCCAATCCCCGCGACCGGCAGACCGCCTCGAACCGCCGACCGGCCTCGTCCGAGCCGGGATAAACCGGATACGCCGCCGCAAGCGCGTTGCCGGCGTGCGATCCGATCACCGCCACATCACGCCGCACCGGTGCGGCCAGCAGGGCCGGGCCATGACGCCGCAAAAATTCCCCGAAGGCCGCGATGCGCGGCATTTCCGGCACCGGCCGTCCGGCATAGTCGTGCAGGGCTCCGTGGAAAATCCACGGGCCGCCGCGCCAGATCGTGCCGGTCCAATACAAAATGCCGCGCGCCCCGCAGGCCAGTGCCAGCAGGAGACGGCGGCGGAACGTCGCTTCGCTCGCCGCAGGCGCCACCATGGCCTGGCCTCCCACCGCGCCCATGCTGGTTTCCATGAGAAGAAAATCGCCGTCATGGCAGGCGCGATGCTGGTCCATGAGACGCACCTTGCGCAACTGCGCGGCGGTGTCTTCAACGGCTTCCCAGTCGAGGTAGAGATCGTAGGAACCAAAGTCGAGCAGGGGGGTGTCGCCGGGATCCTCTGCGGTGAAGTCCGGGGTCGCAAAGTAGTTGTGCCCGCACGGTTGTTCGGCCCCGCCCGTCCGCAAGGCCTCGTGTTGCTCGCGCAGGAAAGCCGTCACGCGGTCGCGCCGGAATCGCGCCTCCAATGCGACGAGCCCGGGATGTCTGCCAAGTTCGGTGATCACGCGGGGGAGGGGCAGGTTTTCGATGGCGGGCAATTCCAGCCCCCAATGGTCGAGCCGCATCCGGCGGTTGAGTTCATCGACCGTTCCGTAGCGAGCCTGCAACCATGCGGTCCATACCGCCTCGCAGTTCGGACAGTGGCATGTCCAGTCGAGGTTCACGCGGTCGATCTCGTTGTCGAGTTGCCAAGCAATCACCGAGGGATGCCCGGCCCAAGCCCGCGCGCAGGCTTCGGTTTGAATCCGCACCGCCTGGCGGTAGGCGGGGTGCTCGAGGCAGGCCGACTTGCGGGCGAGCGGGTGGGCGCGCTCGCCGTCGCGCGTGAGCACCAACGCATCCGGGTGCCGCGCGTAAAACCATTGCGGCGGCAGAAAGGAACCGGTCCCGAGGATGCAGCGCAGCCCGCGTTCGTGGGCATCATCGAGCCAGCGCACGGCCTCCTCATGCCGATGTTGACCGGGCGCGGGCTCGAGAAATCCCCACGCCGATTCCAGCAGGCGCACGGTGTTCATGTGTGCGCCGACCATGTCATCGAGCAGACGCAACCACTCGTCGCGGGGCATGAATTCGGGATAGACGGCCGCGCCGTAGAAGAAGTCGGGAAATAGAGGCTGTGACATGGGAAAAATCGGGTTGATGTTGGATCAGGAATCCTGCATGAGGGCGGAGCGTCCGCCGTCCACACAGAGCGTGGTGCCGGAGATGAAGCCGGCCAGCGGCGAGGCGAGGAAAACGCACAGCGCGCCGATCTCCTCCACGGTGCCGAGGCGGCCCACCGGATGCATGCGTTCGGTTCGCGCGCGCTCGGCCGCCGGATTCGGGAAGCTGTCGAACCATGCCTGATTCCCCGCCGTGTCGATGAAGCCTGGCGCGATGCCGACCGTTCGGATGCCCGGCCCCCACTCGATCGCAAGCGATTGCACGAGACCGAGCAGCCCGGCCTTGGCCACGTTGTAGGGGAAGCAGCCGGGGATCGTGCTCCACCCGTGATTCGAACCAATGACTAGGATCATCCCCGGTTGGGATGCCGAAGCCGCGAGATGGGGCCGGGCAGCCCGCGCGAGCCGCCAGTGCGAGGCAAGGTCGAGGTTCATGCACTCGTCCCATGCGGCCTCGTCGCAATCGGCCGCTCCCTTGAACACGTTGCGTCCGGCGTTGGACACCAGGATGTCGAGCCCGCCAAGCGACTCGATGGCCCGCGCCACGAGCGCGTCCGGCACGGATGGGTCGGAAACATCGCCCGTGAAATAGAATGCCCGGCGGCCATGCCTTTCCACCGCCGCCACGAACGCCCGGGCTCCGTCTGAGTCCGCCCCGCTGCGTCCGCAACCGGCCACATCGCAGCCCGCGCGAGCGAGTGCTTCCGCGATGCCCGCGCCGATGCCGGAAGTGACACCGCTGACAAATGCACGGCGGTCGCTGAGTTGGATCGCAAACATGGACTCTTCCTCAGACGTAGAAATTCGTCTTCGCGTGGAGGTCGCGGATGCCGGGGTATTTTTCGAGTTCGGCTTCGACGAGGTCCACGCCGAGGCCGGGACGGTCGGAGAGGTGCAGGTGGCCGTCGCGCACATCGAGCGGATGCGTGATCACCGTGTCGCGCCAGGGCACGTCGTTGAACATGAATTCGCAGCGGAAGAAGTTCGGGATCGAGGCGCAGACGTGAGCGCTCGCCAGCGTGCTGAGCGGTCCGTTGGGATTGTGCGGGGCGATGGGCACTCCGTAGGCCTCGGCCATCGTCGCGATGCGCTTCATCTCGGACGGCCCGCCGCAGCGCGTGATGTCGGGCATGATCACGTCGCAGATGTGCTTTTCCAGAACCGGACGGAAGCCATGGCGCGTGTAGTGACGTTCGCCGACGCAGAGCGGAACCTTGGGGTTCACGCGCTCCCGGATCGCCTGGAGGGTATTGGCGTTCTCCGGGCCGACGGGTTCCTCATACCAAGTGACACCGAGCGGCGCGAGGCGCTCGGCCATTTCGAGGGCGACCTGCGTGTTGAGCATCGCGTGGGTCTCGATCATCATGTCGAACTCGGGCCCGACCGCCGTGCGCACTGCGGCCGTGACCTCATAAGCGAGGTCCTGCTGGGGTTTGGTCAATTCGAGATTCGAACTCAGGTCCTCGCCGTAGAGATAGTTCGTGTGCGCGAAGGGGTCGAATTTGAGGCCCTTGAATCCCGCCGCCTTCACCTTCGCGGCTTGGGCGGCATAGTCATTCGCATTGTGACCGCCGCCGGTGAACCAGTAATTGGCGTAGAGCCGCAACTTCGTGCGGAAGGCACCGCCGAGGAGTTCGTAACACGGCACGCCGAGCACCTTGCCTTTCAGATCCAGCAATGCCATGTCGAGACCGCTGATCGCGCACATCGAGGCCCCGAACGGCCCGATCCAATTGAGGTCGCGGTAGAGCTTGGTCCAGATGAAATCGGTGCGCATCGGGTCGAGCCCGATGACCCGCTCGCCGACATGCCGCGCCGCCGCCTCGATGATCGGCGAACCCGGCCAGTTCGTGGCCTCGCCGACACCGGTGTGGCCGGTATCGGTGACGACCTTCATCATGGTCCAATTGTATTTGATGCCCTCGACGAGCCAAACTTTGACTTCGGTGATTTTCATATTCTTACATGATTCCAAACCTGTCCCACGCAGCCTGCGCGCCCATGCCGCCCTTGATCGCTTCGAACACGCGTTTCTCGCCATGGGCCTTCTGCCAGGCGGCCTCGATCACATCCCGCTCGATCGCCTTCGGGACCACACACACGCCGTCCATATCTCCAAAAATGATGTCGCCCGGCGCGATGCTCACCGCCCCGATTTTGATTGTGCAACGCAGGTCGATGACCTTGCCGCGGGGGCGCTGATCCTGCGCATAGCGACCGTAGGAAAATGTGGGGAAGCCGAGTCGCAGGATGCCCCGCGTGTCGCGCGAGTAGCCGTTGACGACAGCGCCCACCGCGCCGCGATTGTGCGCCGCCGTGCTCATCAGTTCCCCCCAAAGCGCATACGTCGGCGAGGAACCGGTGCAAACATACACCTCGTTTTCCCTGAGATCATCGAGCGCCGTGAGCATCAGGCCGAACGGTTGGTTCAACATCGGATTCAACCGTCCCGGTCCTTCGCCTCCGGCGTCGTCGGCCTCCAGGACCGGCATGGCCCGCCCCACCACAATCATATCGTCACGCAGAGGCTGAATCTGCGGCGGCAGGAATTGATGCTGGTATCCCATCAGGTCCATCACATCTCCCACCACGGCCGTGAAGAGTTCCTTGCGGGCGAGCGCAAACAATTCGGAGTCGGAATTCCAGGGGATCATGAGGACAACATGCAGGATTCCGTCCGGCTTTGACATGGCTGGACTGGTAATCTATTTGTATGAAATGGTATTTTCCAAAACTTCCCGCACATGGCCGCCGGGTGTCGAACTGAGCAGTTCCTCCAGCTCGCCGCTCGGGGCGGTCAAACTGTATGGATACCTGCCGGACAGTCGGGGAGCCGCTCAGGGCTCACGCCGAAGGCTCGGCCGCTACGCGTTGGTCTATTCGCTGCGCGGGCGCTGCGAGTATTGGGATGAACTGAATGGTCATCGCGTGGTGCGGGCAGGCGAGGCGTTTTTCTTATTCCCCGAGATTGCCCACCGCTACGGCGGAACCGAGCCGGGAGGCTGGTCGGAACTGTTTCTTGTCTTTGAGGGACCGGTCTTCGACCTCTGGCGGGAACGCGGACTGCTCGATCCCCGCCGGTCTTTTCTGACGCTCGAACCGGTGTCGGTCTGGCGGAAGCGGATCGAGCAGTGCGCGGGACCGGCGGGCCGGGCCGGCCAGGCGGCAGTGGTCCGGCAGGTTGTCGCGCTGCAGGCGCTGATCGCCGACGCTTTGGAGGCGCAGGAATCGCATGCCGACACCCCGCCGGCATGGATCGCGGCCGCCTGCGCTGCGCTCTCCGAACCCGGGGCACTGCAGATCCGCCTTCCGTCGCTCGCGCGGTCGCTGGGGGTGTCTTTCGAGACCTTCCGCAAGCGGTTCACGGCCGTGATGGGCGTGTCCCCGGGGGCCTGGCGGGCCGCGCGGATGGTTGACGCCGCTGCGCGCCTTCTGGCCGATCCCGCTCTGAGCGGGAAGGAAATCGCCGACCGCCTCGGCTTTTCTGACGAATTCCATTTCTCCCGCCGGTTCCACGAACTCTCGGGCATGACGCCCACCGACTTCCGGCGGCGCCTGCAGAACGGGTCCAACCGGTGAACAATGCCGAACCCTCCGGGAGAAACTGCGTCCAGAGATATGAGCCTCGCTTAGGCCACGGCGAAAGATAGCAGCGAAGGCAGGGACGTCGGCAGACTCAATCCAAGGGATGCCTCCACTTCAATCCAGGGAAGCGCCCGAATCCGCGGTCGGTGGTCAACCACTCGCATCCGGTCTCGATGGCCAGGGCCGCGTGATAAGCGTCCGGCACGAAATTCCCGACAGCCCGGCCCCGCCTGCACAAATCCATAAAGATCTCCCAGTGGCGCGGGCCGGGACCGACAATCCGCACCGACTCCCGGGAACGAAAATCCCTCAGGAATTCCAATGCTTCGGCAAGGGGCGTGGGCTCCCTGAACACTTTCGGGTGGGTGATCACCCGCAGACACCCGCTCAAGACCAGATCGGATACCGCAACCCCCGCCGGGGTCCGCAGGGCCTCCGTCAAAAAGGCCGAATACTCGGCATGCTGCGGTGCGTCCTTCCGGTGCGCATGCACGAGGATATTGACGTCCAAGAGCATCACGGCTGCTCCATGACCTCGAGCAAGCCCGACGAAGAATCCAAGTCCACCCCGGGCTGGAGACCGGTTCCACGAAAGGTCTTCAACGGGACAAACCGCCTCTCGCGGATCGCCTTCGATTGGCTGACAAGTGCCAGTCGGAGCGCCTCCTCGATCACTTCCCCCAGAGTCGAACCCGTTCTGAGCGATTCCGCCCTTGCCCGCTCCAAAAGGCTGTCGTCAATGGAAATGGTCGTCCGCATGCATCAATTCATATAAACGATGCATCACGATGTCAATCTGGCATCGGAGACCTTGATCCTCGCGTAACGCCGGCGCTGGGAGGGCGAACTCCGGCATCAAGGACTCGACCAGATGGCGGCGCGGGGATTCCTGACCGAAATGGGGTCAGTCCCGCGTATTATCACCTTCTCAACGGAGTTTTCTGAGCTCTTCCACAACGTGCCCTTTACACCTTCCCGTTGAACTTCCACCTCCCAACCGTCTTTCCGTTCCTCGTTCTCGATCAGTTCCACTCCCAAATCTCCCGATTGGAAAACAACCGTGCCCCAATCGAAGCATGCCAATACCCCGGACCCCTTCGGCTGTTTTGGCTCTTCAACTCGATCATGTGGTCGAACATCTTTACCCTCTCGATCCGCGGCCTCGCCTCCGACACCTCGCAGGGCAGCTAGCTGCTCGTCATGATGATCGTCGGCGGGGCGGTGATGCCAGCTATCCAGGGTGCCATCGTGGACCTCGCCGGCGTGCGGCTCTCGCTCGCGATTGTGCTGGTCGGCTACCTCTACCTCGTGTATTGCGGGTTTTTCGGCTCGCGGGAAAACGCTCGAGTCAAGGGCGTCTCCGCAGAAGCCACACACTAAGATTTCCTGCCGCCGAAAGACCCATGATGCCTCTCCAATCGAAGCCCAATACCTCCTGCGCAATCAATCCATGACCACCCCAAACTGGCTCTCCTCCGCTGTTTTTTACGAGGTCTATCCGCAATCGTTCCAGGATTCCAACGGCGACGGCATCGGCGATTTGCCGGGTGTGATCAGCCGCCTCGATTACATCCAATCCATCGGCTGCAATGCCATCTGGCTCAATCCGTGTTTCGAATCCCCCTTCCGCGATGCCGGCTACGACGTGAGCGACTTTTGCCGGGTGGCCCCGCGCTACGGCACGAACGCCGATCTTGTCCGTCTCTTCGACGATGCGCACCGCCGCGGAATCAAGGTCTGCCTCGATCTCGTCGCCGGCCACACCTCGATTGAGCATCCCTGGTTCCAAGCGTCCGCGCGGGCGGAGAACAATGAGTTCAGCGACCGCTACATCTGGACCGACAGCGTCTGGCGGAATGTCCCGGCCGGATTGTCCCAGGTGAATGGCTACGCCGAACGCGACGGCAACTACGTCACCAACTTCTTCCACTTCCAAGCGGCCCTCAACTATGGCTTTGCCAATCCTGACCCCGCGCAACCGTGGCAGCTCCCGGTCGATCATCCCGCCTGCCGCGCCAATCGCGAGGAAATGAAACGCATCATGCGCCACTGGCTCGACCTCGGCGCGAACGGCTTCCGTGTGGATATGGCCTCGTCCCTCATCAAATGCGATCCCGACTTCTCCGCCACCATGGAACTCTGGGCGGAAATGCGGGACATGTATGAGCGCGAGTATCCCGGAGCCGTGCTGATCTCCGAATGGAGCGATCCGGCCAGAGCCATCGCGGCGGGGTTCCACATCGACTTCCTGATTCATTTCAACCACCCCGCCTATACCTCGCTCTTCCGCGCCGAACCGCGCAGCAATCTCTTCCGCTTTTTCCCGGAGGTGGGGCACAGCTTCTTCGCCCCGGACGGCCGCGGCGATATCCGCATTTTCCTCGACCACTACCTCGAGCAACTCCGCGCCACCGAGGGGCGTGGATATGTCTCCCTGCCCACCGGCAACCACGACATCATGCGTCTATCGCGCGACCGCTCACCGGCCGATTTGCGCGTCGCGCTCGCGTTTCTCCTAACCATGCCCGGCGTGCCCTACATCTACGCGGGCGACGAAATCGGACAGCACTATGTGGACGGACTGCCCTCGAAAGAAGGCGCCTACAACCGCACCGGGGCACGGACCCCGATGCAATGGGACGCCTCGCCCGGCGCGGGTTTCTCGTCCGCCCGGCCGGAGAGTTTCTATCTGCCGCTTGATCCATCCCCCGACCGCCCTTGCGTCGCCGCGCAGGAAAACGATCCAGACTCCCTGCTCAACTTCATCCGCCGCCTGCTCGGACTCCGCCACGAAATCCCCGCCATCGGCAACGACGCCCCGTTTTCCCCACTCTTCGCCGAATCGGGAAAATACCCCTTCGTTTATCAGCGCGGTTCGCATGACGCGCGGGTGGTTGTCGGGGTCAACCCATCGGCCTCGCCCGCAAGCTGCCGCTTCCCGCTTCCCGGAGTCACCTCCCTCCGTCCGCTCATGGGATCCGATGTTTCCGCACAGATCAACCAAGACGCCGTCGAAATCACATTTCCCCCGGTCTCGTTCTGCATTTTCCAAACTTCATGAATCCCATGAAAATCTCCCACCTTGTTTTCCATCCCGACCTGAACGCTTCGCGCGTCAACAAAGCCTGGAGCGCGCTCATCGCCGCGAGCGGCAAAGTCACCTCGTCCCGCGACCTCTACGCCGAGTATCCGGACTTCCGGATCGATGTGGCCCGCGAGCAGGCGGAATTGCTCGCGCACGACCGGATCGTTTTCCAGTTCCCGTTCTATTGGTATTCGACGCCTCCGCTTTTGAAAAAGTGGCTCGACGATGTGCTGACCTACAATTTCGCCTATGGGACCAAAGGCGACAAACTGGCCGGCAAGGAAATGCAGCTCATCCTCTCGGTCGGAGGGCCGGTGGAGTCCTACATGCCGGGCGGCTACAATAGCTTCTCGGTGACCGAATTTCTTCGCCCCTTGCAGCAGACGGCCACGCTCTGCCGCATGGTCTATCTCCCGCCGATGTGGATGCACGATGCCATCTCGGCCGACGAGGCGACTGTCACAGAATATGGCCGCCGTTGGGTCGAGGCACTTGATGACCCCGGGCGCTCGGATCCGTGGTCGTTCCAACGCAAGGCCATCGCGCGCTCGACCCGCCTGCCGAGTTGAGCGGGATCCTGAAAAGAAAACCCTTCTCCCGCAGCTCGGTCAAACGCGATTTTCCGGGGTGCCCTCCCTCCTTGGGGTTCATCCGGAAAGTTCGTGTTTAAGGAGAAACAAAGTGCGCTATGATAGGGCATGAGCCAGAGTCTATTATATCATGCATTCGGGGTTCGGGAGGGTTACGGATATCGCAAAACCGAATATGTGGAAGGCCGGGTGGAGTTCCATCTTTCGGTCAAGGAGGAGATGCTCAAATGTCCGGACTGCGGGCACGGGCCATGTGCCCGGCGGGGCAAGCGGGTGCGCCGGGTCTCGGCGGTGCCCATCGGGTTGAAACCGACGGTTTTGGTTGCGGAAGTGCCGGCATGCCGGTGCCAGAAATGCGGGAAGACCTTCGAGGTCTCCCCCCCTTTGCCCGGGCCTACTGCCACTACACGCGGGGTCTGGAGCGCTTTGTCTGCCGGTTGAGTCGGTGGATGACCCTGGCCGAGGTGGCGGCCGTCAGCGGGTTGGGTTGGGACAGCGTCAAGGAGATCGTCAAGAGCGACTTGGGAAAGCGGTATGCGCACATCCCGCTCAAAGGGGTCAGATATCTGGCAGTTGACGAGTTCCACGTCGGCAAAAAGGGCAAGTTCCTCACCGTGGTGATTGATCTGGAGAGCGGAGAGATCCTCTGGGTTGCCAAAGGCCGGGGAGAGGATGCCCTGGTCAAGTTCTTCCGGCGTCCGCGCAAGAGCCGGGCCAAAGTCCGGGCGGTGGCCTGCGACATGTCGGCAGCCTACTGGTGGGCGGTCCTCAAGCACCTGCCCAAGGTCGATGTCGTCTTTGATCATTTCCATGTCATCAAGCTCATGAACGAGAAAATCGACGATCTGCGCCGCGCTCTGCAACGCGAGGCAGACACTCTGGGGCGCACCTATCTCAAAGGCACACGCTATCTGCTTTTGGCGGGGGCCGAGAATGTTCCCGAAGACCGCCGAGAGGATCTTGCCGAGGCCCTGCGCTTCAATGAACCTCTCTCCACGGCCTACTATCTCAAAGAGGATTTGCGCCAACTCTGGAGCCAGCCAACGCGGGCTTTGATGCGACGGCATCTGGAATCTTGGTGCAAGCGTGCTCTGGAAAGTGGAATCGCCCAGCTCATTGCCATGGCCAAAACCCTGCGGACACACGCAACGGGAATCCTCAACTACTGCCGACACAATATCTCCACGGGCAAACTTGAAGGTAAGCGTCCGGTGGAGCACCTCTGGATGAAACCGCATAGGCGTCATAGATTTTTCTTTGACACCTATGAACGAACAAACCCAGATTCTCAAAATCGACGAGCGTAGCAGGATATTGACCACCCCGGAGCAGCGGAATGCGGCATTGGACGCATTTGAGCAGAGCGGGATGACCGGGGCGCAGTTCGCCCGACATGCCGGGATCAAATACCCAACCCTGATGAACTGGCTTCAGCGCCGACGGCGGGAGCGGGCCACAACTTCAACCCCGTCTTCTACACTTTCGAAGCATTGAAAAACAGCTGATCAAGTATTGATGCGGCTTCGCGGGCGGATGGCGGCGTAAAATACTGAAATGTAGTGCAACTTTTTCAGTTGGAACTGCTTTTC
>Ga0114939_10002588_pt1 | contig 13292 bp, 11 predicted proteins | sample AshMeaCrysSpring_FD_87196 | JGI IMG/M metagenome (GOLD analysis project Ga0114939, IMG submission 87196) | Groundwater microbial communities from Big Spring, Nevada to study Microbial Dark Matter (Phase II) - Ash Meadows Crystal Spring | ecosystem: Environmental > Aquatic > Deep subsurface >... | reverse complement strand
GGCCAGGCGGCCGCCGGCGACGCGTTCTATTTCCCGAGGGGCGGCCCCGAGTCGATGGGGGGCTTGTTCGTCGAGCGGCTGCTCGCCGACGACGACGGGGTGATGAAGCTGCTGCCTTCCGGCACCGCCCGGCTGACCCGGGGCCCGAAGGTCCGGCTCGACGGCAGGCACGGCGAGGTCGAGGCGCAACTCGTGTACGTCGAAGGGCTGACCGCGGAGCCCGCGCCGTTCTGGGTCGATGCAGCGGGCAGGCACTTCGCGACGCTCGGCTGGCTGGGCCTGTTCCGCGAGGGCTACGAGCAGCACCTGCCGACGCTGCGCAAGATGCAGGACGAAGCGATGATCGCCGCGACCAAGGCGATCGGCGCCCGGTTCCTCACCGAGGCGTCGCGTGCACCGGTCGTCATCGACAACGTGAAGATGTTCGACGCCGACGCGGGCCGCTTCCTCGACGGCATGTCGGTCGTGGCGAGCGGCGGCAGGATCACGGCGGTCGCGCCGACCGCCGCCTTCACTGCGCCTGCCGACGTCCGCCGCATCGACGGCAGTGGCAAGACGCTGGTGCCCGGCCTGTGGGACAGCCACAAGCATTTCGACAACGAGTACGACCTGCTCGCCAATGTCGCGACCGGCATGACTTCGATCCGCAGCCCCGGGAACCGGCCGGAGGACGCTCAGCGGGTCCAGCAACGTCGCGTGGCCGGCGAGATCGTCGCCCCGGAGGCGTTCGTCGCCGCGATCGTCGACCGCGAGGACCCGCTTGCCGCGCAAAGCGCCGAACTGGTATCGAGCGAGGCCGAGACTCTCGCGGCGGTGCGCAGGATCAAGGACGCCGGCCTGTGGGGCGTCAAGTTCTACACCTCGATGAACCCGGCGTGGATCGCTCCGGCAGCCGCCGAGGCGCATCGCCTCGGACTGCGCGTGCTCGGCCACGTGCCGGCCGGGATGCGGCCGCTCGAGGCGGTGCAGGCGGGCTACGACGAGCTGACCCACATCAACTTCGTGCTGATGCAGGCGATGCCGCAGTCGGTGGTCGACGTCGCCAATACCGCGGCGCGCTTCGAGGGGCCGGCGGAATTCGCACGCACGGTCGATCTCGACAGCCCGGCGATGAAAGCATTCATTGCCGAGCTGGCCAATCGCAAGATCTGGGTGGATCCGACGATGGCCATTTTCGAACGCTCGTTCACCCACGACACGCCCGAGCTCGGCTACAGCTACGCGCCTTTTGCGCGGACCCTCCCGGCGGTGTTCGAGCGCGGGCTGGCGGAGGGCGGCTATCCGCTGTTCGGCAAGGTGACGCGCGCGGACATGCGCGAGAGCTACGCGAGGATCGTCCAGCTGGTCGGCCGGCTGCACAAGGCCGGCGTGCCGATCGTCGCCGGCACCGACGGGTGGGGCCTCGAGCTGGTGCGCGAGATCGAGATCTACCAGCAGGCCGGGATGAGCGCGACCGAGGCGCTGCAGACCGCGACGATCAATCCGGCACGGCTGGTCGGGGTCGCCGATCGCACCGGCTCGATCGCGGTCGGCAAGGAGGCCGACATGGTGCTGGTGGCCGGCGACGTGTCGAGCGATCTTGGCGCGCTGCGACGCGTGGTGACGGTGGTCAGCGACGGCTACGTCATGGAAGGCGATGCGCTGCGCACTGCCGCGGGATTTTCGGGCATGCCCAAGTAGCGCGGAGCAACAGTTCCTGATCTACGTACACGGGTCGCACATGGCGAAAACGCAAGTCGTGGAACGCAGGTCTTAACCCGACGCTGTCTCACCCCGCTGCGTCTTCGCCACGACTCGGTCGAGGCGGCTCGTCATCCCCACCCGGCGCAAGTTTCATCGCGGCCCAGCGCCGGAGTTCACGGACTTTCCTGGGTCCGGTGCTGGGATTGCGCAGCAGCGTCTCGATGCCGCGCATGATCGCGTCGACCTCCGAATCCTGATCGTTCGCGCTGGCCACGCCCGAACCCCAGAGGTCGATGCGTCGCTCGCAGCGCTCGCCGAAGCGCAGTACGGCGTGGAACCATCGAGGTCGTCGCCAGTTCCCGAGCAGCAGGTCCACCGCGGCTGCCGCCAGCGACACGGGTATGAGCGTGATCTCGACGAAGGCCTCGAGGCCCAGCTTCACCTGAAACACGGCGACGTCGCGCAGCAGTCGCCACCGCGAGCCGCGATCGGTTTCAGCCGTCATCAACGTTCGTCGCGTCGCGCTGCTGGCATCGGCAGGGTCCGCAGGTGCTGAAGCGTGTGAGTGTATGCCTGCCGGCGCGCGCAGGACCGCACTTCGCCCCAGTCGAACTCGAAGCGGTCGTCGGCGTCTTCCGGCGGCAGGCGCAGGCGGAAAGTCGCGGGGCGGTCCTCGGCGACGAACTCGCGCGGTCCCGCCGGGACGAGTCGCATGGGTCCGGGCAGGTCGACCTCGACGCGCAGCCCGGGCTCGTCCGCGAACCACTCCGGCAGGTAGCGGCCCACGGGCGCATCGAGCGCGATCCTGCCGCGGTTGGCGAGCGCGACGACGAGTGCGGCCGTGAACTGCTTGGAGATCGAGCCGAGCGGGAAGGCGGTGCCCTCAACGCAGCGCCTCGAAGTCCTCGTCGCTCAGGACGGACTCGCCGGGCTCCGCCTGCAAATGCCCGCCCAGCGCCCGCAATTGTTCCCATGGCTTCATGCCGGCCATCTCGGCGGAAGGCGATGGTTCGAGCTGGGCAACCGCCTTGCCGCGGCGCCGGATGGTGACAGGACTGCCTGTCTTCTCGACGCGGCGCACGATCTCCAGGCAGCGCTGCTTGAACTCCGTGATCGAAATGTCCATTTTCAAAGTCTTGATGGCTACTCTGGCCCTGGCAACCTGCGAAACCCGCCAGTTGTGCCGAAAACCCGGCGTACGCACGCGGTCGATCAGGCCTTCAGCGCCGCGAGCACCTCGTCGAGCATCTTCTTCGCGTCGCCGAACAGCATCCGGTTGTTCTCCTTGTAGAACAGCGGATTGTCGACGCCGGCGTAGCCCGAGGCCATCGAGCGCTTCATGACGATCGAGGTCTTCGCCTTCCACACCTGCAGCACCGGCATGCCGGCGATCGGGCTCGACGGATCGTCCTCGGCGGCGGGGTTCACGATGTCGTTGGCGCCGATCACCATCGAGACGTCGGTGTCGGGGAAGTCGTCGTTGAGCTCGTCCATCTCCATCACGATGTCGTAGGGCACCTTGGCCTCGGCGAGCAGTACGTTCATGTGGCCGGGCATGCGGCCCGCGACCGGGTGGATGCCGAAGCGCACGTTCACGCCTTTCTCGCGAAGGTGCTTCGTGATCTCGTAGACGGTGTGCTGGGCCTGCGCGACCGCCATGCCGTAGCCCGGCACGATGATCACGCTCTTGGCATCGCGCAGCAGCTCCGCAGTCTCCACCGCGCTGATCGAGGTCACCTCGCCCGCGGGCTGCGCGCCCGCGGCGGCGGGTGCGGCGCCTTCGCCCGTGCCGAAGCCGCCGGCGATGACGCTCAGGAACTTGCGGTTCATCGCCCGGCACATGATGTAGGACAGGATCGCGCCCGACGAACCCACCAGCGCGCCGGTGACGATCAGCAGGTCGTTCGACAGCATGAAGCCGGTGGCCGCTGCGGCCCACCCGGAGTAACTGTTGAGCATCGAGACCACGACCGGCATGTCGGCGCCGCCGATCGCCATCACCATGTGGATGCCGAACAGCAGCGCGATCGCGGTCATGATCGCGAGCGGCACCATGCCGTCGGCGATGTCGTGCGCCTGCACGAACTGGATACCGAACCAGATCACCGCGATGAGACCGGCGAGGTTGAGCAAGTGGCGACCGGGCAGCAGCATCGGCTTGCCGCCGATCTTCGCCGACAGCTTGCCCCAGGCGATCACCGAGCCCGAGAACGTCACCGCGCCGATCAGGACGCCCAGGTAGATCTCGATCTCGTGAATGGTCTTTTCGGCGCCGGTATAGGCGATCGAGGTGTCGACATAGCTCGCGAAGCCGACCAGGCAGGCAGCGAGGCCGACGAGGCTGTGCATGATGGCGACCAGCTCGGGCATCTGCGTCATCTGCACTTTCTTCGCGGCGTACAGGCCGATCGATCCGCCGACGAGCAGCGCGCCGACGATCCACGGGATCCCGGCCGGCGTGACGCGCGGACCGAACACGGTGGCGAGCACGGCGATGGCCATGCCGACGATGCCGTAGAGGTTGCCGCGCCGCGAGGTCTCGGGATTCGAGAGACCGCCCAGGCTCAGGATGAACAGGATGGTGGCCGCGATGTAGGCGACGGCGACGAGGTTCGTGGACATGCCTGCGGCCCTTTACTTGCGGAACATCGCAAGCATGCGACGGGTGACGGCGAAGCCGCCGAACATGTTGATGGCGGTGAGCGCGAGCGCGAGCACCGCCAGGCCGAGGATCAGGCCGCCAGGCCGGTCCGAAGTGCCGCCGCCGAGCGGCGGTGCCACCTGCACCAGCGCGCCGATGGCGATGATGCTCGAGATCGCGTTGGTGACGCTCATCAGCGGCGTGTGCAGCGCGGGCGTCACGTTCCAGATCACCATGTAGCCCACGAAGCACGCGAGCACGAACACGGTGAAGTGCGAGAGGAACGAAGCGGGCGCGTAGGCGCCGACCAGCCAGAAGAGCAGGGCGCCCACGCCGAAGGTGATCGCGAGGCTCTTCGCGGACGCGGGCTCGCCGGCGCCGTGGCCGTGACCGGATTTCTTCGCCGGCATGGCCGCAGCGGCGGCCGGCTTGGCCTGCGGCGCCGCGGGGAGCTTCGGCGGCGGCGGCGGCCAGGTGACTGCCCCTTCCTTGATGACGGTGAGGCCGCGAATGGCGTCGTCTTCCATGTTGACGTCGACGACGCCGTCCTTGGTCTTGCAGAGCTCTTCGGTCAGGCGCAGCAGGTTCGTGGAGTAGAGCGTCGACGCCTGCTTCGCGAGGCGGCTGGCGAGATCCGTGTAGCCGATGATGGTGACGCCGTGCCGTACCACGGCCTCGCCGGGTTCGGTCAGTTCGCAGTTGCCTCCCTGCTCGGCCGCCATGTCGACGATGACGCTGCCCGGCTTCATGCTCTTCACCATCTCGGCGGTGATGAGCTTCGGCGCCGGCTTGCCCGGGATCAGCGCGGTCGTGATGATGATGTCCGCGTCCCTGGCCTCCCGCGCGTACATCTCGCGCTGGGCCTTCTGGAATCCCTCGCTCATCACCTTGGCGTAGCCGCCGCCGCCCGAACCTTCTTCCTCGTAGTCGACCTTGACGAACTCGCCACCGAGCGACTTGACCTGATCGGCAACTTCGGCACGCGTATCGTTGGCGCGCACGATGGCGCCGAGGTTGGCGGACGTGCCGATGGCCGCGAGGCCCGCGACGCCGGCGCCGGCGATGAAGACCCTCGCCGGCGGAACCTTGCCGGCGGCAGTCACCTGGCCGTTGAAGAAGCGGCCAAAGGCGTTGGCGGCCTCGATCACGGCGCGGTAGCCGCTGATGCCGGCCATGGAGGTGAGTGCGTCCATCTTCTGGGCGCGGGAGAGCTGGCGGGGCAGCGAGTCGATCGCGAGCACCGTGAGCTTGCGGTCGGCCAGCGCCTGCATGAGCTGCGGGTTCTGTGCCGGCCAGATGAAGCTCACGATTGCGCTGCCCGGCTTCATGGACGAGATCTCTTCAGGCGACGGGGCGCGTACCTTGAAGACGATGTCGGAGCTCGCGTAGAGCTCGGCCGCGTCGCGCGCGATCGTGGCGCCGGCGGCCTGGTAGGTGTCATCGCCAAAGTTCGCGGCCGCACCCGCACCAGACTCGACGCGCACCGCGAAGCCGAGCTTGATCAGCTTCTCGACGACTTCAGGGACGGTAGCGACGCGCTTCTCGCCCGCGAACGTCTCGCGCGGCACTCCGATCGTCATCGACATGTGCTATTCCTCCCGATGGTCCCATTGCCGGATAACCTGCGGTCCCGGCTGGGATTTCTGGCGTCTTGTCCGGCCCTGCGGCCATTGAATTATCTCACAGCGGTAACGTATCGTTCAGGCCATGTACGCGCTGTCACAGGAAGTGCTGAGAACCGACGTCTCCGGGATGCCACTCGAGTGGATCGATTACCGGGATGCGGTGCGGCTGCATTTCATGGGGCAGGTGGCCTACTCGTTCGGGCAGCCGCTGTTCCGCCTCCGCGGCGGGACCAATGCAAAGACCGGTCTCCGGACGGAGTTCGAGGTCAACTGCATCGTCTCGACCACGGGCCACAGCCACAACCCGGGGCACCGCCAACGCTCGTACGTCCCGCCGCTCAACAACGAGACTCTGTTCCGCCGCGACGGGCACCTTTGCATGTACTGCGGCCAGCGCTTCCCTTCGAGCCAGCTCTCGCGCGACCACGTGACGCCGCTGTCGCGCGGCGGGCAGGACTCGTGGAACAACGTCGTCACCGCGTGCCGCCGCTGCAACAACCTGAAGGCCTGGCGCACGCCGGAGCAGGCGCGCCTTCAACTGATCGCGATTCCGTTCACGCCGAGCTACGCCGAGTACATCTACCTCAAGGGCCGGCGCGTGCTGGCCGACCAGATGGAGTACCTGCTCGCGCACTTCCCGCGCTCGAGTCCGCTGCACAAGCGGCTGTCGGCGAAGTAACGGAGCCGCGTCAGCCGGCGGCGTCGAAGGCCTGCCGCAGCCAGCCCACCAGTTCGGCATCGACCTCCGCTGCGCTGCCGAGCTTCACCTTGTACTGGCACATGCCGCCTGGCTTCTCGGCGAGCAACCGCTCGGTTGCGGGCACGCCCTTCATGTTGAGCCCGACGTCCACGCGCGTGGCGCTGCCCGGGCCGATCATCGCGAACTGCTTCTTGCGCCGCAGGCTCACGTAGCCCTTCTTCGGGGCGATCTCGAACTCGCCGAATCTGCCGATCGCCGCAATGAGCGCGTCGTGGATCGGGCGCAGTGCGGCCTTCTTGTCGGTGTAGATCGCGGCGAGCACGTCCTCCGCACTCGAGCCGGCGGCCTCGGCAGCGCTCTGGCCGTCGGAGGCGAGCGCGAGATGCACGAGCGTGTTGGCGTCGCCATAGCCGAGGCCGAGCTTCTCCATCGCGAAGCTGCGCAGCTCGCCATGCTTCGTGAGACCGCTGCCCTTGAGCAGCGAGCGCAGATCCTGCAGCGACTTGCCGGCCTTCGTCTCGATGTTGCGCAACTGCGTCGCGCGCGCCTGGTCGAGTGAACTCATGTGTCCTCCCCGTGTGAGCGCGGCCCGTGAACCGGTCTCAGGCCAGCCGTGCCATCTGCAGCGCATCGTACGCCTGGCCGTCCACGACGAGGTAACGTCGCAGATGGCCCTCGATCTGGAACCCGTTCCGGCGGTAGAGCGCGATTGCCGCAGCGTTGTCCGCGCGTACGATCAGATCGATCCGTGTGAGGTCGCGCGCGGATGCCGCTTCCAGCGTGGCTGCGAGCAGCGCGCTGCCGACGCCCTTGCCGCGATGCGAGGCGGCGACTCCCATCCCGAGCGTGCCACTGTGGCTGAGCGCCTCGTGAGTCTTTGGCGTGACGTCGCACCAGCCGACGACGCGATCCCCGTCCACTGCGACGAACTGCACCGCACCGGCGCGCAGGTGGCCGAGGACGAAACGGCGCACGCGATCCAGCGGCGGTCCCTCGAGAAACGCGAGCCAGCGCCGCTCGCGTGCCACCTCGTCGAGCACTTCGCGAAAGCCCGCGATGTGCCGGCGCTCGATCGGCACGATTTCGACGGTCACGCGCCGCCGGCCCGGCGCCTAGCGCGCGCGAGCGGTTCAGTCGCGCTTCGGCAGGAGGTAGACACGATTGGGCGGCCCGCCGGGCGGCGATTCGAGATTGAGCGTCGCGGGCAGCCCCTGAGCGAGGGATTTCTCCACCGCTGCAATCGCCTTCGACGCGGAGACCACCGGCTGGTCGTTGACCGCGACGACTTTCGCGTTCACCGGCAGGCCCGCCACCGCTGCGAAGCGCCGGCCGACTTCTGCCTGCGCATCGGCCTTGGTCGCCTTCGACGCGGTACTGCCGGCAGCCGGCTTCGACTGCTCGAGGGCCTCGGTCATTCGTTGCGGGTCGACGTTTCGCACCATCACGTGCATGTTGTCGTCCTGGCCGGTGACCACGCCGAGGGCACCGGGGTCCGCCGGCGACGAGCCGCCGCTCAGCTCGAGCACGACGTTGCGACCGGGAAAGGCGATGCGCAGTTCGCGGTCGTTGAACACCGTGACCTTGCCGCCGTCGATGCTGCTGCCCAAGCGCACCAGCACCTGTCCGCCCGCCGGCACCTCGAGGAAACCGATCCGGTCACTGCCGACCAGCATCACACCGGCGAGTCTGTATCCCTTCTCGGCCGCCGACGTGGTGGCGCCAACTGCCTGCATGCTTGCAAGCATCGAGAGAATCGCCATCACCAGCAGGGACATACCATGGGTCGCAGAGACGTTACGTTCATGCGCCAGGCGGCGCGTTGCCTGCCTCGATGCCGAAGACTCGACTTGTGTGCGGCTCATCGAGCGACTCCCGCGAGAATTTGCGCCTGCCACCGATATTCGCGAAACGTGGCCCAGGCAGATCGTCCTTGCCAGCATCCTATCCGTGCCGCGTCCGGCCCGCGACCTCGGTTCGCGGCTGCCGACGGCGCATAAGTCAAATGCCGACCGTTGCGGGATCCCGAGCCACGGACTCGATCGGGCCTACGCAGTCGGGGCGTGCTGCCCCACAATGGCGCCCGTGCTCTACCTCGTCGATGCCAGCGTCTTCGTGTTCCGTGCCTGGTTTTCCGTGCCGGTCGAGTTCGCCGACCGCGACGGCAATCCGGTCAACGCCGTGCACGGCTTCGCGCGCTTCCTTGGGGACCTGCTCGAGCGCCGGTCGCCCGAGCGCATCGCGATCGCCTTCGACGAGAGCCTCGAGACGTCCTACCGCAACGAGATCTACCCGGCCTACAAGGCGAACCGCGAGCCGGCCCCAGCGGAGCTGAAGCGCCAGTTCGAGTTGTGCCGCGAGCTCGTGCGTGCGCTCGGGCTGGCGGAGTTCGGCAGCTCGCGCTACGAGGCCGACGACATCATCGGCACGCTCGCGACGCGGGCGCGCGCGGCCGGCGTGCCGGTCACGATCGTGAGCCGCGACAAGGATCTCACCCAGCTCGTCGGCCGTGAGGACACCTACTGGGACGCGGTCGCCGACGTGCGCTACGGCTACGACGACATCGCGGAACGCTTCGGCGTGGTGCCGGAGCGCATGGCCGACTTCCTGGCGCTGATGGGCGACGCGGTGGACAACATCCCCGGCGTGCCGGGCGTGGGGCGCAAGACCGCGGCGACGCTGCTCAAGCACTTCGACACGCTGCCCGGCGTGTTCGACAACCTCGATGCGGTGCCGAAGCTCAAGTTCCGCAACGCGGCCTTCGTCGCGCAGTCGCTGCGGGAGCACCGCGCGGACGCGTTCCTGTCGCGCCAGCTCACCGGCATCGCCTGTGACATGCCGCTGGACGCCGGGCCCGAGGATCTCGAGCGCCGCGCCACTGACTTCGCCGCGCTCGACGATCTCTACGAGCGACTCGGCTTCGGACGCATGCTGCGCGACCAGGCCCGGCGCATCGCGCGCCAGGCCCCGGACGCCGCCTGAGCCGCGCCGCCGCGCAGGCGATCCACGGCGACGCCCGCCAGGAAGCACAGCAGCGCCAGAGCCACGAGCCAGCGGTCCGACCCCGTGTCGCCGCCCGTACTGCGCAGCGACGACGAATCGAGCGCCGCCCGGTCCCAGGGCTGCAGCTGTCCGGTGCGTATCCACTGCTCGACGCGCGGGTCCACGCCCCAGCCCTCCTGTTCCGCCCGGCTGCTGCGCAGGTGCAGCGCGCGCGTCACTCCGGACTCGTCCGTCGCGACGAGGCGATAGGGTCCGGCCTCCATCACCGGCAACGTACCCTCGAGGCGCCCGGGCGCGCTGCGCATCAGCTCGAGATCGTGGATGCGTCCGGTCGGCGTCTCGACCGAAACACTCATCGAGTCCGGTCCGGACCACCGACCGTCCTGCGCGCTGTCGAGTGCCACGCGCAGTCCGTCCGGCAGGTCCGACACCGTCAGAGCCGATGTGCCTGTTGCGGCCTCTCCGGCGACCCAGTCGGTGAGGCCGCCGGCGAGCTCGGGCCACGCGTCCCAGCCGAGCCACTGCGGCGTCCAGGCGCCGAGCCCGCTGGTGACGGCGATCACTCGTCCTGCGCCGACCTGCCACGCGGCGATCACCGGATCCCCGCGCGTCGATCGCGTCCAGGTCGTGGCTTCGCGTCGCGGTCGCGTCACCGCGTAAGCCGCGATCGGTGGCCAGCCGCTTTCCAGCGCCGGGAGAGCGTCCGGCAATGAATCCGCCTGCACCTCGATCACGCCGCGCTCGATGCGCGCGCGCCGTCGCTCGAGGCCGGCGCTCATCGTGGCGGGGAGTTCCGCCGCCTCGGCGACACGCAGCACGACGCCGTTTCCCTCGGCGAGCCGCGCCAGCGCCGCTGCATCGGCATCGGGGCCCACCGCGAGCGCGATCGTCTCGATGCGCGACTCGGCCAGCCTGCGTCGCAGCGACTCGAGGGGCGCGTCGTCGACGAAGCCGTCGGTCGCGACGATGAGCATGCGGCGACCGGGACCCGCGCTCTCGAGCTGCGCGGCGGCCAGCTCGATTGCCGGTGCGAGCCGCGTGCCGCCGCGCGCGATGATGGGCCACTCGCTCCCGAGCGCGCGCCTCACCGCGTTGGCGGGAGCGAGCGGTTCGAGCAACCGCGGCTCGACGTCGAAGGCCACCACGCCGGCGGTGTCGCGCACGCCCAGCGTGCCGAGTGTCTCGAGCACGGCGCGCTCGGCGAGGCTCAGGCGGTCCACGCCGCGACTGCCTTCCCCCATGCTGCCGGACTTGTCCACGGCGAACACGACGTGCACCGGCGGCTCGAGCGACGCGGGTTCCGACAGCACGGGCAGCATCGACTCGAGCGTCGAGTCGCGATAGCCGCCGCGCGAGAAGGCCCGCTCGCCGCCCAGCACCAGCAGCCCGAGCCCGCGCGTACGCACCGCGGCGCCGAGCGCCTGCCAGAAGCTGTCGTCGGCGTCGTCGCGCGAGACGTCGTCGAGTACCACGGCGTCGTAGCCGGCCAGCCGCTCGCGGAAATCCGCCGCGCGGCGCGCGGGCACGGTCTCGACCTGCCAGCCGCCGGCCGCAAGGCTCGTGGCGAGCGCTGCGGAAGGACCGCGCAGGTAGAGAATCCGCGCCGGCTCGACCACGTCGACGGCCGCGGCATCATGCCGCGCATCGAGCAGCGCGCCGGTGTCCGCGTCCTCGAGCTCCAGCGACACGCGCAGCACTCCGCCGCGCCCGGTGACCACCGGGATCGTTGCGACGCCTTGCGCGTCGGGCGAGGCGACGACGCGTTGTTCCACACCGCTCGAGTCGCGCAGCGTCGCGGCGACCCGCAGCCCGGGCGATGTCTCGCCTGCGAGTGGCACGGCGATCATGACTGACTGGCCGCGACGCGCTCGCTCGGGTGCCTGCACGTCGGCGATCCAGGCGCGGGGTGCGGGCCGCGCGGCGGCCAGCCACAGCAGCGGCAGTTTCGCATGGCGCGCATTGGCGAGGGCTCGCTCGGTGTCGCCCGCATTGGCGCGTCCGTCCGAGACGATCACCGCCGCCACGAATTGCTGCTGCGCGTGGGCCGCAAGCGCGGCCTCGACGGCCAGCTCGAGATTGGTCGCGGACGGCTCGATGGCGCGCAGTGTATCGCGGGACTGTGCATCGTCGCGGGCGCCGGACGCCCGTGGCGTGAGAGGTACCGCTCTGCCCGCAAACTCGATCGTGTCGGCGCGAAGATGCCGGCCCGCGCGTCGCAGTTCCGCCAGCGCGGCATCCGCGGCGGGCCGAGGCACGCTCAGCGAGCGGTCCACCAGGACCAGCAGGGCGGGCCGGGCATCGCGGTCGAGCCAGGCCACGCCCGCCAGGGCGAGCAGCATCAGCATGAGCGCCAGCGCCTGCAGTCCCGCGGCGATGGTCGTGCGCGAAGCGCCGTTCATCGCGACCATGCGCGGGCCTCTTCGCGCTCGCGCTGCATCCGGCGCAGCAGGGAGGCGAGTTCCCAGAGCAGCGCGAGGAGCGCCGCGAGCAGCAGCAGGCGTGACCAGTCGCGCATCTCTCTGGCTGCAGTCGCCGGCCCAGCCGCGGCGGCCTTGCTCGCCGCGGCGCGCGGCATGACCATCACCGTATCCGGTTCGCGCTCGATCGCGGCGACGTCATCCAGCAGCGACGCGGCCAGCGCCTCGTCGACGAGGAGGGCGAACAGCAACGGTGTCGCGACCCGGTCTTCTGTCCCGCCTCGTTCCACGTCGAGCGAGGTCTCGATCAGCGTCGAAGCGTCGTCCGCGCGACGCACGATGAGTGGGGTCGCGCCCGAGGCGAGCAGCAAGCGGTCGCCGTCGCCCACTGGCGCGAGCTGGCCGACCGCGCGCCATTGGTAGCTGCCGAGACGTCGCGCCGATGACTCGACGCTGGACGACCAGAGCAGCGGTCCCTCGATCTCGCGTGGCGTGCCGTCGCGCAGGAATCGAAGCTGCGGCCCCGGGCCCGCGGCGTCCGTCGCGCCACAGTCCACGGCGAGTTCTGCGTCGGCGGTCGCGCCCGCAATCTCCAGCGCAGGATGCGCGCGCGCCGCAGCGAGCAGTGCGACCGGGCAGGCGGGATCGACCTGCACGCGTCTCGCTGCAAGTGCGCTCCCATCGAGCACGATCGAATCATCCGCCGCCAGCGCGTCGCCCGGCTCGAGCCGCGCGGCGAGACGCGTGCTCACCGGCGTCGAGGCGACCAGCGACGCCGACTCGCCCGGCGCGAGCTGCAGGGTCTTGCGCGCGATCTCGCCAGCGCTACTGCTCAGCACGATCACTCGCTCCTCGGTGTCGTCGCCCCCGTTGCGCGCCTGCACTTCCAGGTCCAGGCGGTCGCGATGCTCGAGACTGCGACGCGCCGACAGGCGGAGCAGACCGACGTTGCGTCGGGTGTCACCGACTCGGATGACCCGCGCGTAGCCGCCCTCGTTCAGTTCGTCGCTGGTGCCGTCCGTGACCAGCCAGTGCTCGCGATCGGTGCGCCACAGGCCCGCCGGAGGCAGCGACGGCTCGCGCTGTCCGGCGGCTGCCACGAGTCCGGCGACCGTCTCCGCGGTGAGCGCGGCCTGCGACACCCACGGCCGGCCAAGGGTCCGTACCTCGACCTCGGTGCCGGGCCTGCTCGCAAGATCGGCGGCCGCGACGTCGAGGCCGCGCGC
>Ga0114939_10002587_pt1 | contig 13296 bp, 16 predicted proteins | sample AshMeaCrysSpring_FD_87196 | JGI IMG/M metagenome (GOLD analysis project Ga0114939, IMG submission 87196) | Groundwater microbial communities from Big Spring, Nevada to study Microbial Dark Matter (Phase II) - Ash Meadows Crystal Spring | ecosystem: Environmental > Aquatic > Deep subsurface >... | reverse complement strand
TCGCCGTAGTCGACGAAGCAGGCCTCGAGGCTCGGTTCCACCCGGGTGATGACACCCTTGTAGATGTTCGACTTACGCTGCTCGCGGCCGGCGGTCTCGATGTCGATGTCGACCAGCCGCTGGCCGTCGACGATGGCCACCCGCAGTTCCTCGGGGTGGGTCGCATTGAAGAGCATCCTCTTCATTCAGCACGCTCCATGCGCCACAAGGGCGCGGTGGGTGCCGGATCGAGGACGCCGCAGGCGGTTCAGCCCAGACGCGCGCCGGGCCGGCGCCGTGGCGGATCCGCCGCGGCGAGGCACGCGCGTGTTCCGCCGCGCCGGTCAGGCGTGGCGGCGTTCGCGGATGCCGAAGGAGGCCAGAACACGTGCTGCATTTTCCCGAGGAGCCCGGCGCCGGGCCTGCCCGCGCGTTCGACGATCTCGATCCAGCGGAGCCGGCCACACCCGGAGGCGGCACGACTCGATTGTTTTCAACGGCGGCCGGCTCGCAAGGCGCGAGATCCCGGCCACTGGCCCCACGCCCGCACGGGCGGCTGACGCCGCGTCGCGCCGACGCGTCCCGGCGCCGACCTGCGGACCTGGCCAAGCACGAAGCCTCGCCGATGCCCGTCGCTACAATCTGCGCCGCTTGCAGGTTCGCGGCTGCGCCGGGTCCGATTCGCGTCCACCGCTTGCGACGGCAGTGGCTACCTGAACCGCTACATCAACAGCGCCGCCTAAGTCCTGCGCGCGCAAGTATAACGACACGATGAAGGTCACCGCGAAGGAGCGGGCCGCCGGACAGGCGCCGCGGCTTGCCGCCGATCGAGTCAGCTACCTGACGGTCGGGCCGGAATCGGTCGGGCAGCGGCTCGACAACTTCCTGCTGAGGCTGGCCAAGGGCGTGCCGCAGAGTCACGTCTACCGGATCGTGCGCAGCGGCGAGGTCCGGGTCAACAGGGCCCGCGCGGCGGTCGACCAGCGACTGGCCGAGGGCGACCAGGTCCGCGTGCCGCCGATTCGCATCGCGGCGCCGAACCCGGCGCCGGCGCGCGGCCCGATGCCGCCGGTGCTCTTCGAGGACGAACACCTGCTGGCCGTCGACAAGCCGGCGGGACTGGCGGCGCATGGCGGCAGCGGCCTCGCGCACGGGCTGATCGAACGGGTGCGCGCGGCGCGGCCGAACCAGCCGTTCCTGGAACTGGCGCACCGGCTCGACCGCGAAACCTCGGGCCTGCTGATTCTGGCCAAGACCCGCCGCGCGCTGCTCGCGCTGCACCGGATGCTGCGCGAGGGCGAACTCGACAAGCGCTACCTGGCGCTGGTGGCCGGCGACTGGGTCAACGACCGGCAACACGTGCGGCTGGCGCTGGCCAAGCGGACGCTCGGCAGCGGGGAGCGACGGGTGGCGGTGGACGAGGAAGAAGGCGCCGCGGCCCACACGGTGTTCAACCTGCGCCGGCGCTACGGCGCGTTTTCGCTGCTGGAAGCCGAGCTGCGCACTGGCCGCACCCACCAGATCCGCGTGCATCTGGCGCACGTGGGCTTCCCGATCGTCGGTGACGACAAGTACGGCGACTTTGAGCTGAACCGTCGTGTGGCGCGCGGCGAGTTCGGGGCGCCGTTGAAGCGGATGTTCCTGCACGCGCTGTCAATGCGCTTCGCGCATCCGGTCGGCGGCCAGCCGATGGAACTGCAGAGCGCGCTCGACCGCGAGTGCGGCGACTACCTCAAGGCGCTCGACCGTGCTTGATCGTTTCGACCTGGTGGTGTTCGACTGGGACGGAACGCTCAGCGATTCGACGGCGGCAATCGCCCGCGCGATCCAGGACGCGGCGGCGGATCTCGGCCTGCCGGTGCCCGACAGTGCGACCGCCAGCCACGTGATCGGGCTGGGGCTGCACGAGGCGCTAGCACGCGCGGTGCCGACGCTGCCGCCGGAGCGGATTCCCGAGTACTCGGCCCGCTATCGCGTCCATTACCTCGCGCGCGAGGCCGAACTGGTGCTCTTCCCCGGCGCGCGCGAACTGATCGCCGAACTGCGCGCGGCCGGCGTGCTGCTGGCGATCGCCACCGGAAAATCGCAGCGCGGCCTGCAGCGGGCGCTGGCGCAGGCGAAACTGGCCGGCGCGTTCGCCGCCTCGCGCTGCGCCGACCAGACCCACCCGAAACCGCATCCGGCGATGCTGCTCGAGCTGACCGACGAGCTGATGGTGGCCCCCGTTCGCACGCTGATGATCGGCGACACCACGCACGACCTGCAGATGGCCGTGGCCGCCGGGACTGCCGCGGTCGGGTTGACGCAGGGCGCGCATCCGCAGGAACAGCTCGCCGCCTGCCAGCCGCTGGCGCTGTTCGATTCGCTCGCGGCGTTGCACGCATGGCTGATGCCGGGCCGCTGATCGCGCTGTGCCCGTCGGCGCAGCTTCAGGAGCGTGGCGATGGCCACCGGTTCGAGGTCGAGGACGCCGGCCAGGCCGTGGGCGCGTTCGCCGTCCGCTTCAACGGCCAGGTGCGCGGGTTCCTGAACCGCTGCGCGCACGTGGCGATGGAACTGGACTGGGTGCCCGGCCAGTTCTTCGACCTCGACCGCGAATCGCTGGTGTGCGCCACCCACGGCGCGTTGTACGACCCGGCCGATGGCCGCTGCCTCGGCGGCGCCTGCGGCGGTCACGGCGGGCTGCGGCGCCTCGACGTGTTCGAGGCCGACGGGACCGTCTACTGGCGACCCGAGCCGGGCCTGCGGCCGCGTGCCGATCCCCCCGCCAGCGCCTGAGCCGGCGCCGACAGCAGCGCATAGACCGCCGGGTGGCGCGCCAGCGCCGGCATGCCCGCGGCGCCGAGCGCGCGCCAGCGCCGGATCGACTGCGACAGCACGCGTTCGCGGGCGGTCGTCAGGTCGGCCGCCACCGCCAATCGCGTGTCCCCACGGCAATGGTCGAGCAACGCCTGCAGCAGCCGCTCGTTGCGATACGGCGTCTCGATGAACAGCTGCGTTTCCTCGCCGCCGCTGGCGCGCTCCAGCGCCGCGATCGCGGCGATCAACTGCTGTCGGTCCTGCGGCAGGTAGCCGACGAAACGGAAGCGCTGGCCGTTCATTCCGGAAGCCATCAGCGCCAGCAGCAGGCTGCTCGGTCCCACCAGGGGGCGCACGGCGAGGCCGAGTTCGTGCGCGCGGGCGACGAGGCCGGCACCTGGATCGGCCACCGCCGGGCAGCCGGCTTCCGCGACGAGCGCGATGTCGTCGCCGCCGAGCAGCGGCGCCAGCCAGGCGTCGAAGGACGCGGGCTGCGGCTCGTGGCCGATCTCGACCAGGGTCAACTGGGCGATCGGCCGCGGATGCCCGATGGCCTTCAGGAAGGCACGCGCGCTCTTCGCATTCTCGGCGAGAAAGATCGAGGTGGCGCGGGCCGCGGCGAGGGTGGAGGCGGGCAGCACCTGCTCCGCCGAGGTGTCGCCGAGCAGGCTCGGCAGCAGCAGCAGCGCACCGTGAGGGCGAACCGTCATCGTGGCCGGGATCGTTGGCACGCTCAATCGGCGGGCAACCGGATGCCGCAGGCGGCGAGCATCGAGGTCAGGCGGATCAGCGGCAGGCCGATCAGCGCCGTCGGATCGTCGGCGCGGACCGAATCGACCAGCACGATGCCGAGCGACTCGATCTTGGCGGCGCCGGCGCAGTCATAGGGCCGATCGATTCGAAGGTAGGCCTCCAGTTGCGCGCCCGGAAGGTTGCGGAAGCGGACCGCCGTTGGCACGACGTCGACCTGCCGCAGGGTTCCGGGGCCAATGACGGCCAGCGCGGTATGGAAGACGATTTCGCGGCCCTGCATCCGCTGCAACTGTTCGAGCGCGGCCGCCTGGCCGCCGGGCTTGGACAGTGCACGGCCATCGACATCGGCCACCTGGTCCGAGCCGATGACGATCGCACCGCCGTGCCTCGCCGCGACCGCCTGCGCTTTGGCCAGTGCCAGCCGGCTCGCCGTGGCCACCGGCGATTCCGCCGCGAGCGCCTGCTCGTCGATCCCGGGCGACTCGACCGTGAAGGGCAGTCGCAGCCGCTGCAGCAGTTCGCGTCGATAGGGCGAAGTCGATGCGAGTACGATCGGCGGCAAGTTCATCGAGGGCTCCGGGCGCGAATCAGTGTAGCGAGGCGCCCGCGGCGTCATGGCGAAACCGCAGATCGAGCCTTGTGACGTGTGGGAACTGGCCCGGCTCGGCGCCCGGCTGGAAGGCGAGCTTGCGCTGGCGCAGGCGCCGCGGCTGGCCGCGGAACTCGCCGACACCGCCGGGGCGCTGCGCTATGCCTTCTCCGGGCTGATCGACGCACAGGGACGCCCCGCGGCGAGACTGGAACTGGCCGGCGAGCTCAGGGTGCGCTGCGATCGCTGTGGCGGCGCGGTCGCGCTGCCGATCGACGAGCGGGCCGAATTCCACTTCGTCGCCGACGAGGCTGAACTGGAGAAGCTGCCGATCGACGACCTGCCCGAGGAACCGCTGGTGGGTTCGCGCCGGTTCGACCTCGGCGCGCTGGTCGAAGACCAGGCGATCCTCGCGCTGCCGATCTCGCCGCGCCATGCGGGTTGTGTGCCGGTCGACCTCGAACCCGCCGAAGGCGAGGCCGAAACCTACCGGCCGTTCGAGGCGCTGGCGGCGCTGAAGCGAAGCCGGCAGTGACGCCGGCCGGCCCGTGGCCGCTGGCCCCGGGTGACGAGATGCGCACGGTCACGGAACGGCATCTCCGTTACAATCCGCGCCCGAGTTGTTTCCGACCGGCGAGGCAGCCATGGCAGTCCAACAGAACAAGCGATCGGCGTCGAAGCGCAATATGCGCCGCGCGCACGATTTCGCGACCAATCCGCCGCTGGCGATCGAGCCGAGCACCGGCGAGGTGCATCGCCGGCATCACGTGAGCCCCACCGGCTTCTATCGCGGCAAGAAGGTCGTTGCCACGAAGAGCGACGAGTAAGGCGCCGCCGTTGCGGACGCGGCACCGGTCGCGCACCGCCAGACACCCCGACGTAATCGTGAGCGGCCTGCGGTGACCGTTCGCATCGCCATAGACGCCATGGGTGGCGACCATGGCCCGAAGGTGACCGTTTCCGCCGCGCTGTCGTTCCTGCGCCGGCGGCCCGACGCGCAGCTGCTGCTGGTCGGCCGGCGCGAGGCCATCGAGCCGCACCTTGCCGACCCGGGCGGCGGGCGGATCGCGCTCGTTCACGCCGACGAAGTGGTGGAGATGGACGATCCGCCGGCGGTCGCGCTGCGCACGAAGCGCAATTCGTCGATGCGGGTGGCGGTGAGCCAGGTCAAGGACGGTCGTGCCGGCGCCTGCGTCAGCGCCGGCAATACCGGCGCGCTGATGGCGATCTCGCGCTTCGTGCTCAAGACGCTCGAGGGCATCGACCGGCCGGCGATCGCCTTCGCCATGCCGAACATGAAGGGCGGCGTGACGACGGTGCTGGACCTCGGCGCCAACGTCGACTGCACCGCGGTGCACCTGTTCGAGTTCGCGATCCTCGGCACCGCCCTGGTGGCGGCGGTACAGGAGAAGGAACGGCCCACGGTCGGGTTGCTGAACATCGGCGAGGAGGTCATCAAGGGCAACGATGTCGTCAAGCGCGCCGGCGAGCTGCTGCGCGCCAGCACGCTGAACTTCCAGGGCAACGTCGAAGGCAACGACATCTACAAGGGGACCACCGACGTGGTCGTCTGCGACGGTTTCGTCGGCAACGTGGCGCTGAAGACCTCCGAAGGCATGGCGCAGATGCTGGCCACCATGCTGCGCGAGGAGTTCACGAGCAGCCTGATGTCCAAGGTCGCGGCGCTCGCCGCCTACCCGGTGCTCAGGCACTTCCGTCACCGCCTCGATCACCGGCGCTACAACGGCGCCAAGCTGCTGGGGCTGCGCGGCGTGGTCATCAAGAGCCACGGCGCGGCCGACGCGATGGCCTTCGAGAGCGCGATCGAGGCCGGCTACCAGGCCGTGCAGCACCGCCTGCTCGAGCGCACGATCGCCGCGATGCAGCCGTATGTCGCGCAACTGATCGGCGAGCAGCAGTCCTCGACGGTGCCGGCCTGAGGTGATGCCGCACCCCTGCTCGCGGATCACCGGCACCGGATCGGCGCTGCCCGAACGCGCGGTCGGCAACTCCGAACTGGCGCGGCAACTGGCCGCGCGCGGCATCGAGACCTCCGACGAGTGGATCGTCGCCCGCACCGGCATCCGCCAGCGTTACCTGGCCGATCCCTCGACCACGACCACGATGCTCGCCGTGCGCGCCGCGCGCGCCGCGCTGGCTGCCGCCGGCGTCGAGGCGACGGCGATCGACCTGATCGTGCTGGCCACCTCGACGCCGGACCAGATCTTCCCGGCGACGGCCTGCCTGGTGCAGGACGAACTGGGCGCCCCCGGCGCCGCCGCCTTCGACGTGCAGGCCGTCTGCAGCGGCTTCGTCTACGGGCTGGCGGTGGCCGACGCGATGGTCCGCACCGGTGTGTACCGGCGGGCGCTGGTCATCGGCGCCGAGATCTTCTCGCGCATCCTCGACTGGAACGACCGGACGACCTGCGTGCTCTTCGGCGACGGCGCCGGCGCCGTGGTCCTGGAGGCCGCCGAGGCGCCGGGCATCCTCGCCGCGAGGCTGCACGCCGACGGCTCGCAGGCGCGGATCCTGTGCACCGCCGGCCGGGTCGAGCAGGGCACGGCGCAGGGCGATCCGTTCCTGCGCATGGACGGTCAGGCGGTGTTCAAGCTCGCCGTCAGCGTGCTGGAATCCTCGGCCCGCGAAGTGCTGGCCGAAGCACGGCTTCCGGTGGAAGCCGTCGACTGGCTGATCCCGCACCAGGCCAACATCCGCATCATGAATTCGACCGCGCGCCGGCTTGGGCTGCCGGAATCGAGAGTGGTCGCCACGGTCGACCTGCACGGCAACACCTCGGCGGCGTCGGTGCCGCTGGCGCTCGACCTGGCGGTGCGCGACGGCCGCATCCGCCGCGGGCAGACGTTGCTGCTGCAGGGCGTGGGCGGCGGCTTCACCTGGGGCTCGGTGCTGGTCCGTTTCTGATCCGACGGTGCGTTCGACGATGAAGGTCGCTTTCGTCTTTCCGGGGCAGGGCTCGCAGTCGGTCGGCATGCTCGATGCGTTCGCGAAGGTCGCCGTCGTGCGGCAGGTCCTGGACGAGGCCGACGAAGCGCTCGGCGAGGATCTGCGACGGCTGATCGCCGAGGGGCCGGCCGAGCCGCTGGCCCTGACCGTCAACACGCAGCCGGCAATGCTCGCCGCGGGCGTGGCGATCTACCGGGCCTGGCTTGCCGCCGGAGGCGCGCCGCCGGCGATGATGGCCGGCCACAGCCTAGGCGAGTACAGCGCGCTGACGGCCGCCGGCGCATTGCCGCTGGGCAGCGCGGTCCGGCTCGTGCGTTTCCGCGCCCAGGCGATGCAGGAGGCGGTGCCCGCCGGCAGCGGCGGCATGGCGGCGATCCTGGGCCTGACCGACGAGCAGGTCGTGCAGGCCTGCGCCGAGGCGGCCCAGGGCGAGGTGGTCGAAGCGGTGAACTTCAATGCCCCGGCGCAGGTGGTGATCGCCGGCCACAGCGCGGCCGTGCAACGCGCCTGCGAGGCCGCCAGGCGCTTCGGCGCCAAGCGCGCCTTGCCCTTGCCGGTGTCGGCGCCCTTTCACTGCTCGCTGCTGGCGCCGGCGGCGGCGCGGCTGCGCGAGTGCCTGCGCGACGAACCGCTCGCCACGCCGGCGATCGCCGTGGTCAACAACATCGACGTGGCGATCGAGCGGGACCCGGCGCGCATCCGCGACGCCCTGGCCCGGCAGGCGGCGGGCCCCGTGCGCTGGGCCGAGATCGTTCGCCGGATGGCGGCCGAAGGCGTGACCCACGTCGTCGAGTGCGGACCGGGCAAGGTACTGGCCGGGCTGACCCGGCGGATCGATGCCTCGCTGGAAAGCCTGGCGATCACCGATCCGGCCAGCATCGAGGAGGCCGTGGCGAGGTTGCGGGGATGACGATGGAGCTTGCAAAGGTGTTTTCGACTGACGCGCTGGCCGGTGAGGTCGCGCTGGTCACCGGTGCCTCGCGCGGCATCGGCGCGGCGATCGCCGATGCCCTGGCACGCAGCGGCGCCGTGGTGGTGGGAACGGCGACCAGCGAGACCGGCGCGGCGGCGATCGGCGAGCGGCTGCGCGCGGCCTCCGGGCAGGGCAGCGGTGTCGTGCTCGACGTGGCCGACGCGGCCCGCTGCGACGCCGTGATCGACGGCGTGGTGCGCGCGCACGGCAAGCTGTCGGTACTGGTCAACAACGCCGGCATCACGCGCGACGGCCTGGCGATGCGGATGAAGGACGACGACTGGGACGCCGTGCTGGCGACGAACCTGTCGGCCGTCTTTCGCCTGTCGCGCGGCGTGCTGCGGCCGATGATGAAGGCGCGGCACGGCCGCATCATCAACATCACCTCGGTCGTCGGCGCCAGCGGCAACGCGGGACAGGCCAACTACGCGGCAGCCAAGGCCGGGGTGGCCGGCATGACGCGGGCCCTGGCGCGCGAGATCGGCAGCCGCGGCATCACCGTGAACTGCGTGGCGCCGGGCTTCATCGACACCGACATGACGCGGGCACTGGGCGAGACGCAGGCGCAGGCGCTGCTGGGGCAGATCCCGCTCGGCCGCCTGGGACAGGCCGGGGAGGTCGCCGCCGCCGTGGTGTTCCTGGCCTCGGCCGCCGGCGGCTATATGACCGGCAGCACGCTGCACGTCAACGGCGGCATGTACATGGCGTGAGCGGCGGCGTCGGGTGGCCGCTGTCGGGTCCCCACAAGGTGCTCTGCTAGACTTTTGCGCGTTCTGGGCTCGTCGTCCGGCCGCAGCAGCGGTTGGCGGGAGCCCTCGTAGTTTCGAGGAGGAGTCAATGGAAAACATCGAACAGCGGGTCAAGAAAATCGTTGCCGAGCAGCTCGGCGTGAACGAAGCGGACATCAAGAACGAGTCCGCCTTCGTCGAGGACCTCGGCGCGGATTCGCTGGACACCGTTGAACTGGTGATGGCGCTCGAGGACGAATTCGAGTGCGAGATTCCGGACGAGGAGGCGGAGAAGATCCGCACCGTGGCCCAGGCGATCGAGTACGTCAGCACCCATCTGAAGAAGGCCTGAGCGCCGCCTGGCCGCAGCCGCCGGGCGGCTGGCCATTCCACACCGTATCCCGATGAGCCGCGGCGATGGCCCGCCGCCGCGACCCGTAAAGAGATGAGCGAACGCCGACGCGTCGTCGTCACCGGCCTCGGCATCGTCAGCCCGGTCGGCAACAATGCGCCCTCCGCCTGGGCCAACCTGGTCGCGGGCCGGTCTGGCATCTCCCGCATCACCCGCTTCGACGCCAAGGACTTCCGGGTCCAGATCGCTGGCGAGGTCCGCGACTTCAGCGTCGAGGCGTTCATTCCGGCCAAGGAAGCGCGCCGGATGGACACCTTCATCCACTATGGCATCGCCGCCTCGATCGAGGCCGTCCGCGATTCCGGCCTGGAGATCACCGACGCCAACCGCGAGATGATCGGCTGCATGGTCGGCTCGGGAATCGGCGGCCTGCCGATGATCGAGGACAACCACAGCGAGTTCACCGCGCGCGGTCCGCGCCGCATCTCGCCGTTCATGATTCCCGGCGCGATCATCAACATGATTTCGGGCAACCTGTCGATCATGCTCGGCCTGAAGGGGCCGAACCTGGCGATGGTGACCGCCTGCACGACCGGGCTGCACTGCATCGGCCAGTCGGGCCGGATGATCGAGCATGGTGACGCCGACGTGATGATCGCCGGCGGCGCCGAGTCGACGGTCTGCCCGCTCGGCGTCGGCGGCTTCGCCTCGATGCAGGCGCTGTCCGTGCGCAACGACGATCCGGCCACGGCCAGCCGGCCGTTCGACCGCGAGCGCGACGGCTTCGTTCTCGGCGAGGGCGCGGGCGTGCTGGTGCTGGAGGAGTACGAGCATGCGAGGCGGCGGGGCGCCCGGATCTACGCGGAGCTGGCCGGCTTCGGCATGAGCGCCGACGCCTATCACATGACCGCGCCCGACGTCGACGGCCCGCGCCGGTCGATGCTCAATGCGCTGCGCAGCGCGCGCGTGAACGCCGACGAGGTCACCTACCTGAACGCGCACGGCACCTCGACGCCGCTGGGCGACGTCAACGAAACCAACGCCATCAAGCTCGCCCTCGGCGAGGCGGCGCGCGGCCTGGTGGTGAACTCGACCAAGTCGATGACCGGCCACCTGCTGGGCGGCGCCGGCGGAATCGAATCGGCCTTCACGGTGCTGGCGGTGCACCACCAGGTCTCTCCACCGACGATCAACATCTTCAACCAGGATCCGGAATGCGACCTCGACTACTGCGCCAACACGGCGCGGCAGATGAGGATCGACGTCGCGCTGAAGAACTCGTTCGGGTTCGGCGGCACCAACGGCACCCTCGTGTTCCGACGTGCCTGACTGCTCGGACTCCCGCGCCGATCTGCGGCCGTCCCGCCTCGAAGGCCGCGCCCGTCGGTCGGCGCGGTTCCTGAGCCTTGCCGCCGCTGCCGCCTGTCTCGCGGCAGCGATGCAGCCGGCTGGCGTGACCTGGGTCCAATGGGCCGCCTTCGCCGCCGCCCTGACGGCGTTCGCCGCATCGGCTTGGCGCCGGCCGCCAGCGACCGAGCGTCGCCTCGAAATCGACGCGGCGGGACGGATCGGCGTGGGCTCTGCCGATACGCCCTCGGTCGCCGCCAGCCTGCTGTACCGCGACCGCGCGTACATCTGCCTGGAGCACGACCGACGACGATTTCCCGTGTGGCGCGATCAACTTCCCGCCCGGCAATGGCGGCGCCTGCAGGTGGCGTGCCGCTGGCCGCATCGACCGGCGCAAAGCGGCACCGATTCTGCCGTTGTGCGAACTAAATGACGTCGCTCTTGTCTGATCGGGCGGAAGCGGCGCCGGAAGCGGCGAATCGATGAGCGAGCGCGATGCCGACTGGCAGCTCGTCGAGCGGGTGCAGCGCGGCGACAAGCGGGCCTTCGACCTGCTGGTGGCCAAGTATCAGCGCAAGATCTTCCGGTTGCTCTCGCGTCTGATCCGCGACCAGGCCGAGATCGAGGACGTTGCCCAGGAGGCTTTCATCAAGGCATACCGGGCCCTGCCCGGGTTTCGCGGCGAAAGCGCGTTTTACACATGGCTGTACCGGATCGCGATCAACACGGCGAAGAATTTCCTGGTGGCGCAGGGGCGCCGGGCCCCGACGCAGACCGAGGCGGAGATCGACGATGCCGAGAACCTCGATGGCGGGGAATCGCTGCGCACCGAGGACACGCCGGACCGGATGCTGCTGTCGAAGCAGGTGGCCGAAGCGGTGAACCGGGCCGTCGAGCGGCTGCCGGAGGACCTGCGCACGGCGATCGTGCTGCGCGAACTGGAAGGGTTGTCTTACGAGGAGATCGCCGCCTCGATGAACTGCCCGATCGGCACGGTGCGTTCGCGTATCTTCCGTGCCCGCGAAGCGGTGGCCGAGGAGCTGCGGCCGATTCTGGAAACGAACAAGGACAGGCGGTGGTGAGGTAGCCGATGAACCCCGAGCAACGCGATTCGAGCCCGACTGATCGATCTCCGGCCGCCGGTGCGCACGACTGCGCCCAGCGGTTGTCGTGCCTGCTCGACGGCGAGTTGAGCGCGCAGGAATGCGAAGCGCTCGTGCAGCAGATGCACGGCGACGACGAGGCCTGCCGGCGCTGGGCCTTGATGAGTTGCGTTGGCGATGCGCTGAGGTCGGCCGAGGTGGGCGCGTGGCATGCGCAGGGCTTCACGGCCCGGGTGTCCGCCGCGCTCGAGCGCGAGCCGACGGTGCTCGCGCCGGCGGCGGTGCCGCCTCCGGCGATGCGGCGCTGGCTGCTGCCGGGCGCCGGCGCGGCCGTTGCGGCCGCGGTGCTGATCGCGGTGGGCCTGCCACAGCGGCAGCCGGCGGCGCCCGAGGCGCTGGCGCGCAGGGAATCCGTCGCCGCGCCGGTCGTCGCTTCGCCGGCACGGCCGGTGCAGGTGGATCGCTCGCCCGAGCTGGAGCGCTATCTCGCCGCCCACCGGGAGTTCGCCGAATCGACCGTGATGCCGCGGTCCACGCCTTACCTGCGCACGTCGAGCGCGCCCGCGCCGCGGGAGCCGCGCTGATGCAGCGAGGAGTGCGGCAGGGCTGGCGTTGGGTCCTGCCCTGGCTCTGCCTGCTGACGCTGGCGGCGCAGGCGCAGGACAGAAGCGCGGCCGGCGCCGAAGCCGATGTCCGCAGCGCCGAGCAGTGGCTGCAGATCGTGCAGCAGGCGGCGCGGCGCCTCGACTACGTCGGCACGGTGGTCTACCAGCAGGGCGACGAGGTGCGGATGTCGCGGATCGTGCACATCTTCGACGGCCAGGTCTCGCGCGAGCGCCTGCAGCCGATGGATGGGCGCCCGCGCGAGTTCATCCGCAACGACGACGAAGTGAAGTGCCTGATTCCCGAGTCGCGCCGCGTCGTGGTCGAGCGGCGGGCCCGGCAGGATGCCTTCCCGGCGCTGACGGGCGCGGCGACCTCCGAGTTGCTGCAGCACTACCAGGTGCAGGTGGTGAACCGCGAGCGGGCGGGCGGGTTCGACGCCCAGGTGATCGAGATTCGCCCCCGTCAGGGCGATCGCTACGGCTACCGGCTGTGGGTCGATCGCGGCACGGGACTGCTGCTGCGCTCGCAGACGCTCGGCGAGCGGGGCGAGATGCTCGAGCAGATGGCCTTCGCCGAGATCCGCATCGGCGGCGTGGACCGCGGCTCGCTGAAGCCGTCCTGGTCGACCGACGGCTGGAAGATCGACGAGACCACGCACAAGCCGGTCGACCTGCGCGGGCAGGGGTGGCGCGTGTCGCCGCCCGAGGGCTTCAAGGCGCTCTACGCCGTCCGGCGGCCGATGCCCTCGGGACCGGCGCTGCAGGCGGTCTACTCCGACGGCCTAGCCACCTTCTCGGTGTTCATCGAGCCGGCCACTGGCGCCGCCCGCGACGAACCGATGCCGCAGCGCGGGCCCATCAGTGCCTACGTGCGCCGCGTCGGCGACTCCACCGTCACGGTGGTTGGCGAGGTGCCCCCGGCCACGACCCGCGCGGTGGCCTACGGGGCCGACCGGATTGCGCGCTGAGTTGCCTGTCCCCTGGTTCCTGTCCCCCGAACATTGAAGATGACTAAGATGATTTCCCGCGTGCTGCTGCCGTTTGTCCTGGTTCTTGGCTTTGCCTCGACGCCGGCCGGTGCCCAGCCGCCGGTGACTGCAC
>Ga0114939_10002586_pt1 | contig 13298 bp, 7 predicted proteins | sample AshMeaCrysSpring_FD_87196 | JGI IMG/M metagenome (GOLD analysis project Ga0114939, IMG submission 87196) | Groundwater microbial communities from Big Spring, Nevada to study Microbial Dark Matter (Phase II) - Ash Meadows Crystal Spring | ecosystem: Environmental > Aquatic > Deep subsurface >... | reverse complement strand
CCCGACCTTCCGCAGCATCGGGCAGGACGCGCGCAACGCCGAGCCAGTGCAGGAGCCACGGCCGGAGCAGCCGTTCGGCCGCAGGTACTTCGCTGATCCATGCCGCGACGGTCTGCATTCGTCCCGTAGCGAGCAGGCCGGACGCATGCGCCGACACGAGCCGCGCGATCTCAGACCATGCCCCGGCCTCGGCGTGCAGGCGCACCGCCGCCTCGATCTGTTCGCAGTCCTCGAAATGCCGCGCCGCCGTGGCCCGCAGCTCGGTCAGCTCGCGCGCCGGCACGCTCGCCTGCGCCCGCACGAGCAAGAACTCCCGAAACAGTGGATGCAGCTCGTACGCGGGCTCGTCGCCCTCGCCGGCGATACGGTCGACGAAGAGGCGTTGGCGCTGCAGCTCGCGCAGCATCGCGCCCGCACGGGCGCCGCCGAGCGCGCAGGCGAGCGAAGGCGTGAGGCGCGGCGCGAGCGCGCAGCGCACGAGCGCGTCCTGATCCTCGCGCGGGAACTGCGCGAAGAGCGCGACGCCGAGGTAGTCGAGCACCGCCTGCGGTGGGCGTTCGGTCTCGAGCGCGATCGGCACTCCGGCCTGAGCGGCCTGCACGAGCAACACGAGCCCTACGCTCCAGCCTCGCGCAAGCCGGTTGAACGCCACGACGCGCTCGCGCTCGGCAAGTCCGCGCGCCGCGGCGATCGCGGCAGCCTCGTCGTGGTCGAGCGAAGCTGTTCCCAATCGAGGAGGCAGAAGCCCGGATCGGGCAGCCAGCGGGCGAACGCGGGCGGCGGCGGCTGACGGCTGATCACAACGAGCAGGGCCTCGGGCGGCAACTCGGCAGCGAGGACCGCGAGGAGCGGCAGCGTGAGCGCGTCGGCGGGAAGCGCCTGGAAGTTGTCGAGCGTCAGTACGAAGGGCGTGCCGAGGCGCTCCCAGAGCAGCGTCGAGAAGCGCCGTACATAGCCTTCAGGGTGGGGGAGGTACTCGGGCGTGAGCGGCGGTAGCGTCCGGGCGACTTTGCCCTTGGCACGACGTCCGCCGCGCCGCGCGCAAGGAAGTGGAAAAAGCTCGCCGGATCGGCATCACCCTCGTCGACCTGGTACCAGAGATGGCGCCGATTGCTGGCCTCGAGCCAGCTCGAAACGAGGGAGGTCTTGCCCGCGCCCGCCGGCCCCTGCACCCAGACGAGGCGCCCGTGGCTGGCCACCTCGAGGCGGGCAAGGAGTCGCGGCCTGAGCACGAGCCCGGTCGCGGCGGGGCGAGACAGCTTGGCAAGCGCCGGTCGGCGTTGAGGTGCGTCGTCTTTGGGCAAAGGAGCGACTCGGATCGAGCGGCGCGTCGGGGCGCAATCGTACAGGGTGGCGATCCTGGGGACGGCGCTATGGAGCGCAGGCGCCGGGACAAGCGCCACGCGGGCGAGGGGTCGGCGGGGTGGCGCGGTGGCCACGTCGGATCGCTTCGAGAAGGACAGGACCGAAGGCCTTCGGACTCAAGGTCCTCTTCGAGTTCGTGCGCGACGTCCGCCCGCGCATGTCTCATCGAGGTGCACCATCTCCGCGGCGGCGCGCACCGCGAGCGAGCAGCGTGCTTTCCTGAAAGATGCCGGCCGTATCGCCGGTGCCCGTCAGGCCGCGTCTCGTCAGCGCTCCAGCGAGGCGATCCGGCCTTGGGCGGCCCCTTGCGCAGGTAGCGCAGATCAGCGGTGATGAGCGTGCAGCCGGGCGACTCCAGCGCCACAGCGCGGTAGAGCGTGTCGAACACGCGCTGGTTCAGTTCCACCGCAAGTTGGGCGGCACGCTGGTCGACGGCAAGCCTCTCCGCGACATCGAGATCCGGTGCGTGTTCTGCCCCTCGAAGGTTGGTTGAAGGCTTCCTTCACCTCGTGGGACCACTGAAGTTCACGGTGGCCACGACGACCCTCGTGTTGTTGAATAACTCAACAGGAATAGCGGAGCGGCGGGAAGGACTCGGACCGGCTGCGCCGCACGGCCGCGGCAAACGCATCGCCGTCGTGCTGCCCCAGGTCGAACGCCGCCTGCAGGCCTGCGGGATCGGTGTAGTCCCACGAGCGCACCGGCACGGGGCGCGACGGCTGCACGTAGGTCCGCAGCGGGTGTTGCGGCAGCCGGCGGAACGGGCGGGTCAGCAGCACCAGCACCGGTCCGTCACCGGCTGCGTCGACCGGCACGTTGTCCGCGATGCCGCCGTCGAGGACGGGGCGGCCAGCATGATGGAGCAGCGGCGTGAAGGGCGGCGTGCACGAGGATGCGAGGACCAGGTCGGCGAGGGCGTCGGCGCTCTCGCACTCGCGGACCGACGCGTACTCCGCCTGAAAGCCAAGGCGGCGGGCGAGGCGGGCGTGCACGCGCGGCGCGAACGCATGCTCGAGCGCGTCCGCCACCCCGGCAACCGCGAACGGGGCGCGCGTGCCGAGCCAGCGCGGCGCACGCGTGACCGGCACGATCACCTCGGGCCCACCATGCAGGCGCGCCAGCGCTGCTTCGTCGATCAGTTCGAGCAGCGCGCGCCGATACATGGCGGCGTGCGGGAACACCGGACGGCCGCGGAACAGGTTGACTGGGTACGCATTGTGCCTGTTGGCCGCCGTCGCCGCCTTGAAGTGGGCGAGCCCCGCGGCGGTGCGGCCGGCGAAGAGCACGCAGGCGATCGCCGCCCCGGCGCTCGCCGCGGCCGCGCGCCGCGGCGCCAGCCCGAGTGGCTCCGCCGCCGCACTCCAGAAGCCCGCCTGCCAGAGGCAGCGATTGCCCCCGCCGGCGAAGACGACGGCCTCGAATGCCGGAATCTCGCTCCTGCCTGGCGTCCGACGCGGGACTGCAGGTCCGGTCCCCGTCGCGACCCGCGGGACTAGTCCGATGGGCATATTCATCTCCGCGGCGGCCTCGCGTATCGTGGAACGCTACCGGGCGCCATGTCACCCGCATGTGCGCGACGCCAGTGGAGGAGCAGAGCATGAAGCGCATCGCGATTGTCGCTGCAGTTGTCGCGACAGGGATCATCGCTGCGACGGTGGCGGCCACGGGCCGGGAGGATGCCGCCCCGACACACCTTGCCCAGGCGCAGGCGCCCGCTGCGGCACCGCAGGCGACCCCGTCTCAGCCCAAGTTCCCGGACAATCCGGGCTTCTACGCTGGTGAGGCCGGGCTCTCGCCCGCGGAGATCGCTGGGCGGGAGATCTGGTACAAGGCCACCGCCGGCAACGCGCGTTTCCACACGTACGTCTTCCAGCAGCGCATCGGCGTGCTGGTCGACTGGTATCGCGTGCTCCGCACCGACCAGCGCGAGGATCGGTTCGCCGCCTACGGGCTGATGAACGACCCGGGCTGCTGCAAGCCGGGGAGCGAGGGCTGCCCTGCGAAGAGCCCCGACGAGACCTTCGGGTTCGACTGGTGCCCCGGGGACGACGCGCTTCTCAAGTTCGTCGGCCGCGAGGGCTATCGCGATCCGGCCTGCGACTTCCGCGACCCGCCGGTCGATGCGAGCGACGTTCACCACGCGAGCAAGGACCAGCGGCAGTCGGCGTGCGACCTCGCATTCGGCACGTCGACGGGCGCGCTGGGGTTCCGCAAGTTCCCCAATCCCCGCTTCGACCGCGACCGCTGGCTCAAGGTCAACGGGTCCGCGGCGACCTGGGAAGGCTATCGCAAGACGCTCTCGGACGATCCCCAATCCGGCGACTCGCGCGTGCGACGGCTCGCCGACGGGTCGATCGAGCCGCCGTTCCTGATCGGCACCTCCTGCGGGTCGTGCCACATCGCCTTCGACCCGCTCAATCCGCCGCACGACCCGGCGAACCCGAAGTGGGAAAACCTGAAGGGCGCGATCGGCAACCAGTATCTGCGCATCTCCGAGCTTCTCGGCTCGGGCATGCCCTACGCCTCGCTCGAATACCAGGTGTTCTCGCACGCGCGCCCCGGCACGTCGGACACCTCGGCGATCCCGACCGACCGGGTGTCGAACCCCGGCACCATCAACGCGCTCATCAATCTGCACCAGCGCCCGACCTTCGACGGCGAGGACGTCGTGAAGTGGCACAAGGTTGCGTCATGTCCGGCGGCGCCGGCCGAGGGCGCGAAGTGCTGGTGCGAGCCCGGCCGCGAGGGCAAGTGCTGGCAGCAGCGGCGCACGAAAGAGACGGTCCACCACATCCTGAAGGGCGGCGAGGATTCGATCGGCGCGCTCGAGGCGATCCAGCGCGTGTACTTCAACATCGGCTCGTGCTCGGAACAGTGCTGGACCAACCACCTCACCGACCTGCGGCAGCTCGATCCGCAGGGCCGCGGGTTCGGCCAGACGCCGTTCGACATCGGCCAGTGCCGGCGCGACTGCCCCAACTTCCGCGCGATCGAGGATCGCCTGCCGGACATCGCGGCCTTTCTCTTCTCCAAGGAGAACCACGCCACCGATCTTCACGTCGCGCGAGAGAACGAGCGCAAGGCGAAGGACCCGCAGGCTCGCTACGGCTACGAGGACCTCGTCGCCGACCTGGAGGTGCAGTTCGGGCCGGGTTCGGTGGCCCGTGGCCGGGAGGTCTTCGCCGGGACGTGCGCGCGCTGCCACTCCAGCATTCCGGAGTCCAGGGGCGGCACATTCGCTGCGCGCGACTTCCGCGCGCTCGACGGGAAGACCGGCCTGCGCCAGGACTGGCTCGGCAACGACCAGGCGACGCCGGTAAGCGAGGTGGGCACCTACCGGTGTCGCGCGCTGCACTCGAACCACATGGCCGGCCACGTCTGGCAGGAGTACGGCTCGGAGTCCCTGCGCGCGCGCAAGCCCGACCCGAACGTGCGCGAACCGGCGGACGGCGGCCGCAGCTATTACCGGAACATCTCGCTCGTGAGCGTCTGGGCGCATGCGCCGTTCATGCACAACAACGCACTCGGGCCGGAAATCTGCGGCAAGCCCGCCAACGCGGAGAACTTCCTCTATCGCTCGCCGTACGTCGACCGGCAGTCGAAGGCGACCCTCCCGGCCGACGCCGCGCCAGGCTGCTGGCCGTACGACCCGAGCGTGGACGGGCGCTTCAAGCTCTACGTCGCGTCGATGGAGGAGCTCCTCCATCCGGACCGCCGCGTGCCGAAGATCACCCGGTTCGACGTCGACGTGCCGCTGCCGATGGGGGTGCGCACCGTCGAGGACGGTAAGGAGAAGCAGCTCCTGGGCATGACGATCGTGCTGCCGAAGGGCATGAACTCGGCGGGGCTCGGGAACTTCGACCACAAGGTGTTCGTGCGCGATCTCGTGGAGCTGAAGCTGCGGCCCGACGCGTTGAATGCCGCCCTCGCGAAACGCTTCGGCGACGAGCAGGCAAAGCAGCTCGTCGCCGAGCTGCAGTCGGTCGCCGCGGAGCTTCGCAAGCAGCCCGACCGCCCGATCGAGACGATGCGCAAGTATCCGCGGCTCGTCGAGCACTACAGCAGCTGCACCGCGGACATCGAGAACGACGGTCACCGCTTCGGCGAGGGCCTCCCCGAGGCCGACAAGAAGGCGCTCATCGCCTTCCTCGCGACGCTGTGAAGGAGAGCGCCATGAAGCTGCGCATCGCGGTCCCGCTCCTCGCCTTCGCGCTCGCCGGCTGCGACGCGATCAACAACCTGCTGCACCCGGCGCCGGAGATCAAGTTCGCGCCGCATGGCGAGGCTCACGCGGCGAAGCCCGACTTCGCGCGCGTCGAGTACGAGTTCCCGCTCTCCGCGGCGGAGCTGGCGAAGCTCACGCCGCAGAACATCGTCAACTACTCTCAGGAGCAACTCGACCAGATCTATGCGCGATTGAGCGCCGGGCCGATTCCCGACGGACCGTTCGCGGGCAACCTGGTGTTCCCGATGGGCGCGAGCGGCGATCGGCGGCTCGCCGAGATCGTCGGCGGGCTGCCGGGGTTCGCGGTCGAGCTGAAGCTGCACCGCGTCGAGGAACTGGGGCGCGTGCTCTGGAAGGGCAAGATGTTCTACCGGGACGACCGGCTGCTTCGCAACCGCATCGAAGACCTCACCCTGCTGAAGCCGATCGTCGACGATCCGGGCTCGGTGCAGAAGATCACCGTGGGCGGAAAGGATCAATGGCTGCTCTTCCCGGCTCGGGTCTATTGCGGCCAGAGCCTGCTCGACAGCCGCCGCGAGTCGATCATCATCGACTACTTCTTCACCGACCAATTGCCCGGCTACCGGGAGAAGCCCGACGTTCTCGCCGGGCGTAACGGTCTCCAGGTGCGCGACGAGATCCGCATGGTGCGTCCGGGTTTCTATCTCGGACGCGCCTACGTGGGTCGCGTGTTCCTCCTGAACTTTACGCTCTACGACAAGGAGATCGCCGAGCGCGACGGTCCCGCATTCCAGAAGACCGGGACGGCCAAGGAGGACTGCTGGCCCGGCACCCAGGCGCGGCAGGTCGCCGCCGCGAAATGACCGAGCGCCACTACCGATGCGCCGAACCCTCATGGTTGCGATCGCGCTCGCGGCGCTCTCCCCGGTCGGGGCGGCCGGCGCGCCCGGTCCGGCGTGGGCGGTGAGCCCGGCGGAGGCCGGCCCTGACGCGCCGCCTGCGGGCCGTTCGCTCTTCGACTTCGTGGTGAGCCGCGATGCGGGGGGGCGGCGCGTCTACGACGTGCCCTTTCCGTTCGAAGCGCTCGTCGCACGCCTCGTGACGCGCGCTGGCTGCAGCGCTGCGGAGGCGTGTGTCAGGCAGGTGCTGATCCCGCTCGGCCGTTCGCTCCAGCGTACGGCCGCCGCGCCCGACTACTTCGCGGCGCCGCGCGTCGTCGCCGCGATCGACCGCGAGGGCTCGCGCGGCGCTGCGCCGCTGCTCAAGGATCGCGTGTACCTCGGCTACCAGGAGCGCTCCGACATCGTCGAGGTGATCAGCTGGAACGAAGCCGCCGGCCGCTTCGAGTTCCAGCTCGTCCGCGACTATCGCGCCGGGGGCACGCCCGAGGTGCTGTACGCGCGCCGGGCCGTCTGCGCGGCGTGCCATCAGAATCTCGCGCCCATCTTCTCGCGGCAGGTCTGGGAGGAAACCAACGCGAACCCGCGCATCGCGGCGCTGCTCGCGCACGCGCACGCGGGCGCTGCCGTGTACGGCGTTCCGATCCGGACGGGGCTCGACGTCCCGAACGCGATCGACGATGCGACCGATCGCGCAAATCTGTTCGGCATCACCCAGCGCCTGTGGCGAGAGGCGTGCGGGGACGACGAGGAGGCCGGCCGCCGTTGCCGCGGCGCCGTGCTCGCTGCCGCGATCCAGTTCCGACTCACCGGCGAGCGGACGTTCGACACTGCCGCGGTCGAATGGCGAGAGGCCTTCGCGCCTGCGTTCGCGCGCGCCTGGGACGCGCGCTGGCCGGGGGGCCTCGCGATCCCCAACCCGGACGTTCCCAATCGCGATCCGCTGCCGCCCGAAGGGGCACCGGCCGTGGCGGGGCTCGCCGCGAGCCACGTCTCCGCGGTGTTCGAGCCTCTCACGCCGCGGCCGCCGCTCGCGACCTGGGCGGCGGCGACGCCGGAAGTGGCGCGGGCGTTCGTCGCGGGGCTCGCGGCGCACCTTGGCGAAGCGGACGTGCGCGCGATCGAGCGTGCGCTCGCCGCGCGGCCGGGCACGGCAGTCCGCCGCTTCGAATCCCGGTGCGAGCTCCGTTGGAGCGACGCCGCGCTGCGCTTCGACTGCCAGCCCGCCGACGCCGCGGCGTCGACCGCACTTCGGATCGCCGGTCATGCCACGCTCGCCGGCGAGCGTGTGACGGGGGGCGAGGTCACGGCGGTCGCGGTCGCAGGAGCCGCGCCGCTGCACAACCTCCAACTCTCCTCCGGGCGCCTCGATGCACGCAGCGGCCGCCTTGCGCTGCAAGCAGCCACCCGCTGGTCGACTGCCCGACTCGCCGATGGCGCGGCGATCGTGGGGCTCGAACTGCGATGGGACGGCGCGCAAGCGCGGTCCGCCGGCGTGCGCGAAGCGACCGCGACCGCAACGCTCACGGTGCGCGACGAGTTCCCACCGGTGCGCGAGGTGATTGCCGCGCTCGCGGGCGAACCCACCGGAGTGCTCGCGGCACGTCCGTTCAGTCGCGCGCGCGTGTTGCCGGCGCTGTTCGTCCGACTCGGGATCCGCGCCGAGGAATGGTGCTGCGACGAGGTGCGCGGCATGCCGCCGGCGGCAGTCGAGCCTGTCGCGGTGCCCCTGCCGGGCGGGGGCCCAGCCAAGGACGTGGTGGCCTTCTATCCGCTTTGCGCGAGCTGTCATGCGACCGGCGAGCGCTTTCCGCCGAACTTCCTCGCCGGTTCCGGCGAGCGCGTGACCGAAGCGGTGCGGCACTGCGCGCCGCGGATCTACGCACGCCTCGCCCTCTGGCGGGTCGCCCCGGAGACGCGTGAGAAGACGCCGATGCCGCCACCTATGCCGTTGCCCCGAGGCGAAGGCTACGCGCCGCCGCTCGGGCTCGTCGCGCTCGAGCGCACGGCGTCCGACCTGTTGCAGGCAGAGAGCGGTGCCGCGCCGCGGCTCGACGCACTGCTCGCGAACGGCTACGAGACGCTTCGACCGTGCCTGCCGCGATGAGGGAAGGGGACGTGGCCGATTGGTCCTTGGGCGCGGTTCCGACGCCGTGACGCCACAGTCCCAATTCATGGTACTGGCGCGGGTCAAGCCCGGCCGCGAGCGCAGCCTGCGGGAACTGCTGGACACGATGAACTCCGCGCCGGGCGCGGCCGACCCGACGAACGTGGTCCTGCCGTTCGCACGATTCGAACGCCTGCACTTCGCACGGCTGGCGGTGCTGGACGACCCGACGCTCGGCGACATCGCGGTGCACGCCGTGCCGCGCCGGAACCTGCCCGTCCATCTCGCGCTGATCGCAAGCTGCGACGGGCCCGCGCGCGAATGCATCGCGGAGCTCGCGGTGCGCGCGGAGGCGGGGCTACGGCAGATCTTCCGCCATTGCGACGACTTCGATGCGCAGAGCGACCTCCTGGCCTGGATGCACGCGCATCAGGGCGCACTCGCCGCGAGCTACATCAACTGGGTCGGTCGTACGGTGCGGCAGATCCGGGAAGAGAGCGCGCTGCGACGCGCGCTCGCGGCGAGAGTGCCGCGAGTGCCGGTCGCCTCGGGCGCACAGGCCCAGCAGATCCGGCGCGAGCTGATCGACTTCGTCGATGCCGAGGTGAGCGCCGGGCGGCTCGGCCTGACGCCGCCTGATCCGACACCGCTGCGCTGGCAGATTGCGAAGCTCGCGCATCTCGTCGCTATTCCGCTCGCGGGCCTCGTCCTGCTGCCGCTGCTGGTCGTGCTGTCGCCGCTCCTCGTCTTCACGCTGCGCACGAAGGAAGACAGCGACGCCGAAGTGTGCCTGCCGCCGGACCGGGCGGCGCTCCTCGAGATGCAGCATCTGGAAGACCACGACGTGAGCAACCAGTACACCGCGATCGGCTCGGTCAAGCCGGGGCTGTTCCGTCGCGGGCTGGTGACGGTGCTTTTGATCCTGATCGACTACGCCTGCCGCCACGTGTTCACGCGCGGCTTCCTCGCGCGCGTGCAGACGATTCACTTCGCGTTCTGGGCGTTCCTCGACGACAAGCGCCGGCTCGTGTTCACCAGCAACTACGATGGCGGCCACGAGGCGTACATGGATGACTTCATCAACAAGGTCGCCTGGGGCCTCAACCTCGCGTTCAGCAACGGTGTGGGCTGGCCGCGCACGCGCTGGCTGGTGGCGCGCGGCGCGCGCATCGAGGACAAGTTCAAGCACTTCCAGCGGCGTCACCAGCTGCCGACGGAGGTCTGGTACAAGGCCTACCCCGGTCTCACCCTGGTCGACCTCAAGCGCAACCAGCGCATCCGGGAAGGGTTGGAGCGCAAGAGCGTCACCGATGCGCAGGCCCAGGCCTGGCTGCGATTGCTATGAGCGCGATCCCGGGCGAGGGGAGGCCGGTGGAACTGGACGACGTCCAGGGCCTGGTGCGGTTCGGATATCGGCACCTCCCCGAGGCCTGTTTCCTCCTGTTGCGCATCAAGGATGCGGTCGCGGCGCGCGACTGGCTGACGCGAGCGCCGGTCACCAGTGCAGCCAAGACCGACCGACTGCCCGACACCGCACTTCAGGTCGCATTCACGAGCGAGGGGCTCCGCGCATTGGGGTTGGCCCCCGACGTGTACGCGGAGTTCTCCGTCGAGTTTCTCGCCGGGATGGCGAGCGACGCCGCACGCGCGCGGCGCCTGGGAGACGTCGGCGCCAACGACCCCGGCCATTGGCAATGGGGTGCCGGCGAGCGCGTCCCGCACGTCGCGGTTCTGCTCTACGCCCGGCCCGGCGCGCTGGCGGCGTGGGAGCGGGAGATCGAGACGCAGTGCGCAGTCGGCTTCGCGCTCGTCGAGCGGCTCTCGACGTCCGATACGCAGGGTGTGGAGCCGTTCGGATTCACGGACGGCATCTCGCAGCCGGAGGTCGATTGGGAGCGGCGGCGCCCGGTGCGCGATGAGGACCAGCTCGAGTACCTCAACTTGAGCTGTCTCGGCGAGTACCTGCTCGGCTACCCCAACGAGTACGGGCGCTACACGCCGCGCCCGCTGCTCGCGCCACGGCGCGACCCGGTGGGCCTGTTGCCGCGCGCCGAGGACGCGCCGGAGCAGGCCGACCTCGGGCGCAACGGCTGCTACCTGGTCATGCGCCAGTTGCGGCAGGACGTGCACGGCTTCTGGCGCGAGCTGGACCGGCAGGCGCAAGGCGATCCGGACCTGCGCGAACGGCTCGGTGCCGCGATGGTGGGCCGCAGGCGGACCGGCGAACCGCTCGTGACGTCGGGCGGGGATGCGGTCGCCGGCGGCGAGCCGGAACAGCACGCGAGACTGAACGCCTTTACCTACCAGGACGATCCGCGGGGCCTGCGCTGCCCGCTGGGCGCCCACATCCGCCGGGCCAATCCCCGCAACGCGGATCTGCCGCCCGGCGCCCCCGGGATCCTGTCGCGGCTGTCGCGCATGCTGGGATTCGACGCGGCGGCGCTCGAGCAGGATCTGGTCGCCTCCACGCGCTTTCACCGCCTGCTGCGCCGAGGTCGCGTCTACGGTGCGGGCGCACGGTCGGCAGGCGGAACCTCGCATAGTCCGGATACGGGCATTCACTTCATCTGCCTTGCGGCGAACATCAAGCGGCAGTTCGAGTTCGTGCAGAACGCGTGGCTGATGGGGAGCAGGTTCGCGGGGCTCAACGAAAGCGACCCGCTGCTCGGCCACCGGCTGCCGGATCCCGGGAACACGCCGACCGACGGCTTCTCGATGCCACAGGCCGATGGTCCGGACCGCCGGCTTAGCGGCCTGCCGCAATTCGTCACCGTGCGCGGCGGCGCCTATTTCTTCCTGCCGGGCATTCGCGCGCTGCGCTATCTCGCGATGACGCGTTGAAGGAGGGCTGCGATGCAACGCAATGTGCTGGGCTCGATGACGAGCCGCCCGGTCCCGCCGGCCGATACCGGCTCGGCGCTTCTCGACTGGGTGAGCGACACGTCGCTGCGTCTGCTGCAGCTGCAGCGGCGCATCGACCCCTGGATGCGCCCGGCCTTCGACGCCGTGCTGCGCGACCCGATCGCGCGCCTGGTGACCGCCCTGATCAACGTGCAGCGACCGAACGAGGGACTGCGGATCGCCGAGGAGCGGCTGCAGCCGGACGAGGAGGCCTCGCTGCAGTCGATCATCGACACCTTCCGGGCGCAGATGCGCGGGCTCTGGAAGCCCGGCGGATTCGAGCGCGGCGGAAACACCAAGACCCATGGCATCGTGCGCGCCGAGCTCGTCGTCCACGACGGCCTGCCGCCGCACTTGCGCCACGGCATCTTCGCGCAGCCCAGGACCTATCGCGCATGGGTGCGCTTCTCCGGGCCCGGGCCGTACGTGACGCCGGACATCGACGACGTCGGCTTCATGAGCATCAGCATCAAGCTGATGGGCGTACCGGGTCCGAAGCTGATGGACGAGGAGAAGTTCACCCAGGACATGTTCGGCGTGTCCACACCGACGTTCGTGACGCCCGATACGCGCGCGAACGCGCAGCTGCAGCGCGAGAGCCTCAAGAACGCCTCGCTCTTCTACTTCGTGAACCTTCGCCGGCCCCACCTGCTCGACCTCATCATGCAGGGCCTGTGGATCAAGACCCAGACAAGTCCACTCGAGGCGCCGTACTTCAGTTGCGTGCCCTACCTGCTGGGAGAAGGGCAGGCGATGCAGTACTCGGTGTGGCCGAAGTCGGACCGCAAGACGCCGATCCCGCGTCTGCCGCTCCGTCCGCCCGACGACTACCTGCGCCAGGCGATGGTCGCCGCGCTCGATCGGGGCGACGTCGAGCTCGACGTCCGCGTGCAGCTGCAGACCGATCCGCATCGGATGCCGATCGAGAACAGCGCGGTGCTCTGGCCCGAGCGGCTATCGCCGCGAATCTCGGTGGCGACCTTGCGCATTCCGCAACAGAAGTTCGATTCGCCGGCGCAGATCGCGTTCGCGCGACGGCTCTCCTTCAATCCGTGGCACTGCATCGCCGAGCACCGGCCGCTCGGCAACCAGAGCCGGGCGCGGCGCCGCATGTATTTCGAGTTGTCGAAGTACCGGCACGACATGAACGGCGTGCCGCATCACGAGCCGAACGGGGACGAGACGTTCGACTAGCGGACAGGCAGACCCAGGAGGAGCGGGGCGGTTCCTCCGGCCGATATGCCTCGCCCGCCCCCGGGGCGCCCCGCGCTCCGACTCGGCCCCCGCCAATCCGTGAGGTACTGCTGGTCACCAGAGGAGGCCATGCATGGGACAGGTTCTCGGGCTCGGCGTCTCACACTTCCCGCCTCTCTCGGGCGGGGACGCCGATATGGCCAACATCCTGCGCGGCCGGCTGGCCGATCCCGACATCCCCGCTGACGCCAAGGATCCCGCGCGGTGGCCAGCGCCGATGCAGGCCGAGTGGGCCGACCCGGTGGACGCCGCGGCGCGCCACCGCGCCGCAATGCGCGCCGGGCTGCAACGCGTGCGCCGTGCCCTTGCCGACTTCGGGCCCGACTTCGTGCTCATCTGGGGCGACGACCAGTACGAGAACTTCAAGGAGAGCATCGTGCCACGTTCTCGGTGCTTGCCTACGAGGACCGCGAGATCCGCCCCTGGGCTCAGGCCACGGCCTCGGGCATGTTCGATGCCCACGCGAAGGACGAGTGGGGCGGTGGCCGGCGAAACGTGTGGGGCGAGCGCGGCGACACGACGCGCCTCGTGCGCGGCCACCGCGAGGCCGCCAAGCACCTGGCTACGGCGCTGCTGGAGTCGGACT
>Ga0114939_10002585_pt1 | contig 13299 bp, 11 predicted proteins | sample AshMeaCrysSpring_FD_87196 | JGI IMG/M metagenome (GOLD analysis project Ga0114939, IMG submission 87196) | Groundwater microbial communities from Big Spring, Nevada to study Microbial Dark Matter (Phase II) - Ash Meadows Crystal Spring | ecosystem: Environmental > Aquatic > Deep subsurface >... | reverse complement strand
TTCGCCGCCATCAAAGCTTTGAGGTGTGAGAATTATCACTCTTCTGTAATTCTTAACAATTTGATTCCCTAAGTAAGTGCATGGTGCTACATTAAATATGTAGAGGATGGGCATAGAAAAATGCTTATACATCAAAAGAGTTACCAGTCTGTCTTGATTTGGGGGACTCTGTGCCATCTTTCCTCTCTGGCATGGATACCCATCGGATATCTGGTTAGTAAGTGTATACCATTAGAAATGGTGCAGGTTATCAACATTCCTTTTTTGATTCCGCTTTATATTCCCGGCTTAAATTTTGTCGGACCATTACTTGTTTGGCGCAAGAAAAAATCCTTGCATCCCCTACTTGATACCCAATGCAAAGAAGCATTAAATTTTCAACTTTCTACAGCGACATATGCTATGGCATTGGGAATTATCTGTGGTTTTGTGTTTGTCGCGATTTGTGGTTCTATATCCTTGTTATTTGAGTTTTGGACAGAAGAAGTATTCTCGATAGGTTTGTTGATTTTATTCGTGATATTTACTTTGCTCTCAGCAGCCATGCTGATATATCAAAGTTTATTTGTATTTATTGCTACGATTGCCATCTTGATGGCTAAGGTTTATCGCTACCCATTTACTAATAAATATTACAAGTAAACATTACCCTGAGAATAATATAATGGTATGTTCTGACTCTGTGTCCTCCGTATCAATTGCCCTATTTCCACCATGCAATCTACCCCTTTGGCTGATCAATCTCAAATAGGCGTCGCCGTTATCGGTACAGGATTCGGTCAAAAAGTACACATACCAAGCTTCCAAGCTCATCCTCGCACCGAGGTAGTTGCTGTTTATCACCGGGACTTAGATAAAGCCACCGCAATTGCATCTACCCATAAAATTCCCTACGCTGGCAATACCATAGAGGAAATTTTGGCATTACCGCAAGTGCAAGCGGTGACTATTTCCACGCCACCATTTTTGCATTATGAAATGGCAAAAACAGTCCTGCAAGCAGGTAAGCATGTATTGCTAGAGAAACCCGTTACCCTAGGAGCAGAGCAAGCAAAAGAACTGTACTATTTAGCACGAGATAAGGGCGTAATTGCCACAGTAGATTTTGAATTTCGGTTTGTCCCAGCATGGCAGATGCTAGGGGAATTATTGGCAGAAAATTATGTTGGTGCTAAACGGCTGATTAAAATTGATTGGTTGGGTTCTTCCCGTGCAGATGCATCCCGTGCCTGGAATTGGTATTCTCAAAAAGACTTGGGAGGAGGAGCTTTGGGGTCTTTAGCTTCCCACAGCTTCGACTACATTCACTGGCTATTTGGTCCAGTTAAACGCCTCAGCGCTAATTTAACCACAGCCATTCCCACAAGACCAGACCCTGTAACTGGGGAACTAAAACCAGTGGATTCTGATGATACCTGTATGCTGATGCTGGAATTGGCAGACGGGACACCATGTCAAGTTACCATTAGTGCAGTCGTCCATGCACAGCGTACCCATTGGCTGGAAATTTATGGCGATCGCGGCACCTTAGCCTTGGGAAGTGAAAACCAAAAAGATTACATCCACGGATTTCGACTCTGGAGTTCCCAACCAGGTAAACCCTTCTCGGAAATAGAAATTCCCAATCGGTTGCTATTTCCCAAAAATCACAGCGACGGACGCATCTCTGCATTTATGCGCGTCATTGACCAATGGGTACAAGCCATTGACACGGGGGAACCTAAAGCACCCGGAATGCGGGAAGGTGTTTACTCCCAGTTATTGATGGATTTATCCCACCAGTCCAATGCCAAATCTAGCTGGGTAGATGTACCAGATTTGGCGTTGTGAGTCTTGTAGGGGTGGGATTTCCCCACCCGTCCTTTCTCGTTTTCTCGTTCCCAGGTTTCTCGTTCCCATGTTCAACTTGGGAACGAAGTTAGGGAGGTTATACCTCCCATCATGAGATAAACCATGTAGAGACTTTCCAGCGGAACGTCTCTAATGGTTACCAATTAAACCCAGAAACTATCACCGCATCCTAGGAGTCGGAGTTGGTTTTGGGGTCGGAGTCGGTAGGGGTGAAGGTGTTTCTGTGGGAGTTGCTTCCGGAGTCGGTGCTTCTGTGGGAGTTGCAGTTGGTTCCGGAGTAGGAGTCGATGTCGGTGTTGGTTCTGGACTAGGAGTAGGAGTAGGAGGTGCTTCCGGAGTGGGTGCGGGTGTTGGTTCCGGAGTTGATGTCGGTGTAGGCTCTGGAGTTGATGTCGGTGTTGCTGATGGACTAGCGGTGGGTTCCGGTGAACTAGACGTTCCTGGTTGTGACTTTTGCTTTTGGTAACCCGCCACTACTTTCTTGACATAATTGGCTGTAAAGCCGCTGTTACAACCTCCTACTTCACCTGTCATCCACCAACAGGCTGTACGACGTACCGTCGCCATTTCATTCTTTGTAGCCCCATAATTATTGTTCATCTCCCGTTTAACGACGAAGGTGACAATCCCGCGTGCTGTTACAGGACTAGCTTCAAATTCCTGGGGTGTAATTGACCGTCCGATGGCTCGTTTAGACCAATCAGGAATAATCCCCGGCTTGACTTGCCATGCACTGTAGAGTCCATCGTTGGGAGTATTTGGTGGTGCAGCTTCTTTCAGTGCATCTACCATCGCCCGAATTTGGGCATCAGTTACTTGTGGCTTTGATGGCGGCTTTTGTTGTTGTGCTTGAGCTAGCAGGGAGGATAGACCCAAGCTAACAATCATACTGCCGAGTAGGAATCGCACGGTTTTTTTCATTATGACCCTGAAATTACTGATAATCAGAGTTGCTCATTAGCAATCACCACAGGATTCAACATTCCAGTAACCGTGTGCGTCTGTCTCAAGGATGATTTGATTGTTTGTATAATTTTTAGTTGTAGATTAACAATTTCCCATTCAAATGTTTTTCCTAATCGGGATTTGGGGAACAAATAGCTAATAGTTACAGTCTCTAACTTTTCTCTAATTGAGATTATTACATATCACCTCTGAAAAATTATCAGTATCTAATTTACTTCTGTATTATGTTTAACTTTTTTTATAGCGCATCCCCGGCAATTGTGACACTAAACCCATGAGTTCTAATTGCAACAAAGCACTAGAAACCTCTGCTGTTGGTAAGCCAGTTTGTTGCATAATCAAATCAAAAGCTACAGACTCGCAGGTCAATGCATCTATTACCTGTTGCAACTGGGGTGATAAATTGGGTTGCACTGAATTCTGCACAGGTGGTTGCACCTCCACAAAGTCCAATTGGGGTTCCAATTGGGGTATGGCACCCAACTTGCGTAACAGTTCATCTAGTTCCTGGCAAATTATCTCTGCTCCCTGGCTGATCAGTCGCAAACAACCCTGGGAAGGGAGGTCGTCAATCCGTCCCGGTAAAGCATAGACATCCCGTCCAAATTCATTCCCGTAACGGGCTGTAATCAACGCTCCAGACTGGTTGGGAGCTTCCATTACTAGTACCGCTCGCGATAATCCAGCAATAATTCGATTGCGACGGGGAAAATGGGTGCGATTAGGGGCTGTTTTCGCTGGATATTCACTCAAAACCAATCCCTGCTGGATAACTTGTTGATACAGTTCCCGATTTGTAGCCGGATAAATGACATCCACCCCCGTACCCAAAACGGCTATGGTGCGTCCCCCAGATTCTAAACAAGCTGCATGGCTTTCGGTATCAATTCCCTCTGCTAACCCAGAAACTACCGTAAACCCATTTCTCGCCAAAGCTGCACTAATTTTTCGTGTCCAGCGCCTGCCATACTCAGTCGGTTTGCGCGTCCCGACAATCCCTACCAAGGGTTTAGCGGCAAGATTTTCTTGCAGTTCCACCTGACCACGATAGTACAACACTGGTGGTGGACTGGGAATTTCTAACAACAAGCGGGGGTATTCTGCATCCGCTGGTGTCCAAAAATGGGGGTTTTTCTCTAGATGTTGCGCTAGAAGTTTCTCTGGTTCAACACGCGATCGCACCTCTTGCACTTTCGCAACGGTCTGATAACCAAAACCATCTACTGCTCCTAACTTGGCTTTTGGCGCTTCCCAAGCGACTGCCAGCGTGCCAAAATACTCTTGCAATCGTCGTAATAATACAGGTCCAATTCCCGGAATTTGCGACCAAGCTAGCCAATATGCACGTTCTTCAGTCATTAGTGATTAGTTATTAGTTCATTAGCTATTAGCTATTAGCGATTACCTGATAACTTGCACCACGGGAGGTATAACCTCCCAGATATTGTTCCCAGGTTGAACCTGGGAACGAGAAAGTTATTAGTCATTACCCATTAGCTATTAGCGATTACCCTTTTGTTCTATCTTCACCAATGGCTGTGCGGCTACATCCCCTAGTCCCACAGACTGCAACAGACTTGTCCAGTCAGCTGTGAGTTTAGGATCTTGGGGTTTACTCAGCCGTAGTTCTGCTAAAGTCGTTAGAGCATTGAACCAGATACCATTAGCCGCATATAAACCAACTTGCTGCTGGGGAGTTGCAGTTTTTAGCTGCTGACTGAGGGTGGGGTTAGGATTTACTCGCTGAATTACCCCGTTAACAAACACGGGTGGTGCAGGACGGGCTTCGCAATAAATCTTAAAATACCAGCGATAGCTTTTATCGACAGCCAAAGCTGGTGCAGAAGCTGGAAGACGCACACCTATAACTCCCGGTGTTGGGGGAGGTGCGATCGCACTGCGGTAGACATCGTTCTGTTGACTATCCTGGAGACTAAACTCAACCTCAGAGACAGAACCATTGGGGTAGGGATAATAAAACCAAAATGTCGGACGCTCATCAACCGTTAGCCCCCAAACCTGGGTAATATTTTTCTTGGCTCCAGCTTCCGTAACAGGTACAAGGGCTGTGAGCGGTATCTTGACATCGGGACACTGACCACGACTAGCACCACCGCGAGGACGACCTGTGGGTGCATCTCCATCTGGTGGTGGAGGAGGTGGTTGTGTAAAGCGCAACAAGGAATTAGCAGGATTATTGCTCTGGGCAACAACCACTACTGGATAACCGACATAGTTAAACAGCAGCAGGGCAAATGTGAGTGTTAATTTGCTGGTCATAAAATTGGATTTGATCATTTTCACCAGTCCATAAAAATTCTCAATTTCTGGTGTTACTTTTTTATGCTCTCGTTCCTCTGTTACCTGTCAAATTTAGGGAAGGGAAGACACTCAGATTCTGGGATTTATTGTCAATACTACTACGCTAGCAGTAGCCACCAAGCCAGCAACGGCAGGAACTATCGGCACCCAACCACTGTGGGTCAGAATCAGGAAACACAGGAAGTATAAGCCACCACTAGTCACCAGCAATGCCAAGGCTAACTGAGGAACGGAACGCCACACCACAGTCAAAAACGCGCCAAGTAAACACCACAGGCAAATCCAGGCAATTTCTACCTCCTCTGACCATGCCCAAATTAACGGACGACCATCCAAGACAGTACTGAGAATTTGGCTGACCATCTGTGCTTGAATGAACACTCCAGAGATTTTCTGTGTGGGACCGGAACCGTAGGGTGTAGACCAATAATCCCCAGCGCTTTGTGCTGTGACACCAATCAACACAATCCGGTTTTTCACCGCTTCCGGATTGACTTGACCCCTAAGAAATTGTGTCAGACTGACTTGAGCGGCTCCTTTGCTGCTGGCGCGATAATTCAGCAGAATTTGTCCACCCCGCGCATCTATTCCCTGATAACCACCAGTCCGAGGCTGTAACCGCCGGAATACGGTTTTTCCTAGCTGCAAATTACCATCGGTGGTATAGGTAGGTGATATTCCCTGACTAGCCAAGTAACGGAAAGCCAATTGCACGTTGAAAGCATAGGGTGCAGCACAGACAGAGGTGGGGTCTGGGTTCATAAATAGCAGATGACGGCGGACTACACCGTCGGGGTCTTCCAGAAAATCGCTAAAACCTAGGCGTTGTTTGGGTATTTCTGGCGGTGGAGACACTCCTTCAACTTTATGCTCCACATCGCTGACTTTGCACACCGCAATCAATTTCTGGTTTTGCTGAAATTGCTTTACCAGTTCTGTTTGCTGTGGTTCCACGGGAAAGTCCCGGTAGATATCCAATCCGACTGCTGCTGGTTGATATTGTTCCAGTGTTGTCAACAGTTTACTGAGTAGGGCGTCGGAAATAGAACCACGTCCCCTATCCTGGGGTTTAATATCTTGATCGTCAATCGTCACCACCAACAGCCGATTATCAGACCCTTTATCCGGTCGCAGGCTGAGCATCTGGTCAAATACCTTTAACTCCAGAGATTGCATTAGCCCCAGGAAACGTCCAGCAATAACTACAGTACTTGTTACCAGACTAGTCACAATTAACCGCCTCAGTGTGGATCCGCTGAGGTATCTCTTCTCCCCCTTCTCCCCCCTATCCTCCGTGACATCCGTTTCCTCTTCCCATACCCTATCCCCCACACCCCGCAATTCTTGCCAAGTGGGTGGTACTTCTGCGGGGTTTTGGCAAATTACAGGTAGCCAAGTGGCACAGGGAAATTGATTTTCCAGTGCTTGTAGTCTTTCCCGTGCTTGTCGTGCTGCTAAATATAGGGATTCACCTTGAGCAAATGCGGCTAAAAAATACTGCAAAAATGTCTGAGCTACCCTGTCTGGTACTGGTTCCCGCATAACAATTATCTGGGGAATTTTTAAGTCCCCCAGTTCTCTGGCTAAACCAAGTCCATCACAGGAGTTAAAAATTGCTAGTTTTAAACCCCGTGCTACGGCTCCCTTGAGGGCATATTTTAATTCCCCCAAGCTCAAGCTATCGGTTTGGTTAATATAAATTCGCCCCGTTTCACCCTGGTTTTGGGTGGAGCTATGACCGGCAAAAAACAAAATGTCCCAATTTTGTTCCCAGAGACTATCGCTCAATTGTTGACGTTCTGGTTCCACCAAAAAGTTAATTTTGGCAGCGGGTAATTGTTCTAGGAGTTGCTTATCTGTTTGGGTATCAATGCCTTGACTGTTGCCGACAATTGCTAATATCGCTACATGACCAGTGTCCGTAGTTGGTTGGATTGCCTGTTCATAAACTGGGTGACTCAAGGCAAGTTCCGCTTTGGGAAAGCGTTCTATTAAATCCCAGTTATTCCAGGGCAGTCTTTGTAGGTAATAGTCGTCTGTCTGCAAAATCACGCGGATATTGTCCGTGTCCGCTAATTTTTCTAGCCATTTTTCGCGAATAGCCGCAAAGTCAGGAGATTGTAACCAATTTTGGCAGCGATCGCACAGTCTCTTGGCTGCCAACAAACAACTGTCGATTGTGGCAATATTGGTAATCTGTGCCTTGGGTGCTGATAGACGAGAACGTAAACCTAAACTGTGGTAAGCTGACTGCCATTGCTGGTAGTACTGGGGAATTTCCGGTGCCGGGGGTAATCTTCCCGTAATTTCTGTGGAGGGTCGAGCATTGTCCTCTCCAATTTGGAGTGTTACCCCAAACCCGGTTGCAAAACTACCTTCACTAAATTTCAAGACTACCAACTTACCCACGACTGTCTCCTCGACCGTGCTTTTTGCTGAATCAAGAGTCAAAAATAATTCGTAATCGTTAATTTGTAATTTGTAGTTACAATCAGCGGGTGACACAGACCCTCTATTCTGACGGGTTGACCATACTCATCAAAGATTTGCTCGGCGCATCAGACCCATTTAACTACAAATTACCAATTAGGAATTACGAATTAAACGCATAGCAATTATTTGGTCAAGGGTTACTAGTTATCTTCCTATTTCCTATTTTCTATTTGTTACGCAGGACTGATGGACTGTTTTAAATCACAAACTCCTCTGTGACTACAGCATTACCTAAACTAATTTGTACAGCGAAGGCTTCACCAGCAGTACCGCTAAACTGCAATTGCAGGTATTGGTCTGAGTTTCTAGAACCGGCTTGCAGGAATATTCCTCCTGTTTCATCCAGCACCATTAATTGCACACCAGAGGGTAGTTGGGATAGGTTGACAGAATACAGTTGTAACAGCAAGCGGATTTGCTGCTCCTGTGGATTCTGTGGGGAACTAGTATTGTCAGGTGTAACTTCTACAACTAAAACTAGCGGATATGCACTTAATTCCCCACCCCAAGAAATGAGTTTAGCTCGTCTGATGGGTGCTGTAGTACCGAGTGTCGTGAGTGTCTCTGGACTGCGAAAGGCAAACTCAGGAGTGAGTTGGGGTGGGTTGAGCAAGGATTCCACAGTCTGCCAACTAGCAGCAAATAGACCTTCCAGCCATTGAGCGAGATTGATTCGTTCTGTTGTGGTAACAGGTTGTGGTGTGATAGTGGTTTGAGCAGTTAGGGAAGCGATAGCCTGTCTTTGAGCGTATATATGGTCTAGTAATTCTTCCGGGGAACGCAGTTGAGTTAAGGATAATTCCTCAACTTCGGCGCTGGGGACAAATCCCAAAAGATTTGCTGACCATCCCTGGTCGTCAATTTCTATTACTACATAACCCATCCGTAAATCCCACACCTCTGGAGGAATGGGGCAGCTATGCGCTCCCTGACGGACGGGGCGACATTCCAGACGACCGACTTCTGGCAATTCTAAATCTGCTACATCGGTACACAGACGCAGCAATTGATTCCAGCTATCACTCCCTGGGAGATTGGTGGGTATGCTCATCATCTGCAAGTAGTCATTCACCACCAACACAGCGAGGGTATTTAACCACACCTGTTGTGCTTTTGCGGGTGTTAGTTGCTGGCTGGCAAATTCCTGAGCCAGATGACGAGCATGTTCTGTAATTGGTAATGGTACGGCAAAATCTTCACGCACCCCTAGGTTGTATGTCATGGTGGGTCTCCTCGCTGCTGATTTATATATATCCTTCCGACTCACCAAAATTACGCAAACGAGGCAAACATTGTCGCTGATAAAAGCTACTTAAGGTCGAGACACTAATACCGAATTCCGTTGCCAAATCTTTCCAACTGGTTTCTGGGGGTAAGCGACGCAAAATCAACATTTGACAATTGACATGGGGTTTTCCTTCAATATGGAGGCTACGCAGTTCTCCTGTGTTATCTGCAGTCGCCCAAGCGTAAACTTTATCTAGTATGGGTGGTATATCTGGGTTAGCAGGGAGATTGTCTATGGGGTTAATCATGTCTTGTGCATCCCCAGACTTGGAGGTTCGCACCTGAGAGGGTGCTACTCTAGCTTGTTCTCGTCCTCTGGCAATAGCATAATCCTTTAACCGCAATCTCAGGTAATAATTTAACCAGGTGACTACACTCCCACGGCTGGGGTCGTAGCGCTGACCAGTAGTCGCTTCACAAATATTCTGACAAAAAAATATCCAGGTTTGTTGTAGGGCATCTTGGTAGTAGGGTAAGTTCTCTCGCCACAACTTACTAGATGTTAAGCGAATAATCCGCGTCAAGTTTTTCTGGCGCTCTGGACTTCCCGGTGGATGCTGACAAGCCTGTTCTACTAATTGGGGTAACTTTCGTTCTAATTCACTCACCTTGGTTTGCGAACTAGGATTTACTCATTTATTTTCGGGTGTTTTGCCAAAATTGACAGTAGCTTTTTATTGATTATTTATGATTAATCAAACTTACCAGACATTCCCTGTGTTCTGAAACTCTAATAATTCATAATCATATACAGATAAACACAGATAGTTAACAATTATCTATGTTCATCTGTGATGCCAAATTTAGACGTTAAAAGCTACCTTGTAGCAGTCAATCGCTATAGGTCTTCACCCAAAAGACATCAGTCACACCATTAGTATCACGCGGTACTAAGTTGCTAGCATCCGACCCAAATGCTACAAAGCGTCCGTCCGCAGAGATAGATGGAGCAAATGAGTTACCATTAGCCTGTTCACCCCTGGCATTTACTGAAACCCGCTGGGTAGTACTGTTGTCAATGTCGTAAATGAAAACATCGCTAGCTTGGTTAGTGTCGCCTGGAACTACATCGTTTTGAGAACTACTAAACGCCAAGTAACGACCATTACCAGAGAGCGACAAACTGTCCGTGACCACTCGCGTTCCATTTTGACCAAGTAAAATTTCCCTAGAGGAATTTGTTTGTTGGTCGTATAACTTAATTCCTGCAAAAGAAGGACCAAAGCCATAAGCAACGTAGCGTCCGTCATCGCTAATAGAGGACTTTCTAAAATCACCCCGGAAGCCAGAGTCAATTTTTTGTGAGGTTTGAGTGTGTTGGTCGTACACATAAAGTGTTGTTATCACAGTACCTGTGACAATACTTGATTCGTACAGTACATAGCGTCCATCACCAGAAATGTCCCTAGTTCTACTATTTAAAGTTCGATTGGGAGAAGGTCCCTCGTCTGGTGAGCGAATCCAGCTTGTAGTCCCAGCTTGCAGGTCACGAACAAAAACATCTTCAGTTACTACAACACTAGGAGCGTTACTGTCTAAGTTATTAGCTTTAGATGTAAATGTAACGTAGCGTCCGTCGTTGGAAATATAGGGTCTATAGGAGTCATTATCTGCTTGATTATCAGTGGAATCTACAGAAATACGGGTAGTAGTGCCGCTTTTGGTGTCGTGGAGAAAGACATCTTTTTTACCATTAGTGTCATTTGGTACTAAATTACTGGCTTCCGATTCAAACACCACAAACCTTCCGTCGCTTGAAATTGAAGCGTCGGAGGATGCTCCATTTGCTTGTGTTCCATCGGAACCAATAGACACACGAATCGTAGTACCCTTTCTGACATCACGAACAAAAATATCTGACAACCCGTTGGTGTCACTAGGAACTAAATTTGTAGCGTTAGACTGAAAGGCTACAAACCGTCCGTTAGCAGAGATGACTTGACCCCAAGATGAAGCATCAGCCTGAAGCTCCTGAGAACTGCTAGAAACCCGTCTAATCCGCTGAACGGGGTCTTTAGAGGTGAAAATATCATTCTGGCTGCCAGTATGTAATGATGCATCTAAAGCTAATGCATTACCATTGGCATTCAAGTCATTTTTACTGCTGAAAAGTTTGTCCAGCATAAGTTTCCTGTTGATAAATTTTCCCTGCACAAATCTCACCAAAAATAGTGTGATAGCTGCAGTATTACTGCTTATTTAAAAATATTTTTAGCTGGAATATGTGCCAAAATGGCATTATTTATCTAAAAAAAATAGGCTTTTTTATTTAGGATATAACCAAGGTATTTGACTGATTAATTAATCATAATTTGTAAACGAAAATACCAGGCTCCAGAAATAAAGTAACCATTGCCAATCTCAGGAGCGCTGAAATTTTACTATACTGGCGAAAGGTACAAAAAAATCTCCAGCTTGTGAGATAAACCAATGGGACTAATTGAAATTCGCGGTGTCTGGCTAACTAATACTGACAGCACTGTTCTCCATTCCCGTCAAAGTATTGCCGAAGCGATGGAATTTCTAGCGGAAACGGGGTTTAATGTTGTGTTTCCTGTGGTGTGGAACAAGGCTGCTACCCTGTATCCCAGTCAAGTACTGCAACAAACATTTGGTGTGGAAACTAACAGTTTATTTGTAGGACGTGACCCTCTAGCAGAAGTGGTTACGGAAGCAAGACGAGTTGGTTTAAAAGTCATTCCCTGGTTTGAATACGGTTTTGCTAGTTCTTACAATCTCAATGGCGGGGTATTATTGCAGAAAAAGCCAGAATGGAGAGCTTGTGATTGTCATGGTAAACTACTAAAGAAAAACGGCTTCGAGTGGATGAATGCCCTTGACCCACAAGTACAAAGTTTTATGTTAAGCATGATACTTGAAGTTGCGAAAAATTACGAAGTCGATGGGATTCAAGGGGATGACAGATTACCGGCATTTCCTAGCGAAGGTGGCTATGAGAAGGGAACTGTAGAACGCTACCGTCAGCAGTTTGGCAAAAATCCCCCTTCTAACTCTAAAGATAAACAATGGTTGTCATGGCGTGCAGATATTCTCACTAATTTTTTGGCTAGTTTGTACCAAGATGTGAAAGCTATAAATCCCAATCTTTTAGTGTCGATGGCACCGAATATTTACGATTGGGCTTATAAGGAATATCTCCAAGATTCTCCCACTTGGTTACAACAGGGATTGGTGGATATGATTCACCCCCAGATATATCGCCGCGATTTTTTCAGTTATAAATCTGTGATTGATAGGCTGGTAAATGAACAATTTACCTCTCAGCATCTGTCGAAGGTAGCACCAGGAATTTTGCTCAAATTGGGTTCTTATTTGATAAGTTCTCAATACTTAGTGCAGGCAATTGAATACAATCGCGCCTGCGGTATTAACGGAGAAGTGTTTTTCTTCTACGAGGGATTGCGTGCTAATAATAATGCATTAGCTAAGGTGCTGAAAAAGAGTCTTTATCGGCAAACTGCTACATTTCCGACCATTCAAGATTTGCATCGGGGTGGGAATGAGGGTAAATTTTTATCCAGGTTGCTGATATTTTTACGGAGTTTGATTTAGGAGTTAGTGTGTGGAGTATCCAGCACAAGTAAAAAGCGAACAAGTACAAAGGGTTATAGCAACACTCAAACAGGATTTACCACATCTTTTTGAGCAAGATATTTCTTATGATATTTATACTGGAGATATCTACTTTCAAGACCCTGTTAATAAATTTAAAGGGAAATTTAACTATCGGATTATTTTTTGGACTTTGCGCTTTCATGGACAGCTATTTTTTACCGATATTTCCTTTGATTTACATGACGTTCATCAGGAAACTGAAGATATTATTTTAGCGACATGGACAGTTCGGGGAGTTTTGCGTCTTCCTTGGAAACCTCGGTTGCTGTTTAATGGTTACTCGACTTATCAACTCAATCAAGATGGGTTGATATACGAGCATATTGACACTTGGGATAGAAAACCAAGCGAAATATTACAGCAGTTTTTTCGCAAGGGGGGAGATGCTGGATAAAATTTTCGATTTGGGAACACCGAGCAGATGTCAAACTTTGTTTCAATCTAGTTCCAGTGCCCCAAAATATAGCTAACCTGAAAATAATCCTCGTCTGATATCAAACAGAGAGTCATCAAGATTAATTGCCAATTTTGTATCAGTTTGATAACCCAGGTGATAGCTATGATGGGAATATTGTGGTTTTTGCTTTTCTGCTTTGTTTTGCTCATTGGCTTAACGCTTTTGGCTGAACTTTGGTTCTATGAGCAAGAACAGCAGTTTTAACGGAATCACGGAAGTCCCCACCTTCAACGCAGTAAGGTGGGGATGGACAGTGGACGATGACGAAAACATCTTGAGCCGACATC
>Ga0114939_10002584_pt1 | contig 13300 bp, 15 predicted proteins | sample AshMeaCrysSpring_FD_87196 | JGI IMG/M metagenome (GOLD analysis project Ga0114939, IMG submission 87196) | Groundwater microbial communities from Big Spring, Nevada to study Microbial Dark Matter (Phase II) - Ash Meadows Crystal Spring | ecosystem: Environmental > Aquatic > Deep subsurface >... | reverse complement strand
GGGTGTCACGCGCGGGAGCTTCTACTGGCACTTCCGCGACCGTGAAGATCTGCTGCAGCACCTCTTGCGGAGCTGGCGCGACGGTGCGACGGAGCAAGTCATTCGACGCTTCGAGGGCACACGCACCGAACCGCAGGAGCTCATCCGCGAGCTCATCGCGTTGCCGTTTCGGGGTCAGGCCGCCCGCCGGGCAGCTGGAATCGAGCTCGCCATCCGGGCCTGGGCGCGTCGCGACGACACGGCGCGCCGCGCACTGGACGAGGTGGACGAGCGACGCATCTCGTACATCGCGCAGTGCTTCTCGGCAGTGGGTTTTCCGTTCGGCCAGGCACGCGCGCGCGCATTCATCCTCTACGCATACGAGGTGGCCGAGTCCTTGCTGCACCAGCAGGGAACCGAAGCGCAGAAGGCGGAGCGCCGGGCGCTGATCGAGCGGCTCATCACGGGGCCCTGACCCGACCCGACTCGGGCCGCGCGTCTCAGCACCCCCGCCCTTCCGCCCGACGGACGGCTGCAGCATGCCCGCCACGCAGCGCCGGGCTTGGCGACCACGCGGGGCGCTGCGTCAGCGGCGACTCGATCACCACCAGGTAGCGGCCGGACCAGGCCGTGGGTTGCCGGTCGGCGCGCATCACCCACATCGGCGCCCCGGCTGCCAGGGCGCGCTCGTACGGCGCGTCGAGAACGCCGCGCCGGTCGAGCCAGACGTTGAGCGAGGCCGGGATGCGGATGCAGCCCTTGGACGCCACCAGGCCAAGCCGCGGCTCCAGCCGGGCTGGGTCGGTGGCGTGCATCTGCAGGCGCATCGGGCTTTGGCCACCGCGACCCCAGCCGCGCTCGGCGATGACCCAGCCAAAGTCGAAGATCCGCATGCCGCGCACCCCGTAGCCACGGATGCCATTGGCATTGAACGTGCCCTCGGCGCGGAAGTCGCCGTGCTCGGGCAGGTGGTCGAACACGCCCAGCGGCGTGCGGAAGTGGTCGTAGTCGCCCACGCGGCCGGTCGACACCGGCGCTGCTCCCACCCAGTGCCATGTCTGCCGCGCGGTATACAGCAGCACGAACAGCGCCTGCACCTGCGGGTTGCGATCGACCACCACCACGTACTGCGGCGATGTCAGTGCCGCGCCCGCCCGGGCCAGCGCTGCCTGCGCCAGCGCGACGAACGTTTCGCGCTGCGGCGGCGGCACGTCGAGGCGCCGATCCACCTCGGTGTCGTAACCGGCCGACCACGCGGCATCGGCCATTTCGAGGTGGGCGTCACCGACCAGCGACTCGGCCGCTGCCGCACCGAGCGCTACGGCGGACAGCACGGCGCCCACGGCGCGCCGAAGCGGGTCCACCTACTTCGGCACCGAGGCGACGAAATCGATGCGCCGCTGCAGGCGCGCCACCTCGTCGAGCGCACCGGCCTGCTGCGCCAGGCGCAGTTGCACGTGCAGCCAGGCCAGCAGCGGGCGGCGCCAGCCCTGCTCGGATGACGTGCGCACGGCCAGGGCCACCACGTCGGGGCCGGCACGCTCCGTCTGCAGCAACACGGCCGCACCGACCAGCCGTGCCAGCGGGTCGTCGATGCCTTCGAGCACCGCGGCATCGGCGCCGCGGCCAGCGCCGGCGACGGCACGGTGATGGGCCGGCAGCCGCGCGACGTCGTCGGCCGTCGCGGCGCCGACCAGGTAGCGTGCATAGGCCCGGTCGGCCGCCGTGGCGTCGCTCGCCAGCGCGTCGAACGGCGGGCACGGGCCGATCTCGAGGCTGGCCACGCGCGCCGCGCAGCGCAGCAGTTCGGCCCGCGCCGCCAGGTCGAGCCGCCCGCTGCGCGCCAGGGCCGCGCGCGCACGCTGATGCGCCTGCGCCGGCACGCGCGACAACCCCTGCAAGTCCGCGCGGACCGCCGCGTCGATGGCCGCCTTGGCGTCGAGTGTCCAGTCCGGCGGCGGCGTGCCGGCGCAGCCGGCCGCCAGCAGCACCGCGCCGAGCGCAGCCAACCAGCGGCGCCGGCGTGGGGCTGCGACGCCTCCACTCACGGAACCTGGATCTGCGTGTCGCGCTTGAACGGCCATCGGCGGTTGACCTCCTGGATCAGGTGATCGATGCGGCGCAGGCTGGTCTCGACCTCGGCACGAAGCGCGCCGAGATCGGTGGTCGCGCCACTCACGTTGCCGGCGATGCCCCGCGCCTCTTCGAGCACCGCATCGACCTTGCGCAGGCTGTCCTGCGAGGCCTGCAGCAACTCGCGCAGCTGCACCACGCCGGCCTGCACGTCGCGCATCAGGCCCTGCGGGCCGAGTACCTGCTCGTCGGCGCGCGCCACCACGCCATCGACTCGGCGCAACACGCCGTCCAGCCGTGCCAGCGCTGCCTGGGTGCGCTGCAGCGTGTCGTTCACGCGCTGCGCGTCGGTGTCGTTGCCGAACACCAGACCCAGCGCGCCACGCGGACCGTTGAGCTTCTCGGTGGCAGCCTGGACGTGGGCCAGGCTTTGCGCCAGCGGCGACTCGGCGGCCGACAGCCGGGCCAGGTTGTCGACCAGTTCGCGCGCCGCGGCGACGAGCTTGGGTACCTCGGTCGTGGCGTCGCCGCGCAGCACCGTGCGCGTGGCGCCGGCGGGCAGCGCGGGATCGGTGAGCACCCCGCTGTAGGCGCGCAGCCGCGTGTCGCCCACCAGCCCGCGCGCAAGCACGAACACGCTCGTCTCGCGCAACCAGTGCGCGTCCTTGACCGGGATGTCCACCAGGATGCGCACCTTGCCGTCCTCGACCAGGTCGACGCGACGCACACGGCCGATGGGAAAGCCCGAGAACGTCATGTCCATGCCGACCGCGACGCCTTCGGCGTCGTCGGTGATCAGCGTGAGTTCCTGCGTGCGCTCGAAGGCGCCGCGCGCATACAGCAGGTACAGCGTCGAGGCGACGATCAACACCAGCATCGCCACCAGCAGCGCCGCCGCCTTGAACTCCAGGTGGGCCGGTGTCGGCGCGGCGGGCTCGGCCGCGGGCGGGGCGGGCGGTGGCGTGACGGGCATGGCGGGCGCTCGACGCGTTCAGTAATAGTTGCCCATCAGCGAGATGGCCTCGATCACCAGCAGCAGCACGAACATGCGCACGAGCGCGCGCAGCTCGGCCACCACCAGCGTACCGGCCCCAGGGGCGTCGTACACCGCCGAGGCGATCGGGATCAGCGACACGGTGAGGCTGAAGAACAGCGTCTTGAAGGCGAAGATCAGCACCACCGCGGGCGTGAAGACGTGGCCCACGGTGCGCGTGTACGCCGGCAGCCCCCAGGGCGTGAAACCGTAGACCATCAGGTAGGCGATGACCAGCGCCACGACGCCGCTCGCCGCCGCCAGCGTCGGCACGCCGAATACGCCGGCGAGCAGCCGCGGCAGCAGGTCGCGACGCAGGGTCGCGGCGTCGGGCAGCGCCGGCAGTTGCACGTCGCGCAGGCGCCGCTGCGCCAGCACGGCCGCCTGCGGCAGCGTGTAGCGCAAGGCCACGAAAAGCGCCGCGGCCAGCGGGATGAGCTCCAGCACCAGCACGCGCACCACCATCTCGAGTGCGTACTGGGTCAGCCCGTAACTCACCGCCGTGACGACGACGATGCGGATCAGCACCAGGCCGGCCAGCGCCGAGGCTACCGTGAACCATACCACCGTGGGCCCGGTGCCCAGCCACAGATGGCGGGCGAGCTTGGCGTGCAGGTCGGCGCGGTACGACGTAGGCGACAACGCCAGCACCGCCAGCAGTGCGCCCAGGTGCACGATGCGCCACCAGCCTGCGAGCCAGCGCACCGCTGCGCCGCCCCAGGCGGAGCCGGCATCCACGGGCAGTCCGGCGCGAACCATGGCGCATGATAGGCGCGAGGCTGTCGGTCGCCCGTGGAGGTCGAGCAGGCGCGCTGGGCGTCGATACACTGTGGCGTCGCCCCGGCGCATGCGCCTCCTGCCTGTCCCACGCCACATCCTGCATGTCGATTCCCCTTGCCGAGCGACTGTCCGTCCTGACGCAGCATCTGCTGCCCAAGCAGGCCCTGACGGTGGCCGCCGGCCGCCTGGCGGCCGCAGAGCGGGGCGAGCTCACGCACGCCGGCATCCGCTGGTTCATCCGCCGCTACGGCGTGAACATGGCCGAGGCGCTCGAGCCCGACCCCGCCCGCTACCGCAGCTTCAACGAGTTCTTCACCCGCCCGCTGCGGCCCGGCGCCCGGCCTCTGGACGATGCCCCGTTGCTGTGTCCGGTGGACGGCGCGATCAGCCAGTTCGGCGCGATCGAGGGCGAGCGCATCGTCCAGGCCAAGGGCCACAGCTACACCACCACCGCGCTGGTCGGGGGCGACGCGGCGCTGGCGGCCGCCTTCCAAGACGGCTGGTTCGCCACGCTGTACCTCAGCCCGCGCGACTACCACCGCATCCACATGCCCTGCGCCGGCCGGCTGCGCCGCATGGTCCACGTGCCCGGCGAGCTGTACTCGGTCAACCCGGCCACGGCACGGGGCGTGCCCGGGCTGTTCGCGCGCAACGAGCGCGTGGTGTGTGTCTTCGACGGCACCGGCGCCGTGGCGGGGCCCTTCGTGCTGGTGCTGGTGGGTGCGACCATCGTCGGCAGCATGGCCACCGTCTGGCACGGCACTGTCAACCCGCCGCGGCCCGGCACGGTGCGCGAATGGCGCTACGACGAGGGCAAGCCGATCGAGTTGGCGCGCGGCGACGAGATGGGTCGATTCCTGCTCGGCTCGACGGTCGTCGTGCTGCTGCCGCGATCGCCGCTGACGTTCAACCATGGCTGGGCGCCCGGCGGCGCGATCCGCATGGGCGAAGCGATGGCCACGCTGGCCTGAACCGCCGCCCCGGCCAAGGCCCGCTCAGCCTTGCAGGCCGCGGCCTCGCAGAGCTCGGCCCCTTCGCGCTGTCCAGGTCCGCGCAGGCGGACCCGGAGCCGCAGAGCTCAACCTTGCAGGCCGCGTGCTCGCACAGCTCGCACCCTTCGCCCCGTATCGGCCTGTGTAGGCAGGCCGTGAGCCGCGGGGCTCAGCCGACGTCGCGCAGCGCCTGGGCTTCGCGCGCCAGCCGCGTGACGCGCGCCCAATCGCCCGCTGCCACCGTGTCCGCAGGCGTGAGCCACGACCCGCCGCACACCCGCACGTTGGGCAGCGCCAGGAACTGCGGCGCCGTCTGCGGCGTGATGCCGCCAGTGGGGCAGAACACCACGTCGGCGAACGGCCCGGCCAGCGACTTGAGCATGGGAATGCCGCCCGCCGCCGTGGCGGGAAAGAACTTGAGGAAGCGAAAGCCGTCGCCGTTGGCGCTCATCACCTCGCTGGCCGTGGCCACGCCCGGTAGCAGCGGCAGACCCGCGGCGCGACAAGCCGCGCCGATCTCCTTCGTGTAGCCAGGGCTGACACCGAACACGCAGCCGGCGTCCCGGGCGTGCCGGGCGTCCGCCGCGCTGCGCAGCGTGCCGGCACCGACGATGGCTTGCGGCACCGCGCGGGCGATGGCTTCGATCGCGCGCAGCGCCGCCGGCGTGCGCAACGTCACCTCCAGCACGCGCACGCCGCCCGCGACCAGGGCCTGCGCCAGCGGCACGGCGTTGTCGACGCGATCGATGACGATGACCGGGATGACGGGGCCGTGACCGGCCAGCTCCAGCGTGTCTTTCATGAGTTTGCGGGCTCCGGATGGGGCAGGTCTACAGCCAGGTCACGGCGCCTTCCTCGGCGCTGGTGACGTTGCGGCGCAGGCCACCGAACAGTTCGCGCCCGAGCCCGTGGGCGTTGTCCGCCGCCTGGGCGTCGCCGATCGTCGCGGCTTCGCGGGCCGCCCAGGCGACGGGATCGACCCTGGCCTCGATGGTGCCGCCGACGGCGTCGAGCCGGATCATGTCGCCGTCGCGCACCTTGGCCAGCGGCCCGCCGGCCAGCGCCTCGGGGCTGGCGTGGATTGCGGCCGGCACCTTGCCCGACGCGCCGCTCATGCGACCGTCGGTGACGAGCGCGACCTTGTAGCCCTTGCCCTGCAGCACCGCCAGCGGCGGCGTGAGCTTGTGCAGCTCGGGCATGCCGTTGGCGCGCGGACCCTGGAAGCGCACCACGCAGACGACGTCACGCTCGAGTTCGCCGGCCTTGAACGCCGCCAGCAGCTGCTCCTGGCTGTCGAATACGCGCGCCGGCGCCTCGACCACCCAGCGGTCCTCGGGCACCGCGCTGGTCTTGATCACCGAGCGGCCGAGGTTGCCCTGCAGCAACCTGAGGCCGCCGCCGGCCGAGAACGGGCGCGCAGCGGGTCGTACCACGCTCTCGTCACCGCTGTCGCGCGGCAGCGCACGCCAGGACAGACGCGTCCCGCCCTCGACCAGCAGCGGCGTCTCGGCGTAGGCCGCGAGGCCGCGCCCGCTCACCGTGAGCACGTCGCCGTGCAGGCAGCCGGCGTCGAGCAATTCGCGCAGCACGAAGCCGGGACCACCGGCGCGCTGGAAGTCGTTGACGTCGGCACTGCCGTTCGGATAGACCCGCGCCAGCAAGGGCACCACGGCCGACAGATCGGCGAAGTCGGTCCAGTCGATCACGATGCCCGCAGCGCGCGCCACCGCGACCCAGTGGATCAGGTGGTTGGTCGAGCCGCCGGTGGCCAGCAGCGCAACCATCGCGTTGACGATGCAGCACTCGTCGACCAGGCGGCCGATCGGTGTGAAGCGCTCGCCGCCGCGCACAAGGCCGAGCACGGTACGCACCGCCTCGCGCGTCAGCGCCCCGCGAAGGCCGGCGTGCGGATGCACGAAGGCGCTGCCCGGCACGTGCAGGCCCATGGCCTCGAGCAGCATCTGGTTGCTGTTGGCGGTGCCGTAGAAGGTGCAGGTGCCCGGGCCGTGGTAGGCGGCGCTCTCGGCCGCGAGCAGCTGGTCGCGGCCGACCAGGCCCCGCGCGTGCTGCTCACGGACCTTGGCCTTCTCGCTGTTCGACAACCCGCTGGACATCGGCCCGGCGGGCACGAACACGCACGGCAGCTGGCCGAAGTGCAGCGCGCCGATCAGCAGCCCGGGCACGATCTTGTCGCACACGCCCAGCAGCAGGGCCGCATCGAACACGTCGTGCGCCAGTGCGATCGCCGTGCCCATCGCGATCGTGTCGCGCGAGAACAGGCTCAGCTCCATGCCGGGCTGGCCCTGGGTGACGCCGTCGCACATCGCCGGCACGCCGCCGGCCACCTGCACGGTGGCGCCCTGTCGGCGGGCCTCGTCGCGGATCAGCGCCGGGAAGCCCTCGTAGGGCTGGTGCGCCGACAGCATGTCGTTGTAGGCGGTGACCACGCCGATGTGCAGTGCGCGCTCGGCCAACACGCGCCGCTTGTCGTTGGCAGGCAAGGCCGCGAAGGCGTGCGCAACGTTGGCGCAGCCCAGGCGCTCGCTGCCGCGTGGTCGCTGCGCCAGGCGCTCGACGCGGGCCAGATAGGCACCGCGCGACGGCGCGCTGCGCGCGCGGATGCGTTCGGTGACGGCTTGAACGGCAGGCTTCATCGACATTCCCGTTGACTGTAACGAGTCTGCCGATTGTTATGTAATCGAGTTACAGCGTCAAATCCATCGGCGCGTTCGTCGATGCGATGCCGGGGACATCGGCGCTACGGCAGCGCCCGCGCCGGTCACTCGACCTGCACCTCGACCCGGCGCGCCTCGCGCGGGTCGCCGTCACCGGTGGTGACCGCAGGCTTTCTCAATTCGAAGCGGGCCGCGTCGACGCCGGCCGCCTCGAGGGCATGACGCACGGCCAAGGCCCGTTCCTTGGCCAGTTCGGCGTTGCGGGCAGGGTCGCCGCTGGCGTCGTGGAAGCCCGAGATCACCACCTTGCCCCAGGCGTTGGCACGCGCCGCCTGGGCCGCGCGGTCAATGACCTCCGCCGCCTCCGCAGGCAGGGCCGCTGAGCCGACGGCGAAGTACACCCGTTCAGCGCCGCGAGCAACCGCCGCGACAGGCGCCGCCTCGACCGCGGGCGCGGCGGTCACGGCCGCTGGCGCGATCACCGCTCGTTGGCGGTACAGGCTGGATATCGCCAGCGAGATCACGCCGGCGATCACCGCCGCCGCCACGCCGAGCACCGCGGCAATCACGAACCCCTGGGTGTTGTCGTCCTGATCCGACATGTCGAGACCTTTTTCGCTGTCACGAAGGAGCGCCAAATTCTAAAGTGCGGTCCGTGACCGCCCTCGCCGACAACGCCGCCCTGCCTGCCCTGCCCGCGCCGGTGCGTGACCCCGCCGCGCTGCTGGCGCAGACACGGCGGCAATGGGGTGGGTGCGATGACCTGTGGCTGTTCGGGTACGCGTCGCTGATCTGGCGCCCCGACTTCGATGCCGACGAGCAGCGCCCCGCGCTCGTGCGCGGCTTTCATCGCACGCTGCGCATGCATTCGCGCGTCAACCGCGGCACGCCGGCCCGACCGGGCCTGGTGTTTGCTCTGCTGGCCGGCGGCAGCTGCCGCGGTGTCGCCTACCGCATCGCCCGCGAGCGAGCCGACGCGGTGCTCGAGCGGCTGTGGGAGCGCGAGATGCCCACCGGCGTGTACACGCCGCGCTGGCTGCCCTGCATCACGCCGCAGGGGCACGTCCGCGCGCTGGCGTTTACGCTGGAGCGTTCGAGCCCGAACTACACTGGCGCCATCGACGACGCGCGCATGCTCGACATCCTGCGCCATGCCCGCGGGCGCTATGGCAGCACGCTCGATTACCTGATGGATACCGCGCGCTGCCTGGTGCAGCGCGGCGTGCGCGACCGCGAGATCGAGCGGCTGGTGCAGCTGGCCCGCCACCACGGGCTGGTCTGACCGCGGGGCGGAGCATCGGGGCGCTCCTGAGGGAACGCCGGGCCGGACCCGAAGCCTCTTGCGCGCCGCGGGGGGCCGGGCCGGGTTCGACCGGCCCTTGGGGGCTCAGGCGGCCGACGGCGGGCCGGCTGACGAAGGCACCGCCAGCGCGGGCGACATGGCCGGGGCGCGCGCGACCGACCAGACGGAGAGCCCGGCCGGCTCGATGGCCACCGCGGCGTCGTCCACCTCGACCGCCTGCGCCGCAAATCGAGCCAGCAGGCGGCGAGCCGCATCGTCACCGCGCAGCGCGACCAATTCGCTGTACATCTCGCCCGAGAACGCCACCGGCTGGCCGCGCTGGCCGCGGCACTGGGCGTAGACGATCGGATACTCGGCCAGTGCGGCAGCGACGGCGCGCAGCGTCGCGGGCCGCACCGCCGCCATGCCTGCGGGCAGGAAGACCCAGCCCGGCGCATGCGGCCGAGCCATGACGCCAGCCGCCATGGCTGCGCCGGCACCGCCCGACGTCTGGGGGTCGACCTCGGTCATGGCGACGACGTCCTGGGCGCCAACCACCTGCGCGGCGGCCTGCGCCGAGGCCGGTGACGCGACGACTACGCGGGGCAGGCCGCTGGCGAGCACCGACTGCAGTGTGGCGGCGAACACGGCGGCGTCGGGCGGCGGCCCCACCACCGTTGCCAACAACACCACCACTGGCTGCGCGTCCATTCCGTGCACCCTGCTGCGTTGCGCACGCATGACAGGCGCGCGCCCCTCGAAACCGCGACCCCATGCTGCGTGCGCTGCATCGGAGCTTTCGCGTGCAAGCATCGATCGAGCGCGCTGGCGGGGACAGTCGGACCATCACTTAAGGCGTTCCCCGTAAGGGTTTGACGGGTTCGACGACAACGCGCGCTATCCTGTTCAGATGGACGACCGCGACATCGCCTCCCTGCGGAAAAGCTACGAGCGCGCCGAACTCGACGAGTCCAGCGCCGAAGCCGACCCGATCGCGCAGTTCAGACGCTGGTTCGACGAAGCACTCGCCTCCCAGCTGCCCGAGCCCAACGCCATGACGCTGGCCACCGTGGGCGCCGACGGCCGGCCATCGACGCGTGTCGTGCTGATCAAGGGCTTCGATGCCGCGGGCATCGTCTGGTACACCAACTACGACAGTCGCAAGGGTCGCGAGCTGGCGCACCAGCCTCTTGCGGCGCTGCAGTTTCACTGGGTCGAGCTCGAGCGCGTGGTACGCATCGAGGGTCGCGCGAGCCCGACGTCGGCGGCTGAATCCGACGCCTATTACGCCAGCCGACCGCTGGACTCGCGCATCGGCGCCTGGGCCTCGCCGCAAAGCCAGCCGATCGCCTCGCGCGCGGTGCTGGTGGCCGAGGCGGCGCGCTATGCCGCGAAGTTCATGCTGCATCCGCCGCGGCCGCCGCACTGGGGCGGCTATCGGCTGGTGCCCGACCGCTGGGAGTTCTGGCAGGGCCGCAAGAGCCGCCTGCACGACCGGCTGAGTTACCGCCTGCAAGCCGATGGCAGCTGGCAGCGCGAGCGGCTCGCGCCGTAGCCGCGAGCGCCGGCGATCCGCTCAAGGCACCGGCTTCGCGTCGACCAATCGGTAGTACAGGCCGTAGGGGTCGCTGTCGAGCACGGCCAGGCGACCTTCGACGACGACGGGCTCGAGCGAGTACTTGACCGGCTCGACGCTGCGCACCTCGACCAGGCCCTCGGGACCCGCCGGCACGCAGAAGGAACAGGTCGTCGGCACCGACGACAGCAGGAAGTGGCGCTGCTTCTCACCCGGCTGCAGCGGCATCATGAACCCCTGCACCTTGACGACCTTCCTGTCCAGCGCCTTGACCGGCTCCGGATACACGGGCACCAAGCGGCGGTTGACCGGCTTGGTCGTCACCGACGACAGCAGCGACCACGACACGATGCCCTCCCGTTCCTGCAAGGGCTTGAAGGGGCTGCGCGGGTCGTGATAACCAGGGCCGACGCCGATCGGCGCCGGGGCCTCACCGCCCGCCTGTGCGTTACCCAGCGGCGATGACAGCACCTGGGCCTGGGTCGCGCCGACCAAGACCAGCGCAACGACGACCACCAAGCATCGCCGCCGACGCTGTCTCGCAGATTCAGTGCTCATGCTTCATGCCGCAATACTTCCCGATTCCCAGCCCGTTGCACGCGGCCTGAAGTACCTTCTGGCACTGCGCTCCGGCCTTGCCCGACTTCAGGCAGCGGGCGGCCGATTCGTGGGCCGCCGCCGTGGCGCGGTGGCGGTCGATGTCCTTGCGCACGTGTGCCGATATCGCAGCGCCCGCCTTGGCCGCCGGCGCGGCGGTTCCCTGGGCCATCGCCGTCACGCTGGCGGCACCCAGGACACCCGTCATCACGGTGCGGACGGTCGGCAGCATCAATTTTCAGCGACTGGATAGACGCACCCTCAACGCGGATCCTGCAGCAGCCGGGTCACATCCAGCCGCATCGCCCGCCAGGCCGGCAGCGCGGCCCCGATCAGGGCCAGCGCGACCGCCCCCAGCGGCACCGCGGCCAGCGTCGGCGACCACCACCAGCCAACCAGCGCGATCGAGCGGTCGGCCCGCAGTTGCCAACCTAGCACATGCGTCAAGCCGTGCGCCAGGACCAGGCCGAGCACGGTGCCCAGCAGCGCCAGCCACAAGGCCTCGGCAGCCACCAGCGCCCCGACGCGCCGCGGCGGCGCGCCGAGCATGCGCATCATGGCCAGGTCGCCCTCGCGCTCGCCCACCGCGTGGTACAGCGCGATGAAGACCGAAAGCGCCGCGGCCAGCAGCAGCACGATGCCGAAACCGCGCAGCACGTCGGTGCCCACGCCGACGATGCGCAGCAGGCGCGCGGTTTCCAGCGCGGGCGACGCGGCCTGAAGGTCGGCCTGCGCGTTGACCCAGCGCGGCAGGCTCGCCGCCGCCAGCGGGCTGCGGTAGCTCACCAGCACCAGGGTCACCTCGCGCTCGGCCTCGAGCGCTCGCCGGTCGTCGTCGTCGAGGGCGGTGGCCTCCTCGTGGACGGCCCACACCGATTCCAGCGATGTCAAAACCAGCCGATCGACGACGCCACCCCCCTCGGCCAGAACGCCGACGACGCGATACGGCATGCCGCCGTGTTCGTGCCCCCCTTCGCCCAACCCGTGCACGCCGACGAAGCCGTCGCCCACGCGCAGGGCGGTGTCGCGCGCCACCTGCGCGCCGAGCACGGCCTCGAGCGGTCGCTGCCACAGCCGCCCTTCGCGCAGCGGCGTGGGGTAGAGCTCGAAGTACTCGTGTGTAGATCCGACGATGCGGTAGCCGCGCAGGCTGTCACCGAGCGCGAGCGGCACCGCGCGCGCCACCAGGGCCTGCTCGCGCAACGTCTGCACGGCAGCAGCCGGGATGTTGCCGGGCGGCACGTCGAGGTGGAACACACCGGCCAGGATCAGCTGCATCGGGCTGCCCTTGGCGCCGACGACGAGGTCGATGCTGGCCAGATCGCGTTGCATGGCATGCTCGACCTGTTGCGACACCAGTACCACGAAGGCGATCGAGGCCAACCCCAGCGACAGCAGCAACAGGTTGAGCAGCGCATGGAGCGGGCGCGCCCACAGGTAACGCCAGGCCAGCGCGGCGAGCCTCATACCTGTGCCCCAGCCGCGTCGAGCACGATGTCCACCGCGTCCGCACCCAGCGCCGCCCCGGCGCGGGCGTCGTGCGTGGCCACGACCAGGCCAGCCGCCGAGTCGCCGGCCACCTCGCGCAGCAGCGCCAGCACCGCCGCGGCCGCGCCGTCGTCGAGGTGGGCCGTGGGCTCGTCGGCCAGCAGCAGCGCGGGCGAACGCAGCACCGCCCGCGCAATCGCCACGCGCTGCGCCTGCCCGACGCTCAGCTCCTGCGGGCGGCGCCGGGCCAACCCGTGCAGCCCCAGCCGCGCCAGCACCTGGTCGATGCGCGCCTGGTCCACCGCCAGTCCGGCGCTGATGTAGCTCAGCTCGAGGTTGCGCTGCACGTCCAAGCTGCCGCTCAGGTGCAGCCGCTGCGGCACGAACCCCACGTGCGCACCGCGCCAGGCGTCGCGCTGGCGCGGGCCAAGGGCGCCGATGTCGACACCGCCCACGCGCACGCGACCCCCACTGGGCGTCAGCAGCCCGGCCAGCAGGGCCAGCAGCGTCGACTTGCCCGACCCCGAAGGCCCGCGCAGGCGCACGACGGCGCCCGCGTCGATGCGCCGGTTGGCGAAGCGCAGCGGCATGGCACCCGCGCCCCAGGCGTAGGTCAGGCCTTCGAGTTCGATGAGCGGTCGCGGCGCGGTGTGCGAGGACGCATCGGCCACCGGCACAACTCCCTGTCGAGACGCAGCGCCGTGGCGAGGTGCGGGATCGGTCATCGCGACGGCCGGGTCCCTGTGCTCACGATCGACGCAGCCGCTCGGCGAAGGTCTGCCGGAACTGGGCCACCTTGGGGGCGATCACGAACTGGCAATAGCC
>Ga0114939_10002583_pt1 | contig 13302 bp, 9 predicted proteins | sample AshMeaCrysSpring_FD_87196 | JGI IMG/M metagenome (GOLD analysis project Ga0114939, IMG submission 87196) | Groundwater microbial communities from Big Spring, Nevada to study Microbial Dark Matter (Phase II) - Ash Meadows Crystal Spring | ecosystem: Environmental > Aquatic > Deep subsurface >... | reverse complement strand
TAAATAATCATCAGCCCCCGCATCCAATCCCATGACTTTATTAGTGCAGGAGTTTTGTCTAGTCAGCAACAACACAGGTGTTTGATAATTATGGGCACGTAACCTCTGACAAAGCTGGATACCATCGAGTTTAGGAAGGATGACATCAAGCAAAATTAAGTCATAGGTGAATGCTTCTACTAACTCCCAACCCGTCTCCCCATCGCTGGCAATATCAACAACATAGCGTTGATTAGTTAGCACGGTTTCAAGGATTTTGGCGATATACTCGTCATCTTCAATCACTAAAATTCTCATTGATTTCACCTCTTTGCACCTGAGTATTAGGCATTGAACAGAGGTTTAGTCGTTTGCGGTCACCCCTGGAAATTTAGCTCTGTTGACCATAAGTAAAAATCCTGATTTTAAAGTATGTTTATTAACAATTTATCACTAAGTAAATTACCATCAACAAAATCTTCCTGTTTAAATTTACTAATGTTAAACAATGATGAGGTTGATACTATTTGAAAGATATTATTAACAAAATCTGCCACTACAGTTATATAAGTTTAAATATATTTAAATTTCTTCATTTATCTTTATGATAGCTAAGATACAAACATCACATGTATAATCATCTAAAAAGAGATGTAGTCGATATGTTCCACCAGAACATTTTAAAAAAAATTATTAGTCAACAGTCAACAGTCAACTAATAATAACTAATAACTAATAACTAATAACTAATCCGCATTCAAAATCTTGGGAACTTTGAAAAATTCCCCTTCCTGTTCCGGCGCACTTTGCAGGATAGCTTCCCGTTCAGGATAGGGTTGTAATTCATCTTTGCGGGTTATGTTACTAACATCAATCGCCCTAGTTGTCGGGTCTACATTGCTAGTATCGAGTTCACTTAATTGTTCAAAATAATCCAAAATGTCACCCAATTGAGCAGTAAATTTTTCTTCTTCCTCTGGTGACAACTCTAATCGAGCCAGATGAGCTACTTTCAGAACTGTTTCGCGGTCAATCATGATTTAATCCAAATTCAAGGGTAAATGGTCATTAGTTAATGGCATTAGTCATTAGTCAATGGTCATTAGCAAAGAGGGATTGTAGCTATTAAGAAAGTCATCACACCCCATGTTTCACTCAACCCGCTCTACATTAGTCCCAAGTCAATGAGGCTTAACTAATGACTAATGACTAATGACTAATGACTAATTTAAAAGAATATATCACCCTGGAAACGTCCAGTGGTTTTGAGCCAGTTTTGCGCTTCAATGTAATTGTTGGGAGCCATGCGAATTGCTCTAATCCAATATTCTGCAGCTAGGTCAAACAACGCTTCTCCCCCATCTTCATCACCTTGTTCCTTAACTTTTTCCCCTTGGAAGTGATAAATTACAGCGATGTTATTCAAAGCTTGGGGTAGACGTGGGTTTAACTCTATCGCTTGGTGATAAAGTTCTAAAGCCTTTTCATGGTCGCCGTTACTAGCATAAATTAGCCCCATATTGTAGAGTATATAACTGCGGTCGTTGGAATTTTCCTCTAACTCTAGGGCTTGTTTGTAGTTATCCAAGGCTTCAGCATATTCCCCATCTGCTTGTGCTGACATTCCATCCCGGTAATAAACAAACGCTTCTTTTGCTTTTTTGTTAGTTGGCAGCATCTTCAAGATCATATCTGCCATGACTGTAAAGGATTTGTCAATAAAGTTATCGTTTTTCTGGGTTCTTGGCATATCTGCCTCTTTGTGATTGCAGCTAGGGACGTAAAGTGATTATTGGTGTGCGCTTTGGTGCTTCATTAGCTAATTTAACAGGGAATGGGCTATGGGGAGACAGGGGAAGGGGGAATGGGTAATGACTATTGACTATTAACACATTCCGGTGAATTGTTCTTGGGACTATTGACTAGGGTACTGACGGGATAGCTAGTCATGGACTCAGCGGGGTAGGGGTGGAACACCTGCTGTAGCTCCTCTAATGATTTAACTTGTGGATCTAGCCACAAATCATAATCTTGGGGATGGAGAATTACTGGCATCCGCTCGTGGATAGATTGCATCAGTTCATTAGCTTCTGTGGTCAAAATGGTACAAGAGGTAATTTCTTCACCATCAGGAGATTGCCATTTTTCCCATAGTCCTGCAAATGCAAAAGGTTGTCTATCTTGCAACCGAAAATAATAAGGCTGTTTTTTATGTTTATGATTTTCTTGTTTTTGCCATTCGTAAAATCCATCAGCTATGACTAAACACCGTCGCTGCTTAAAAGCTGACCGAAAAGAGGGTTTTTCAGCAACAGTTTCGGTTCTGGCATTAATTAATTTATAACCGATGCTTTTGTCTTTTGCCCAAGATGGAATTAAACCCCAACTTAATTCCTGAAATTGGCGTTTTTTGCCTTCGGCATTATACAATATTGCCGCGACTTGTTGCCTAGGGGCGATGTTATATTGCGGTGCTATTTGGGGAATTTCTGCTAAATTGAATGCTTGGGCGATCGCCCAACCTGATTGTGTTAAAGTAAATCTGCCACACATAATTATTTCATATTTGAAACTTTTAGAGTTTTCTTCCAGAATCCCAAATCTCAAATCTAAAATTCTTCGTTAACAGCGAACTATTAACCGGCAACAGGCACCAAGGAAATCTCTATAATTAAAATTAGGGGATTTAAATCAGGACGTATTAAAACTAGTTGCCAGCCATCTCGTTTTAAATATTTGATTTTTTCCCTTAATTAATTAAGAGGCTTGTATCTTTGTTTCGGGTCTAATTCTTTTCCCTATTCCCTATTCCCTATTCCCACCCCGAAGGGGCTTGCTCAACGATTACCTGCCAGCAGCATCTCATTCAAAGGTATCAATAATTCCTCTGGTTTGTAGGGCTTGGATAAAAACAGTTCGGCTCCGGCTTTTAGCGCCTGCTCTTGATTGCTTGGTAATCCGCTCACAGCAATCATCGTCACATCAGGAGCGATTTTTTTCAGGTTCTGCAAAGTCGTAAAACCGTCTACATTAGGCATCATCATATCAACAATCGCCGCCTTGATTTCACCTTGATGCTGATTGTACAGTGCGATCGCTTCCGCACCATCACTTGCTACCAGAGTTCTGTAATTATAAATTTCCAAGACAATTTTCGTTGCCTGTTGAACGGTGGGTTCATCATCGACAATCAGCACTAATTCCCCATTCCCTAAAGCCAGTATTTCCGACTCTAGAGTTTGAGTTGGGCTGGCTTCAATGGCTGGTAAAAACACCTGAAATTTCGACCCTATACCACACTCACTCGACACTTCAACAAAGCCACCATGATTCTTAACAATGTTAAAAACAATTGCCAGCCCAAGTCCAGTTCCCTTAGCGAATTCTTTGGTGGTAAAAAACGGCTCAAATATCTGCTCCATAATCTCAGGAGCAATTCCGCTTCCCGTATCGGCAACGGCGATCGCAACATAGTTACCAGTACGAGCAGCCGGGTTCATCTGGCTATCAGTTGTGTCCAGGTAGCGATTTTCCGCCGTGAGGGTGATGACTCCGCCATCAGGCATAGCATCACGAGCATTGACACAGAGGTTCATCAACACCTGATTGATCTGGGATGAGTCCCCAGAAACCCACAGCGGGGTGGTGATGGGGATATCATAATGAATTTCGATGGATTTTGGGAAGGTCTGTTGCATGACTTGGACGACTTCTGTGAGCATATCCCCAACTTTCAGAGGGACGTGCTGTCCACGAGAACCACGGGCAAAGGTTAAAATCTGCTTGATTAAACCGGCTCCACGATTAGCACTATCGAACATTATCTGCAGCATTTCCTGGGAGCGTTGATTTAAACCCTCTGGCTGACGTAGCAGCAGTTGAGCAATCACTACAATGGGGTTAAAGACGTTATTCAAGTCGTGAGCAATGCCGCTGGCGAGGTTGCCCAGGCTTTCCATCCGTTGAGCGCGATAAAATTGTGCCTCTAGATGTTTTTTCTCAGTGATATCGGTATTAACCACCAGAATTGACTTCGGGTTTCCAGATTCGTCCCGGACCAAAGTCCAACGACTAGCGACAACGATGGGTTTCCCGGTTTGGGTCACTTGGGCTAATTCCTCTTGCCAAAACCCCCGCGCAACAGTTTGTTTAAAACCTGCTGTAAGTTGATCTGCAGGTTGTTTGTAAAATAGCTCATCGGCTTTTTTGCCTAGGGTATCTGTTGCCGTGCAGCCATATAATCGCTCCGCTCCTTTGCTCCAGAACAGAATGCGCTGGTCTAAATCCTGCACAAAAATTGCATCCGTGGCAATATCAATCAGTGCGGCTTGCTCGTGGAGCTTCTGTTCTGAGAGATGCTGTTCAGCGATTTTTTCTTGCAATTGCACAGTTGTCACCTCCAACTGTGCAGTTCGTTCTTTCACCCGTTGTTCTAGTTGATTGTGGACAGATTGCAACTGTTGTTCCATCTGTTTACGAACAGTGATGTCACGCAACGACCACAGCAGCGCATCCTCTTCCTCACGCTTCCCTTTGATTTGGGTAACAGCGATCGCGACAAATCGCTTCTGTGCGTTACGGGGATTAAGGGAAACTTCCCAGTCCTGTTCCTGGTTTAAATTTGCCAGTCGCATCTCAAAACTGGGGCGATCGCTTTGATGAATCAAGACTACCAGCGGTTTGTTGATTAAATACTCTTGAGTAATACAGAACAAGCGTGCCGCTGCCTGATTTGCCTGGTATATTTTCCCTTGGCGATTCGTCACCAGATACCCATCCGGTGCCAGTTCAAATAAGGTTTGGTAACGTTGACGCTCCAATTCTACCGCCTGCCGAGTCGCCATCAGTTCTTGATGTTGATGACGCATATCTTCTTGAGAAGAATGCAATTCTTCCAGAACAAAGTAAAGTTCTTTCAGTGCTGCGTCCAGCAAGTCTGTTTGGACTGGCAACTCAGTGGCACGCTGACGCAAAAGTAGCGCTCGTTGATACACCGCCTCTATTTGTAGAGATATATCCATATAGTTGCCCTCTTTCCTAAAGTTGAATTGGGCTTTATTGATTGTGACTTAAAAAAAGTAAAAAAACCGAATCAATCAAAATAAAACGGAAAAATCGAACCACGAAGACGCGAAGGACACGAAGAAATAAGAGTTTCAGAGGTATTTTGCGTAAGTCCTGTAAATATATAATCAAACGTTTGTAGTGAGCGCTTTAGCGCTCTTTGAGCTTACTACGAGCCAATTTCGATGCTTCATATTTTTTTACATATCCCAGCCACAATTAAGCTAGTCCAGGTTCTGTTCCAGAGCGATCGCTGATATCTTCGATAGCCAAGAGAATCAGTTGTCTCCCATCTAATGGCGGCATTTTCCGGGCATTGAGCAGCATGGTTTTGCGTCCAATCTGTTCAAAGTCATGGACGACTTCAAAATCTTGAACCTGGGTGTTTTGGTTCACGAGGCTTTCCAGGAGCGATCGCAACGGGGGAATATTCCATTGACCATTTCCCAGGTCAAAAATCGGGCATTGCTCGGTATCGCTGGGTGACACCTGAAAGGTTTCATAAAATGCTTGGTTTGCGGTAACCACTTGCAAGTCTGCATTCAACACCACGAGGGATTCCCGCACTGTCTGGACTATCGCTTCTGCATAGTCCCGTGCTTCCCTAACCTGGTCTGTACTCCGCTTGAGGGCGTCAATTTCTACTAGCACCACCACAGCGCCATCAATCCGGTTGTCAAGGGTACGATAGGGACGAATTCGCAGGTCATACCAATGCCCTTCTAGATCCTGAACTTCCTGGCTGTTCATATTCAGGGTATTGATTACCTCTAATATCTGTTGCTCTAAGTCTGCAATATTAATATTGTGTTTTATATCACTCAAAGGGCGACCAATATCCGTGGGAATCAGGTTAAACAGATGGGCAGCGGTGGGGGTAAAGCGGCGAATTCGCAGATCGCTTTCTAGCATCAAGATGGGAATATTGATACTACCCAGTAAATTTTGGAAATCGTTGCTCACCTGAGTAGTTTCCGCATTACGACGGTATAGTTCCTCATTTATCGTACTTAGTTCTTCATTGGTTGCCTGAATCTCTTCCTTAGCGGTTTGCAGTTCCTCATTGGTGCTTTGCAGTTCTTCATTGCTGGACAAAATCTCTTCGTTGGCGGCTCTCAGGTCTTGATTAGTGGATTGCTGCTCCTCAATGATGGAGTGGAGATAGGCTTTGGTAGTGTTTAGCTCTTGCTGGAGGCGCTGAATTTCCTGTTGTTCACTGCTGGGTTGCTTGCGTTTAGACTGACTGCGGCGAGTAATCTGGGTTTGTGCCTCAACTGGGGGTATTACTGGTGTATCTTCAAACAACACCAGAAAGTAATCTTCACTACTCTCCGCCGATTTGAAGGGAATGACATGTATGCAAACATAACGAGTGGGAACTGACAACTCAGGGCGCTTGAAACTTCCTTCCCGCAGCGGTATAGCCTCTTTTCTGACAGATTGTCCCTCCTGTTTTGCCTGATGACAAGCGGTCCGCAGTTCCAGCCGCAATCCTTCTTTTGCCATGTTGAGCAGATTCAAACTGGCTCTTCCAGGGGATGGCTCTAGATAGGCACCAGTTTGTCCGCGAAATTGCAGAATCTCTAATTGAGCATTGATCACCACCCCCACCGGAGCATACTGCTGCAAAACAATCTGATCCGCCGCTTTTTGCAGTTCCAATTCATTGCGACTCGTTTCACCGACGATGGAACCTGGACTATTCATCTGCACCGCATAGTCGCTAGCGATTAGATCCAGGTTCAACCGTAGAGGGGAGGGTTGTTTTGCATAAATTTTGAATTTCCGATCGACCAGGGTAAATAGATCGGGAGATTCTCCCACCGTCTCGGAGGTGCCCAATAGCAAAAAGCCTGTGGGCATCAAACCGTAATGAAACATGGACAACACCTTCTTTTGCAAGGATGCCCCAAAATAAATGAAGACATTGCGACAACTAATCAAGTCCAATCGGGAAAAAGGCGGATCGCCGATCAGGTTTTGGCGAGCAAAGATACACAACTCCCGCACCGACTTGTTGATTTGATACCCGCCCTCGACCTGGGTAAAAAACCGCTGGAGCCGCTCTGGGGAGACATTCATGACTTGACTGTGCTGATAAATACCGAGGCGAGCTTTCTCAATGGCGAGTTCGCTGACATCGGTAGCAAAAATCTGAATTGGGTGGTTCTGGGGGGGCTGATGTGCCAAAAACTCTAGTAAACAGATAGCAATGGAATAGGCTTCTTCGCCAGTGGAGCAACCCGCTACCCAAATGCGGATGGGGGAGTCGGTGGAGCGATAGTTTCGCTGCTGCCCTCCGGGCAGATCGCGTAGCAGTGCGGGAAAGACTTTTCGTTTCAAAGCTTCAAAGGCTGGAGCATCTCGGAAAAAACTCGTGACGTTAATCAGAATCTCCTGGTATAGTGCTTGCACTTCCGCCTGGTTTTCCTGGAGATAGCGAGCGTAATCATTTAAATGTTCTAGCCGATAAAGCGCCATCCGCCGGAAAATCCGCCGCTTGATGGTGGTGTCCTTATACTGAGTAAAATCAACCCTCGTGGCTGCCCGCAGCAGGCTGAAAATGGTGGAGAAGGCATCCTTTCCATCCTCAGAAGCGGGTGGCAGAGTCCGGGTAAGAGAATCCCTTGTCCGGACATAGGGATGGCGGCTAATACTTGCCAGTTTTTCGGCGATTTCGGTTGGAGGGAGAATAAAATCTACGTAACCTGTAGCGATCGCCGTATTCGGCATACTGCTAACCTGAGCCGAGTCTTCTGATTGAGCAAAGGTAATGCCTCCCGCCGCTTTGATTGCTTCTAGCCCGCTTGAGCCATCCCCATCCCCGCCAGACAAAATCACCCCAATTGCTTGAGCAGCGCGCTCTGCAGCTAAAGAATAGAAAAACCCATCAATGCTCATGCTGACTTTACGAGTTTGCTCGCGGGGAGTGAGGTGCAGTATCCCTTGGGTAATTGTCATTGTCGTATTGGGGGGAATCACATAGACATGGTTGGGTTCTACCGCCATACCATCCTGCACCTCACACACAGGCATCTGGGTTGTCCGCGAAAGTATCTCAGTCAACAGGCTTTTTTGAGTCGGATCTAAATGCTGCACCAGGACAAATGCCATACCTGTGTCAATTGGCAAATGACTCAGCAATTGGCTGAAGGCTTCCAATCCTCCTGCCGATGCACCAATACCAACAATCGGAAATAATTCACTCATATCGACCTGTGGGCTACTAGCAGAGGACTGAGGCGGGTGTGGCTTGGTGGATTTAGCTTGGTTATACCATTTTGACCTAATGTTGCACTTAATATTAAGCTGACGCCAAGACTCCCCAGCGCTGGAGCCGGGAAACCCGCCTTGGCGACTGGTGTTGCTAAGGCGTGAAAAATTTTAATTTTACGGGTTTTAGACCAAATTCTCAACGGCGGGCTAGCCCCTGGCTTCAGACATGGGGGCACAACAGTGTTGTGCCCCTACGAAAAAATCAATATTCCGCCGTTTTTTTGCGTAAGTCCTAATCAATTTCCGTCCATTAAAATGGACGTCAGCTATTAGACTGGGACTTGCAGTCCCAGGCGAGTTTGTCAGCTAATTGAGAATGGTGCAAGATGTCTGATTCCCCAATCCCCCTCACCCAATAAACACCACTTCCCCCACACTCTCATTTGCTAATCTATCCACCGCAGACAGCGCATAGATTCCCGGCTCAAGATTCATTACCCTGGTATTCCCTGGTAAAATCCGCAGTAACGACCATGTATTATCATTATTCTGGCGGTAAAGCGTCCAATAACGCACATCCTGGTCTTCAGCGGCTTTCCATAATACTTGGCGTTCTCTTATTTGAATTTCTACTGGTGAGGCTGGTGGTAGTTTATCACTCAACCAGGGCATTGTGGGCGGTAGGGCTGGTTGCGTAAAAACCGATAATTTAAAAGTATCAAAAATACCTTGAGTATTATCCACCAAGGCTTTGGCTTTGAAAAAGATATTCCCTAAAGACAGGTTTCTCTCCAAGCTGCGACTTATCTTTACCTGCTTTTCTAGTTCGCTAGACTTCCAGCTCTTCCCATCGAGATTTCCCAGGGTGTTACCGGCGTATATGTGACGTTTTTGGGGATTAATACCTGTCCACCATTCCAGCAAAACGGGATAACTTTGTGCTGTTTGTTCAATTCGCCAGTATAGTTGGGGAGCAGCGTAATCGACCCAGCCTAATTCTAACCATTTTTTCGCATCGGCATACAGGACATTGTAAGCATCAAGTCCGCGAATTTGCGGTGGCTGTCCGGGACGATAAATACCAAAGGGACTGATACCAAACTTCACATCGGGTTTTGCGGCTTTAATCCCCATAGCCAGACGCTGTACCATTTGATTAACATTATCCCGCCGCCAGTCTTCTAAACTGAGTTTACCACCTCCCGCTCGATAAGCAGCATAGGTGCGGTTGTCGGGGAAGGATTGACCTTGAATCGGGTAGGGATAGAAATAGTCGTCTAGGTGAACACCGTCGATATCATAGCGACGGACAACATCCATGATGACGTTATAAGTCCTATCCTGCACAACTTTTGCTCCGGGGTCCATCCATAGTTGCGTACCCCACGGGTAAACCACATCTGGGTTGGTGAGTGCAATGTGGGGACGGACAAGAGTAGTAGCCCCTCTAGCGCGAGCGCGGTAGGGATTGAACCAAGCATGACATTCCAGATTGCGCTTACGACACTCGGCGATCGCAAACCCTAGGGGGTCGTAAAATGGTTCTGGTGCCTTTCCCTGAGTTCCCGTCAGCCAAGCACTCCAAGGTTCTAGTTGCGAGGCATACAAAGCATCCCCTTCTGGACGGACTTGAAAGAAAACAGCGTTGAAATTCAGTGCTTGTAACCTATCAAGAATCGCTATTAGTTCGGCTTGTTGTTGCGCTACGGGTAAACCCATTTGGCTAGGCCAGTCTACATTCCAGGCTGAAGCAATCCATGCACCGCGCAACTCCCGACGATGAGTTACACTCACAGGTAAAGGCATCTGTCTGCCGGGTTCTGGAGGAACCACGATAAAATTAGATGCAATCTCCGGTGCTTGCTCTTGATTTACTAAAGCTTGGTAAATAAAAGATGCGACATCACCACGAGTAGCAGGCAGATTGGGGTTAAATAAATACACATTGGGGAAACTCGCCACCATCCGCGCACGAGTAGCAATAGCTACTGCTTCCAGTGCATAGCTAGGAATAGTTCCCCCATCTTGATACACTTGGGGTAGTAGGGGTAACAGGTCAGGTTGCACTCCAGAACCTATACCTAAACCATTAACTAAAGCAAGTAAAACGTGAACCCTAGTAATTCTGTCTGTGGGACGGAAAGTTCCATCGGGAAAGCCGCTAATCATCCCTATTTCAAAAGCTTTTTGAATTGCACCGGCTGCCCAGTAATTAGCAGGTACATCGCTAAAAGGAATATACTCCCTTTTTGTGGGTAGAGAGAAAGCTTTACTAATTACAGTAGCAAACTCCGCACGGGTCATGGAGTTATCAGCGCGATAGGTGCCATTCGGAAAGCCATTGACAATACCACGTCCTGCTAAAGCTTCAATGAATGCTTGTGCCCAATGATTTTGAATATCGGAGAATCGAGGAGTAGTAGATACCATTTTTTCTAGTTTATAAGTAGTAATGTACAACAGCTACAAAGCTAACTATAGCCATCCTAAATCATTCACATATAGCGGATACCCGATTTCTTAACCACCCTTACAGGAGCTTGGAGTTAGCAATGAGGTAAGTTATAAGTGAAGAGTCAGGCTGTAATTTTTAATTTAAAACTCCATAGTCAATACTCAGTACTCACTACGGGTGGAAGGAATACCTATAGTTCCCCCCTTACTTACACCGCTACGGACTTAAGACTTAGCACTCAGGACTCCCATGCTTACCCATCAACGCAAACCCGTCTGTCTGTCACTAATTTCCACAGACCTACCAGTATGGTCTGTAGTGGAAACAGCCGGGACACTCTATCAAAAAGACCGCGATCGCTTCCATTTACTCTTATCAGAACCTCCCCTCAAAAGTTACGACCCCATTCCCACTCCTCTGACTCCCAGACTTCTGTGGTTAGAAATTTCGCCCTATCGGGTGATTATGACTATGCAAGGTAATGGTCAATTAGGATACCGTCACTTTTGGGAAAAAGGGGTCTACGGTCTCAGCCGTTATTGGTTGCCCGGTGAATCACTGCGTAGTAGCGAACATATGCGTCTGCGTAATTTCACTAAGAATCTGACTTTGAGCTATTGCCCCTTGCCAGAACATTTGCGAGTAGAATACGAACTGTGGTCAGACAAAGTGCAACTGGGACACTATATTCTCAACTTGGAAATTAGTCATTAGTCATTAGTCAGTAGGTTAACACGGCCGTGCTAACCTACTTAGTCTATTTTATTTATTGTTAGATTTACAATAACGATTAACCTGGACTGCTAGATTATCCGCTTGTTTAGCAGCGTCATTGGCTGATTTAAACGCCGCGTCTATATCTTTTTTGGCTTTATTTATCTGTGTTCTACCAGTCGGTGTCACTTGAGCTTTTGTAGCCGAGTCTAAAGCTGTAGCTGCTTTATCGATAGATTTAGTCATCGAATCAAAAACTTTCACAAACCGGCTTTGATACTTTTGTAGTTCTTCGTCTGCCAATTTTATATCTGCCACTGCTTGAGTTACTTCTTTTAAATCTTTAGCCAGTTCTAACGCTCCTGACGGCTGCTTAGCTTTTGTATGGTCTAGTAAAGAAGTACCCCGATTCACCTCAGCAATCAACCGCTGACACTGGGAAACTTTACTCTCGCTACAGCTAACTAACGATAAACCCATCAATATAATAACAGACGCTATCAAGCCATATTTCCGCGAAAAATACATAAACACTTTTCTCACCAGTCAAACCCACATCATACTATCCCAAGGATTGATGGTTTTGGCTGCTGTTGATGGCAAAAGGGGAATAGGGAATGGGTAATGAGGAAGGCAGACAGAAGGAACTAATAACTAATGACCAATGACTCTTCACCAATCAACGGGTAAACCCAACTGTTCTAGGGTTGCGCTATCTTTCAAGAGTGGCTGAATGTCGCTATCGATATGAATTCTCCCGCCAGACAATACTAAGGCTCGCTGCGTAATTCTACTGAGCCAATGCAGGTCATGGGAAGCAATTAACATAACTTGTACTGGCAATTTTAATAGTACTTGGGCTAGGTGACGCCGCCAAGCTGGATCGAGTCCGGTCGTCGGCTCATCCAAAATCAAAATTGCCGGTTCTAGGGCTAAAATTGCTGCTAAAGCCGCTAAGCGTCTTTGTCCTCCAGAAAGTTCATGAGCGCTACGGTGAGCATAGGCTTCTAAACCAAAATCAGCCAATAACTGTCTTGCTTTATGGGTGGATTCAGCTGGTGATACGCCGTAGTTACGCAGACCAAAGGTGACATCTTCCAAAATGGTAGGCATAAATAACTGGTCATTGGAGTCTTGGAAGCCAAAGCCAATGTACCTTCGGACTTGGGTTAAAGTTGTCGATTCTACCGGGATACCTTGAAGAAAAATTTTCCCGGTTTGTGGTTGTTTTAACCCGATGATGTTTTCTAGCAACGTACTTTTACCAGAACCAGTCGGTCCAATCAAAGCAACCCGTTCACCAGGGTACAAGCTAAAGGTCAGGTCATGTAAAACTGGGTGTTGTTGCGAGTAGGAATAGACAAGATTTTGAACTGCAACTACTGCCGCGCTAGGGTTAGAGGTTGAAGAATGGGGATTAGAAGTTAGAGATTTCATTTAATGGGGTTAAGGGAATCGGGAATGGGGAATAGGGAATAGGGAATAGGGAATGGCTAATCCAAAATCACGCCACTTGCTACAACGGAGGTTCCCTCCGCAACGCAGTGGCTCCAAAATCTAAAATCCCAAATTCGTATACGATGCCACGGTGAGGCTGGTAGCGATCGCACTTGCGACTATGATTGCAATCCGTTGTTTGGGTTTGAGGGGTGTATCTGTGGGCATGTTACCGTTGTAACCACGTAAAATCATGGCGGCGTAAACTCGTTCTGCCCGTTGTAGACTGCGGAGATATAATGAGCCAATCATGGCTGCACTGGTGTAGCGTAACCATCCGGCGCCACCAGATAAACCCCGGAGTTGGGCACCGCGTTGCATTCGCGATACTTCCGATAGCAAAATTTCTAGATATTGACCTGCCAATAGTAAGCTTT
>Ga0114939_10002582_pt1 | contig 13306 bp, 9 predicted proteins | sample AshMeaCrysSpring_FD_87196 | JGI IMG/M metagenome (GOLD analysis project Ga0114939, IMG submission 87196) | Groundwater microbial communities from Big Spring, Nevada to study Microbial Dark Matter (Phase II) - Ash Meadows Crystal Spring | ecosystem: Environmental > Aquatic > Deep subsurface >... | reverse complement strand
TGTCGGCTTCCGTCCCGCCAAAGTGGCGAACCCGAAGGGCATCGACCTTACCGTGTTCACATATTCATGCTAACACCTATTTCATGGTTGTGTTAACTGAAAACAGAATATTTTGCTCGTCTCGTCGCTGTAGTCTTTTCCTGTTCTCGCTGCGCTCAAAATCGTCAAGACTACGCAACTCGACTCACTCGCAATTCATCTCAACACCTCCCTATCGGGTAGGTGTGAGATGAATTGCTGTTTCAGGTAAATTTACCCATGCCCCATGCCCCATGCCCCATGCCCCATGCCCCATACCCCATTCCCCATTCCCTATCCCAACCTCTGCCAAGTCAGTTGTTTCTTTCTTTCATTGATGTGCCAGCGCAATAGCTGACGGGCTGGCTTACCCGGTCTGAGTCCGGTTAAATTGATGGCTTTGCGGGGTGCTTCGGTTGCGAGTGCGATCGCTCCTGCTACGTCACAGATGCCCCACTTGACTAAATTTTGCACTCCTACCAGTAAGGGTAAGGTTGTCCCAGATAATGTACCGTCGCTCAAGCGTGCGGTGCCGTCTTTGACTGCTATTTCTCGGCTATCCCAGGGATAAACCCCGTCGGCTAATCCCAAGGGTGCTAAAGCGTCACTTACCAGGAAAAGTCCTTGTTCGTAATCGCTGGCACGCAGCAGAATTTGAATCATGGTAGGGGAAATATGCTGACCATCGGCAATAAATCCGCACATAACTTGAGAGTCAGTAATCGCCGCTCCTAAAACCCCTGGTTCGCGGTGGTGTAATGGTAGCATGGCATTGAAGGCGTGTGTAACCATTGTCGCACCTAGTTTAAAGGCTTGTTGGGCTGCTGCTGCTGTGGCGGTGGAATGTCCTACACTCACAGTTATTCCCAGGGAGCGCAAATAAGGAATTACTTCCCCTGTGCTGTCTAATTCCGGTGCGAGGGTAATCACTTTGACTACATGAGCATATTCCCCTAAAACCCGTTTTACCTCTTCAATACTCAAGGATAAAAGATACTCTTTTGGGTGTGCCCCACACTTTTCGGGATTTAAAAACGGTCCTTCTAAATGCACTCCCAGAATTTGGGCATGGGTTTGTCGTCGTTTCATATAACCAGCGATCCCACTCAGGGAACGCTGGATATTTTCCACAGAAGTGGTCACTAGGGTAGGTAGGAAACCATCTATGCCCTGTTTCCAGAGAAATTCACATATTTTTTCCAGATAATCCCTATTTTCGGGAGTTAATTCCCCAAATGCCAATCCTAATGCGCCGTTAATCTGGATGTCAACCCCACCCAAGGAAACCCAATCCTTAGCCACATCCAACACCTGCAAGTCTGGCGGTGGTACCCGTTTGCACAGCAAGGTCATCGGTATAATTTCTTCAATGATGCCCTTACGGTTAATCAAAATCGTTTGCAAATCTTTGTAACCGGATACTCTAGCATTGATAATATTTATCGGAGTAGCGATCGCGCTATTTCTTGATTGCGTCATTACCTTGGCAAGAGAAAATTTAATCTTGTAACCTAGTTGCTTTCATAGAGATAAATTTGCCTGCTTCCACCAACCTCATACCGCCATCAAAAAATTCTGTTGAACAATTTGCTGGAGGTTCTAGACTGGACTGAGTGAGTCGTCTAGACAGGGTTGGTGGGGTATTTCAATTATGAGTGCAACGCGAGTACTAGCAGATTGTAGATTGAACCAGCCGTAATTTATCTAGGATATCCGATTCCAAATCTAAAGTTCTATGAATCAACCTCTCATCGGTATTATTATGGGTAGCGATTCTGACTTGCCCACCATGCAAGCGGCGATCGCAGTCTGTGAAGAATTTGGCGTCCACTCAGAAGTGGCGATTGTCAGCGCCCATCGTACCCCTGACCGGATGGTGGAATATGCTAAGTCGGCGCACACTCGCGGTATTAAAGTCATTATTGCCGGTGCCGGTGGTGCCGCCCACCTCCCTGGTATGGTAGCTTCTTTGACTCCTTTACCTGTTATTGGTGTACCAGTTGCTACTCGTCACCTCCAAGGAGTTGATTCTTTATACTCTATTGTCCAAATGCCTGCTGGTATCCCAGTTGCCACTGTAGCTATCGGTAATGCCAAAAATGCCGGTTTGTTAGCAGTGCAAATTATCGCTAGCCACAACCCAGAATTATTGGCAAAAGTAGAGAAATATCGGGCTTCTCTGGCGGAAATGGTGATGGAAAAGCAAGCCAAGCTGGAAGAGGTGGGATATCGGAAGTATTTAGAACATATTTGACACCATGACGATGCTCCGATTTACTCGTGTACGGTGAGGGAACGGTTTCGACTGGCACACCTGCACGAATCGCTTTATAGCGAGTGAAGATTTCCAGTTGATAGTACGCCCACGCATCGCGGTTTTCACCCGCATCCGACTTCGTTTTGTTCCGCTGCTTCGAGGTGTTTCTGATGCCAGACAGATCCTCAAACCGCAATCCCATGCCGAAGTATGAAGCAAACTGAACCAGTTGCTTAGAAATCTCGTGATTGATTTGCGTCATAATTCGACGTTCACACGATGCCAATTGCTTCAGTTTTCTAAGCTTTTTGGCTTCCTGCAACGCTTTTCGAGTCTTGTGGAATCGTCGTCTCAGCGCTTTAACTTTGCGACCGTTCCAGAACTTGCCGAACGATTTGGGCAGCCAGGCAACTGCAATATTGTTTTGTTCTCTATCGACGCCAATCCAACCTTTAACATCAAGAGCATCGGGAAGTTCCATCGACACGCTCAGGAGTGCATACCAAATGCCTTTGTTGGATTTACAAAGTTTCAGACTGCCCAGCTTTGCGGAACCGTCGATAACTTTGTCCAGCACTTTAGTATGCGAGGCTGCATGAACATAGAGAGGAATGCGTCCTTTCCGTCGTCGGTGCCCAATTTCAGAACCTCATAGCCTTGGTTATTCACTTCCAGCCACATCCGCGTGTTCGGTAATACTAACTCTGGTCGAACCACCATCGGATCGACTTAGGACTAATAAAACGGCTAGTAAATTTACGATAGGAGTAGCTTAAACCACCTATATCTCACAATAGCCACCGTATTTCTCATGATTTTTGCCAAAACGATTGGATATTCTCATAATTCTTGATTACGCAAATATGTTGTAAAGTTCGCTACAAAATTTACCATAAAAAAAATATATGTTTATAATTCCTTAAGTCAATAGGTGAAATCTACGAACGTAGCATCAGGATCTTGACCACTGGTAAAGTAAATTTTACTTATTATTTTCACTCAACCACTGGTACTCAGCCTGATGGAAGTTCCAACAGTTAGTTAAGTAGCAGGGAAAACATCAAAATACCAGTCGGTTGCGAAGATTAGATGCTATCAAGTTGTTCTAATCCTTACACAATACATAGCTCGCTCACACAAACGGCTAAGCATAACTTACCGTTTTAACTGTTCGTCTGTACAGGAATCGGTTGACCATTATGTCAAGACTCACTCAAAAAAAGAGATGGCAGCCCAAAAATAAACGTCGGTCTGCTAATTTCGGTAATCAGCAACTACAACTCAATCCCGTTGTCAAACGGTTCATAGCAAAAATTAAGCGACTCTCTCCTAGTTGGCAAGCTTGCCTGCCAATTGCTAGCTTAATCGTGCTGGCTTGGGGTTATGTTGCCGTTGCTCAAACTCCTGAACCATCTGCTCCCGCAGGTCCAACTACCGCCGAGTTAAAGGTAGCTCTAGATACACTATGGGTGTGTATTGCCGCCTTCCTAGTGTTCTTCATGAATGCTGGTTTCGGGATGTTAGAGACTGGTTTCTGTCGCCAGAAAAACGCCGTTAACGTCCTGACAAAAAACTTAATTGTGTTTGGTCTGGCTACCCTTGCCTATTGGGCGATTGGCTTTGGTTTAATGTTTGGTGATGGTAATCCCTTCATTGGTTTGAGTGGCTTTTTCCTCAAAGGAGCAGACAATAGCCCCGCCATTGGAGATGCTTATAAAGGTGTCTTCAGTGCCCTCAGCTGGGCTGGAGTACCCTTAGCTGCCAAATTCTTGTTCCAGTTAGCCTTCGCCGGAACCGCTGCTACGATTGTGTCTGGTGCGGTAGCCGAACGAATTAAGTTTGTTGACTTCCTAGTTTTCAGCATCTTATTAGTGGGTATTTCCTACGGCATCACCGGACACTGGATTTGGGGTAGCGGCTGGCTAGCAAAAACTGGTTTTTGGGATTTCGCTGGTTCAACAGTAGTTCACTCCGTTGGTGGTTGGGCAGCTTTAATGGGTGCTGCTATCCTAGGACCGCGGTTGGGTAAATACCAAGATGGGCAAATTGTGGCTCTTCCTGGTCACAACATGAGTATTGCCACTTTGGGTTGTTTAATTCTGTGGTTGGGTTGGTTTGGTTTCAACCCCGGTTCTGTGATGGCTGCTGATGCTAATGCCATTAGTCACATTGCTCTGACAACCAATATGGCGGCTGCTGTCGGTGGAGTAGCTGCTACGTTCACCGCTTGGTTCTACCTGGGTAAGCCAGACCTGTCGATGGTTATTAACGGTATTCTGGCTGGATTGGTTGGTGTTACCGCTAGCTGTGCTTACGTCAGTATTGAAAGCTCTGCCATCATCGGTTTAATTGCTGGTGTGCTGGTAGTATTTTCTGTTCCTTTCTTTGACAAACTGAAAATCGATGACCCCGTGGGTGCTACCTCTGTTCACTTGGTCTGTGGTGTCTGGGGTACTTTGGCAGTTGGGTTGTTCAGCGTTGGTCCCGATGTTTACTCTTGGTACACCAAAGACCTTGGTCCAGCCAAAGGCTTACTTTTGGGTGGTGGTTTTTCCCAGTTCGGTACTCAGCTATTAGGTGTGTTGGCTGTTGGTGGAATGACAGTACTACTCAGCACGGTCTTCTGGGTCATCCTCAAGGCTACTTTGGGTATCCGTGTAACTCCTGAAGAAGAGTTTGAGGGCTTAGATATTGGAGAACATGGGATGGAGGCTTACAGCGGCTTTGTTAAAGAAGCAGGTCCGTCTGGCTTCTCTGAACCTGGTAACTACGGTAGCAGTGCTAGTCGCTCAGGAACTACCTACTAAGTTTTGGTTCCTGATGTTTGATTGCCCTATTGTTTAGTAAAAAATAACTCCTTTATTTATCCTCTGACTAATAGTCGGGGGATTTTTTGAGTCACCAAACACCCCATAAGCCTAAAAATTAAAAATTGTGGTAATTCCATAACCAAATCTGAAAAAAGGAATTACTATGACCGTGAATCAAATTGTCGCATACAGTTTATTCTTAAATGCATCCTGATGATGCTGGTAGCGTCCACTCACATAGCAAGGTTTATTTACTGGTAGCTACTTACGTCTACTCATCAGAATGCACCACAAAGCAGAAGCCCAAATTTCTTGTTCCCTGGTTTAACCTAGAAGTACCGGAAGGTTATACCTCAACGGGAGCAAGATGTCAGTCTAGTTACTTAGGAGTAACAGTATGACTTACACAATTACAAATGACTGTATAAGCTGCGATCGCTGTTTATCTGTTTGTCCAACAGGAGCAATCCAAAAAGACAGTTCGCACTATTCAATTGACCCAACAATTTGTAACAACTGCGTTGGACACTACGGTGTTCCCCAGTGTGCTTCCATATGTCCCACCAGTCATGGTTGCATCCCTGGTACAAGTTTTGCATTTAACGAACCAGAATTGAAGAATTCCTCAGATTATTGGCAGCGCTGGTTTGCCATGTATGAGCATTTACTTTGCCACCTGAATGACAAGCACAGGGATTACTGGAACTCTTGGTTTAATAGCTATTCCCATACATTATCTCATCTGCTTGCCGAACATAAATCTGTGATGGTCGAGGCAAATAATTCCTAATTTGTAATTTGGCAATAACAGAATTCAATGAACTACCCAGACCTACTTCGTAGAGGTCTGGGTTTGTGCTTCCAGACCAGTAGATCCAGATTTCTGACGCTTCTTCGCTCCTAGTTGCCTCATACTTCCCGTAGTTTTACGGTTGCTTGAGGTAGAATGCCTGCTAAAGTGCAAAGTCGTCTTTCCCATCCCTATTATTGGGCACCGTTTATCTTGATTGGTAATCGGTTGTAGGGGCGGGGAAACCCCGCCCTAATCCATAGGGACAATCTAAAATCCACGCATCCAAAATCCAAAATTAAGTAACCATGCTGTCAGTAAGCCAAGCCGAAGCCATTATCTTAAACTTAGTCCAGCCTCTAGATCATCAACGCGATACGGAGGTGGTCGATTTATTAGCAGCAACTGGACGGATTTTGGCTGCTCCGGTGACGAGTCATCTGGATTTTCCCCACTGGGATAATTCGGCTATGGATGGCTACGCTGTGCGTTATACGGATGTTCAGCACGCTAGCTCTTCAAATCCAGCCGTATTAGAAATTGTCGAGGAAATTCCCGCCGGTTCTCAGCCGCAAGTACCTATTCAACCAGGACAAGCAGCGCGGATTTTCACCGGTGCGGTCATGCCATCGGGTGCTGATACCATAGTGATTCAAGAAAGGACACATCGGGAAGACAACCGCGTTTTTATCCTCGCTGCACCGAAACCCCAGCAATTTGTCAGATATAAAGCATCTTTTTATCAAGCGGGAAATCAACTACTTCCCGCCGGAATTATGCTACAAGCTCCGGAAATTGCTGTCTTAGCAGCGGCTCAGTGTAATTACTTAAATGTGTTCCGTAAAGTAAAGATTGCGTTAATTTCCACAGGTGATGAGTTAGTAACTCCCGATCAACCCCTGAAACCAGGACAAATTGTCGATTCCAATCAGTATGCTCTGTTCTCGGCGCTGGTGCAAATGGGAGCCGAAGTCCAAATGTTAGGAATTGTTGGGGATGAAAAACAGGCGATCCAGGATGCGATCGCTCAAGCTATAACTAGTGCGGATATTACGATCTCTTCTGGTGGGGTCTCCGTAGGAGATTACGACTATGTAGAGCAAATTTTGCAGTTATTGGGGGGGGAAATACAGATTCGCGCTGTCGCTGTCAAACCGGGAAAACCTTTAACTGTCGCTACATTTGCAGCTTCTGCTGAGACTGAGGAAACCCCACGTCTGTACTTTGGATTACCGGGAAACCCTGTTTCAGCTTTAGTGACGTTTTGGCGGTTTGTCCAACCAGCTATCAAAAAGCTTTCCGGACTTGCTAGTAATTGGGAGACAGCTGTTGTGAGTGCGCTAACCCGTCAAGATTTGCGTTCTGATGGTAAGCGAGAATCTTATCTGTGGGGTAAATTGCAGTTAATTGATGGGGTTTATGAATTTGAACTAGCTGGTGGTAGTCACAGTTCAGGAAATTTAATTAACCTATCACAAACTAATGGTTTGGCTGTGCTACCAGTGGGAACGACACTCATCCCCCAAGGACAGGAGGTATTGGTGATGCAAGTCAGCTAGTAGAGGTGAGGTCTCCTCACCCTGACACACCTTTGCGCCACATTTCCTCACCCTGACACATCCCACCCCACGAATACATCTTTAATACAAAATTCTATAAATTATAAAATTATTATAAAATTATATAAATTTTACTTTTATATTACCAAGGCAGCTAAAATCTCCTGCAAGGTTAGATTTCCACCCTGACAGAATTATGGGGAACTGAATTACAATAAGCCGCGTCTGCCATTAGGACGCACAGTTTGCCAGTTTATCTTCGCTAGTGCTAGCTGCTCTGGTGAGAGGGTAGCTCCTGTGAGATTAGCACCACACAAATTAGCCCCTCGGAGATTAGCGTGATTCAGATAAGCATAACTCAGGTCCGCACCACGCAAGTCTGCCCCTTCCAAATCAGCATGGCTAAGGTAGGCACTGCTCAAATTTGCATACCGGAGGTTGGAACGGTTGAGCCTAGCACGTCCAAAATCACTCTTATATAAATTAGCTGATTGGAAATTAACTCTCTCTAGCTTACAAGAATGGAAATTTGTCCCTGATAAATCAGTACCTTGGAGGTTCAAGGTGCTTAAGTTGTGCTGGGCAAAATCTCGTTTGCCTTTCATGTAGGCTGTAAGTAAAGCCTGGGTATTTAAATGCTTCACCCCTTGAGGCTTAGTACTTGTGGAGCCACTGGTGTAACTACAGGTGTTTAAAGTAGTCGGTTGTGGTGTCAGTACTCTGGGACGAAGTGCAGCGGAGTAGGAAATCTGAGCTTCAGCTAATTGCCTTTCCCTTCTCTTCCTAATATCTGCTGCTATCTGGGCTATAGAGGGGTTGGAAGATCCACCAGAAGGACGACTCACAGAACCGACAGAATCATCACCACGTCCATAGCCATTGCTTCGCTCGCTACCACCTCGTGGCTGGGTGAGCAAACCCTGGCTCAAACTATCTAAGTAGGGTTCTAAATCCAAAGCCCGCAAAACTTCTTGCGCTGACTTGTAACGAATAGTTAGTGGTACAGCGAGCATTTTTGTCAGTACTTCTGCCAAGTGGTCGCTGACGTGGACACGGTGACGCCACATCATCTCCGCCGTCGTGGGATTATATTCCAAGTCTTTAGGTGATTTACCAGTCAGCAGATAAATACAAGTAACTCCCAAGGCGTAGATATCACTAGCATACACTGGACGCATTGCCATCTGTTCTGGCGGTGCAAAACCAGGTGTACCAATAGCATAGGCGGTAAATGCCGTTTGGTCTGATTGGTTGTCTGTTTGGTTCTTCGATGACTCAACTTGGTTCTTGACGGCGCCAAAGTCGATGAGTACCAGTTTTTTATCTTCGTCGCGACGAATCAAGTTAGCCGGTTTGATGTCCCGGTGAATCACATAGTGGCTGTGGATGTATTCCAGGATGGGGAGAATCTCGCTTAAAAATTGCTTGACTCCGGCTTCACTCAGCGGACCATTACGTTTAACTTCTTGCTGTAGGGTTGCGCCGCTAATATACTCCTGAACCAAATAAAATTGCTCATTTTCGTCTATGTAAAAGTAATCTAACAACCTTGGCAGTTGGGGATGGTTGCCTATTTGTCCTAGGGTTCTAGCTTCGCGATCAAATAACTCCCGCGCCATTTGCAGCACGTGTGGTGCGTTTGCAGAAGGACGCAGTTGCTTAATTACACAACTCGGCTGTCCTGGTAAGGCTTCGTCCTTCGCCAAAAATGTAGCTCCGAAGCCTCCTTGACCTAACGCTCTGAGTACTCGATAACGATTATGTAACAAAAGCTTTGAGCCGCAGGATGGGCATCTTTCGCTATTTGCTGCATTTTCCGGATGTAAACAAGTGGGGTTTAAACAGTAGCTCATTAACTGTCAACTCGCTGTACGAAGAATGACTGGGAATGGGGCACCCTATTCTCATTATTGAGACAAGAAACAACAAATACCAGATAATTTTTGCTGGAAATCTGTTGAAGATTTACTAAAGTAAAATTCACTAAAGATTAAGCAACTGTGAAGATTAGGGGAAAGCTCAGGGAGATTACGCATACTTGTAGCAAGTACTATTTCACTATCCCATTCTAATTTTCCCTAGACCAGTTTCTGGTTTAGGGCTAAGGGTAGTTCCGCCCAAAACTCAACCTTAGCAATTGCTGACAAATTATCAGAGCTTTCTCTGTTTGAGAAATCAAATGTGGGGCAGAATTCACTCGGCAAACCTCCTTCCGATAATTTCAAGTTGGTAGTTGCTCGTCTGGGAGATTAATTGCGCCTACAGCAAGGGCAAGTGTTGATAGTCTGGCAAAAATGTCACTCCTATTACTACTGAAACACGACAAGGGCAATACCCGCAACTGTCTGAGTATCCCATTAGGATAAAGATTGCTGACTGTGTAGGTATTTTCTTGCAATGGACAACGCAACAGTAACCATAAATCTGGTAGCGAAATTGCTCCCAAATACACGGATGATCTAAAACTCAGTAGTTGCGATATGTTAAACAAATGACAAAATTGTCACTTCGTATGAATTAGTTATTAGTTCATACAATCAATGCGTTTTTTTGCATTTTTTAAATTTTTGCAATTGCAACCTGGTTTGATTCGCAAGACTCAAAGGGAATATAAAAAGATGTTAAAATTTTTTTAGGATTTCCCTTCTTGCTTCCTGGTGGATTGCCACTGATATTAATTGACACTAATTATCACACAAATTCGTTGGAAAAGCTACGTAATTTTTTTGATCCCCTAGAAGTGTCTGGGAAATTGCTCTGCTGAATCCTGTGGTTTTCATGCTAATTCAAAATAGGGGTTCATGGGCATTATCCCAGAACTCGCATCACAGGAAAACAAACATGCCATGCTCAACAAAACTCCGGTGAACCTGGCAATTAGAGCGTCAAAAGAGATGACTAACAATAATACAAACCCTGTAGTTAGCATTGTTAGCAGTGCCTGATTCATCTGCTTTCCCTCTTTGAGTGCTTTCTATATTAGACTAACAGGGTAGGTGCTAGCTATTCCTACCACCTAAAGAGGGAATTATTTGGATTTTTATCAGCACACAAATATTGAATTATACTTTACTTTGGAGGACAGATACCTAAATTAAGTGGCTATTGTTAAAAACGGAACAAGATAACACCCCTGATCTATCAACAGATTAAAATGCAGTTACTCAACGTCTATCTGGATTCTTAAGCATCTGTTGTAGTTTTTGTTAGTGTTTACTTCTCCATACAGTTGTTGTCAAAATAACAGTGCTTCAAAATTGCAGCAGTGATTATGAGATGATAAGATGCAACTCTGGCATTTGGCAAAGCCTATCGCAGTTGCTGTTAAATTGTGCGAGGTTCTAGCTTGCTTGGTGAGCCTCCCAAATAAAATTCCCTGGCTCAGCCAGGGAAAGGTAAACTTGTAGGGGTAGGTAACCCCCACCTATCTAGGAGTCCTGAAAAAGAAGTTATTCTTCCTCTAACTCCAGTTGATCAGCGTCATCTTCATCGCTGATAGATTTCACAGAGTTAGCAGAGACTACAGCTCCCTTTTCCAGTTTTTCACGTACCTGTTGCTTAATTTGCTCAGCAAATTCTGGTTTTTCTTCCAAATACTTGACAGCGTTGTCTCGACCTTGGGAGATGTTATCACCGTTGTAGCTGTACCAGGCACCTTTACGAACCAGTACCCCAGTTTCTTCTGCTAAGTCTATCAAACAACCCAAGGTAGAAATACCTTTGCCAAAAATAATGTCAAATTCCGCCACTCTAAACGGCGGTGCTACTTTATTTTTGGTGACTTTCACCTTAACGCGGTTGCCAAATTCTTCTGTGCCTTTTTTCAGGGTTTGAGTCCGACGAATATCTAAGCGCACTGAAGAGTAAAACTTCAAAGCGTTACCACCAGTTGTTGTTTCTGGGTTGCCATAGGAAATACCAATTTTTTGTCGCAACTGGTTTAGGAAGATTACTGTGCAACCGGATTTACCAATATTGCCAGTAATTTTACGTAAAGCTTGACTCATCAATCGCGCCTGTAAACCAACATGAGCATCGCCCATATCCCCTTCAATTTCGGCGCGGGGAACTAGCGCTGCTACGGAGTCAATCACTACAATGTCAATGGCAGCAGAACGAACCAATTGGTCAACAATTTCTAAAGCTTGCTCCCCAGTGTCTGGTTGGGAAATATACAGATTATTAATATCGACACCCAATGCCGCTGCGTAGGTAGGGTCAAGCGCATGTTCCGCATCGACAAAAGCAGCAATACCACCTTGTTTCTGGACTTCGGCAATTGCGTGTAGCGCTAGCGTTGTCTTACCAGAACTTTCCGGACCGTATATTTCAATTACCCGCCCTCTGGGTAAACCACCACCCAAGGCCAAATCTAAAGTTAGCGCCCCGCTGGAAATCGTCTCTACCCGCATCCTGGTAGCATCCCCTAGGCGGACGATTGTTCCTTTACCGAAGGTGCGATCAATCTGGGTTAGCACCATGTTCAGGGCTTTTTGCTTGCCGTTTGTATCAGTCACCATTAGCTTCTCTAAATATACTTTCTTGAAGGAATGTTGTCTGGGAAGTCGGACTAGAACATTTATACTATTGTACCCGCACTTGCTGCCATTCGTCTGCCCCCAAAGGAACTGTGAGACGATGGTAACTCAAACGCCCCTTGCTTGGAGTATTTATAGTCTAAATCTTTGTTTTTCTATTCACTATTTACTATTCACTTCTATGTCCCCCGATACAGCCGTTTCTGTAGCTGGTTTAACCCAATACATCCAAACCCTATTAGCAGAAGATGAAAATCTCCGCCAAATTTGGGTGATTGGCGAAGTTTCCAGCACCAGCCGCCACCGCAGTGGGCTATTTTTCACCCTGCAAGATCCTGATGGGGTAGCGGCAATTAAGTGTGTAGTCTGGAATAACCTTGTGGCGAAATTGATGCAGTTACCTGTTGCTGGTGAACAGTTAATCATCTTGGGTAGCATTCGCTTGTATCCCCAGCGGGGAGAGTATCAGATGCAAGTGTGGCAAGCTTTACCAGCAGGTGAGGGTTTACAGGCACTGCGGTTGCGTCAGTTGCAAAACCGCTTGCAGGCGGAGGGTTTATTTGATTATGACCGCAAGCGTCCCCTACCACCTCATCCCCACACTATCGCTATAGTTACTTCCCCGACGGCTGCAGCTTGGGGTGATATGCAAAAGACTCTCAGGGGGAGGTATCCTGGGTTGCAGGTACTTTTTTCTCCCGCCGTAGTTCAGGGTGAGCAAGCGCCGGATTCTATAGTGTCGGCAATTGAACGGGTGGAACGGGATGGACGCGCTGAGGTGTTAATTCTAGCGCGGGGTGGGGGTGCGGTTGAGGATTTGGCTTGTTTTAATGATGAACGGGTGGTACGGGCTGTGGCAAATAGTGCTATTCCTGTAATTACTGGTATTGGTCATCAACGGGATGAGTCGCTGACAGATTTAGTGGCGGATGTCTGCGCTCATACTCCGACAGCAGCAGCGGAAATAGTCGTACCAGCCCTGGATGATTTGTACAAGCACCATCAACAGCGGGTTGTGGCTTTGCAGGTTTTGCTGCATTCTCGGTTGCTCAGGGAGGAGAGGAAATTACAAGGGTTGAAAACCCGCCTACTCCAGTTGCGGTTGGATCGGCAAGTAGACCAAGAGTTGCGATCGCACTCTTGGAAGCGTCAGCGGTTGGTGCAGGTGATGGAGGGTACGTTACTCGCACAAACTCAGCGTTTGCAGATGTTACGCGAAAAGTTGGTGAGTCTCGATCCACAGGCGGTTTTAGGGCGTGGTTATGCGGTGGTTAGGGGGGAGGATGGGGGAATAGTGCGTGTTGCAGAAGATGTGGCGGTTGGGGAGGAGTTGG
>Ga0114939_10002581_pt1 | contig 13306 bp, 11 predicted proteins | sample AshMeaCrysSpring_FD_87196 | JGI IMG/M metagenome (GOLD analysis project Ga0114939, IMG submission 87196) | Groundwater microbial communities from Big Spring, Nevada to study Microbial Dark Matter (Phase II) - Ash Meadows Crystal Spring | ecosystem: Environmental > Aquatic > Deep subsurface >... | reverse complement strand
CTTCCGCGAACAGATCCTCGCGGACCGGATCCACATGGTCAATGTGTCGTTCCTCGTGCCGAGCATGCGCCGCAACTTCGGCGGCTGTGCGGGCAACATCGCGTACAACCTGATGCTGCTCGGGGAGAAAGGTGCGCCGATGGGTACGGTGGGGCACGATTTCGAGCCTTACCGCCGCTGGCTCAAGGCGAGCAACGTCAGCCTGGACTACGTGCGCGAACTCAACGATGCCTTCACCGCGCAGGCGTTCATCACGACCGATCTCGACGACAACCAGATCACCGCGTTCCACCCGGGCGCGATGTCCCAGTCGCACCTGAATGCGGTGCCGCCCGCGGCCGGCATCACGCTGGGCGTCGTGGCGCCCGACGGCCGCGACGGCATGCTGCAGCACGCGGCGCAGTTCGCCGCGGCTGGCATCCCCTGGCTGTTCGATCCCGGCCAGGGCCTGCCGATGTTCGACGGCGCCGACCTGCGCGACTTCATCGGCAAGGCCACGTGGGTTGCGGTCAACGATTACGAAGGGCAGATGCTGCAGGAGCGTACCGGCTGGAGCGCGGCAGAGATCGCGGCCAGGGTTCGCGCTTACATCGTGACCAAGGGCGCCGAGGGCAGCCAGATCTACGCGAACGGCGCCTGCATCACCATCCCCACGGCGAAGCCGGAGGCCATCACCGACCCGACGGGCTGCGGCGACGCCTACCGTGCCGGGCTCATCTATGGCCTGATGAATGAACTCGACTGGGATACGACCGGTCGAATCGCCTCGTTGATGGGCGCGATCAAGATCGCGCACTCCGGCACGCAGAATCACCGGTTCGACATGCACGAATTCAAGCAGCGCTTCCGCGCGGCCTACGGCCGCGAACTGTGACCGTCCACCGTGCCCGCATCGATGCCCGCGCAACGGGCGGGGGCGCGCGCCGGCTGCATTGGCTGGCCGCGCCGTGGCTTGCGCTCGGCCTGCTGGCCGGCGTGCAGGCGGCGGAAAGCCCGGCGTGGGACCGCACGCTCGAGCGCATCGCGCCGTCGGTCGTTACGATCGAGATCGACCAGACCCGTGCCTTCGATACCGAATGGAACCAGTCGAGCCAGGCGACCGGCTTCGTCGTCGATGCCGAGCGCGGGCTCATCCTGACCAATCGCCACGTCGTGACGCCGGGCCCGGTGGTTGCGACCGCCGTGTTCCAGAACCGCGAGGAAGTCGAACTGCGCGCGGTGTACCGCGACCCGGTGCACGACTTCGGCATCTATCGCTACGACCCGACCAGGCTGCGCTTCGTGCAGCCGCTGGCGCTGCCGCTCTACCCGGAGGGGGCGCGCGTCGGCACCGAAATCCGCGTCGTCGGCAACGATGCCGGCGAGCAGTTGTCGATCCTCGCCGGCACGCTCGCGCGGCTCGACCGCGCGGCGCCCGAATACGGCGTCGGCAAGTACAACGACTTCAACACGTTCTACATCCAGGCGGCTTCGGGCACGTCGGGCGGTTCGTCCGGTTCGCCGGTGATCGACATCGAGGGCCGCGTCGTCGCGCTCAATGCCGGTGGCAGCAACGGCGCGCAATCGAGTTTCTACCTGCCGCTCGGGCGCGTGCAGCGCGCGCTGCAACTGATCCAGCGCGGCGAGCCCGTGCACCGCGGTACCCTGCAGACGGTCTTCAACTACACGCCGTACGACGAGCTCGTGCGGCTGGGACTGCAGGCATCGACGCAGGAGGCGGCGCGCAAGGCGCGGCCCGACCTCACCGGCATGCTGGTGGTCGACGAGGTGCTGCCCGGCTCGCCCACGGAAGGCAAGCTGCAGCCTGGCGACATCCTCACCCACGTCAATGGCCAGCTCGTCACCACGTTCCAGCCGCTCGAGGAAATCCTCGACGCAGCGGTGGGTGGCCAGGTGGAAATCGCGGTGGAGCGGGGCGGTGAACGGCTGACGCAGACGTTGCCGGTGGGTGATCTGCATGACATCACGCCGTCGGCCTACCTGGAGTTCGGCGACGCCGTGGTGCACACGCTCTCGTACCAGATGGCGCGCCATTTCAACGCGCCCGTGCGCGGCGTCTTCGTCGCCAACCCCGGCTACGTGCTCTCGGCGGCCGGAGTGCCGCGCGGCGCGGTGATCGCGAGCGTCGGCGGCAAGCCCGTCGCGACGATGGAAGAATTCCGTGACCGGCTCGCGACGCTGCCGCACGGCGAGCGCGTGGCATTGCGCTACTCCACGCTCGAGGATCCGAAAGGTTCCGAGACGCGCGTGATGCGCATGGACCGGGCCTGGTTCCCCGCCAAGACCTGCCGGCGCGACGACGCGACCGGACTGTGGCCGTGCACCGAGTTGCCCCCCGCCGGCGAGGCCGTGAAGCCGGTGCCCGTGCGCGCGAGCTTCGCCGTGGGCGCCGACAAGCGCGCCGACGAACTCGCGGCGTCGCTGGTGCTGGTCAGCTTCGACATGCCGTTTTCGGTCGCGGGCATCACTGAGCGCAACTACCACGGTACGGGCGTCATCGTGGACGCCGCGCGCGGCCTCGTGGTGGTCGACCGCAACACGGTGCCGGTCGCGCCGGGCGACGTGCGCATCACGATCGGCGGCTCGGTCGAGGTGCCCGGCAAGGTCGAGTACATCCATCCGCTGCACAATCTATCGATCGTCTCGTTCGATCCGGACGCGCTCGACGGCACGCCGTTCCGCGCGGCGCGCTTCGATCCGCGCGAACTCGTGCCCGGCGAGCCGGTCACGGTCGTCGGCCTCGCCCGCGATTCGCGGCTGCGGTCGCTGTCGACGTACGTGGCCACCGTCGACGACGTGAATTTCCCGTTGTCGCGCACGCTGCAGTTCCGCGACGCCAACCTCGAAGTCATCTCGCTCGTCAATGCGCCCAGCGATTTCGATGGCGTGGTGCTGGGCAAGGACGGCCGCGTGCGCGCGCTGTGGTCCAGCTTCGCAACCGAAGGCGCGCGCGATGCGGTGCAGATGAACCGGGGCATGCCGGCAGCGCTGGTGCTCGAGGCGCTCGCGGCCGCGCGCGGAGACCGGCCGCTTTACTCGCTCGAGACGGAGTTCGAAGCGTTGCCGGTCGCGGCAGCCCGCAAGCTGGGTCTGTCGGCGGAGTGGGTCTCGCGCTTCGAGACGCGCAACCCCGCGCACCGACAGGTCCTCGCGGTCGCGCGGGTCGCCGCTGGATCCGGCGCGGCCAAGGTGCTGCGGGAAGGCGACCTGCTGCTCGCCGTCGACGGCGTCACGCTGAACCGCTTCCGCGAGGTGGAGGAAGCAACCCAGGCGCCGCAGGTGCGGCTCACGGTGCTGCGCGACGGCGCAGAACAGACCGTGGAGGTGCCCACCGCGGCGCTGCACGGCGAGGACATCGATCGCATGCTGCTCTGGGCGGGTGCGGTGCTGCACGCACCACACCGGGCGATGACGATCCAGCGGGCGATCCCGCCCGAGGGGGTTTTCGTTGCCTACTTTGCGTACGGCTCGCCCGCCACACGTCACGGCCTGTTCGCCGGACGGCGCATCGTCGAGGTCGACGGCCGGCCGGTCCCGGACCTCGACGCGTTCATTGCCGCCGTGCGCGGCCGCGACGACCGGTCCTCGGTGCGCCTGAAAACGGTCACGTGGAACGGCACGACGGGCGTGACCACGCTGAAGCTCGACCAGAACTACTGGCCGACATATGAACTGCGTCGCACACCTGAGGCGGGCTGGGAGCGCTTGGGCGTTCCCTGAGCCGCGCCTGCGCGACGGCGCACGTTTGACGCTATGATTCGCGTCCTATGGTGACTGCGCGACTGCCCCAGGACGAGATCGATCTGGCCGTTGAGGCCCTGCGCGAAGGCGAGGTCGTCGCGTTCCCGACCGAGACCGTCTACGGCCTCGGCGCGGACGCGTCCAACCCCGACGCCGTCCGCCGCATCTTCGAACTGAAGGGCCGTCCCGCCACGCACCCGCTCATCGTGCACATCGATCACCTGCGGGCCCTGGAGCGATGGGCGCTAAGTGTGCCGCCGGCCGCCGCGGCGCTGGCCGAGAAGTTCTGGCCCGGCCCGTTGACGCTGGTGCTGCGCCGGGCGCCCGCTGTCGACCTCGCCATCACCGGCGGCCAGGATACGGTCGCCGTGCGTATGCCCGGCCACCCGGTTGCACAGCAGCTGCTGCGCGCGTTCGGCAGCGGCATTGCCGCGCCATCGGCCAACCGCTATGGCCGCATCAGCCCCACGCGTCCCGAGCACGTGAGGGAAGAGTTCGGCGAAGAACTGCGCATCGTGCTCGACGGTGGCGACTGCAAGATCGGCCTCGAATCGACGATCGTGTCATGCGTGGACACGGCGCCGCGCATCCTGCGCCCCGGATCGCTCACGCTGACGCAGCTGCGTACCGTCGTGCCCGAGATCCAGGCTGGTCCGGACACACACGCGCCGCGCGTGCCGGGCAGCGACGCCAAGCATTACGCGCCGCGCACGCCGCTCAGCCTCGTGGCGAGCCGTACGCTGGAAGAAGTGGTCAGCCAGCTCACCGAGAACCACGACAGGGTGGCGGTACTGGCGATGCGCCCGCCGCGCGTCGCCAACAAGTACATGACGTGGATCAACGCGGGCCGCCGTGCCGACGTCTACGGGCGCGAGCTCTACGTGAACCTGCGCACGCTCGACAAGTCGGGCGCGCGAGAGATCCTGGTCGAGGAGGTGCCGGCGGGCGAGGCGTGGGATGCCGTCCGCGACCGCCTGCGTCGCGCAGCTTCGGCTGAGAACGTCGTCTCGGGCGATCCCGACATCGCGGCACTGCGTGCCGACCTGGGTCAGGACTAGATCAGCGTGACCCGGGGGCCGGACTACGAGGCGCTGGTCGCGCAGCACGGCTCGCCGCTGCTGCTGCTCGATTGCGCCGTGATCCGCCGCCAGTATCAGGCGCTGCAGAGGGCGCTGCCTGGCGTGCGGCTGTTCTACGCTTTGAAGCCGTTGCCGCAGCCCGCGGTCGTCGCGGAACTGCGCGACCTCGGTGGTTGCTTCGACGTTGCGACGACCGGCGAGATCAGGCTGGTGAAGTCGCAGGGCGTAGCGGCGGATCGCTGCATCCACACGCACCCGATCAAGACCGATGCCGACGTCCGCGCGGCCCTGCGGTTTGGCATCGACACTTTCGTGGTCGACAACCCCGACGAGCTGCGCAAGTTCGTGCCGCATCGCAGGCGCGCGAAGTTGCTGTTGCGCCTGTCATTCCGCGATCCGACCGCAGTCGTCGATCTTTCCCGCAAATTCGGCTGCGAGCCTGCCGCGGTGCCGCCGCTGCTCGCGCTCGCGCGCGAACTCGGTGTGACGGTGCGGGGCTTTTCGTTCCACGTCGGCTCGCAGGTGGCCGATCCCCGTAAGTACGTCGAGGCCGTCGGCGTGTGCGCCGAGTTGATCGAGCAAGCGCACGCGTTGGGCCCCACCCGGCTTGACCTGCTCGACATCGGCGGCGGCTTTCCGATCGCCTACGACGGCGACGTGCTGCCGATCCGAGATTTCTGCCGGCCCATTCGCGCGGCGCTGAGGCAGCTGCCGCGGGGCGTGCGGGTCATCGCCGAACCCGGCCGCTTCATCGCGGGACCGGCGGGCACGTCGGTCGCGACGGTGGTAGGGCGCGCGCAGCGCGAGGGCCGCTGGTGGTATTACCTCGACGACGGCATGTACGGCTCGTACAACGGCCAGCTGTACGATCATGCGCGCTATCCAATCGCGGTCTTGCGCCGCAAGGGGCCGACGTACGCCAGCGTGCTGGCGGGCCCCACGTGCGACAGCATCGACGTCATCCGCGAAGATATTCAGCTGCCGGAGCTGCAGCTGGGTGACCTCGTCATCGGCCGCATGATGGGCGCATACACCGCCTGCTCGGCCTCCGATTTCAATTTCATTCCCCGCGCGAAGATCGTCGCGCTCAACGGCCGGGCGAGGGCGCACGATGAAGATTGAAGTGGTCGATCACGTGGCAGGCGCAGCCAGCGCCAGGGGCATTGCGCTGGTCATCGACGTGTTTCGCGCCTTCACCGTGGCGCCGCACGCGGTGGCGGCGGGCGCCAGTCGCGTGATGCCGGTCGGTGCCATCGAAGACGCGCTCGCGATGCGCGAGATCATGCCGAACGCCGTACTGGTCGGTGAGCGCCATGCGCGTCGCCTGCCCGGGTTCGATGCCGGCAACTCGCCGACGGAAATCCTGTCGGTGGGCGTGCAGGGCCGGCCGGTCGTGCATACGACCCACGCCGGTACGCAGGGTCTCGTCAATGCGACGGGCGCCGACGAAGTGCTCGCCGCGAGCCTCGTCAACGTGTCCGCGCTGGTGCGGTACGTGCGCTCGCGCAATCCATCGCAGGTGACGATCGTGCGCATGGGGCACGAAGCGCGCGAACGCTGCGCGGAGGACGATCTGTGCGCGGAAGCGCTGGTCGCGGGCTTCGAGGGCCGGCCCGTGCCGACGACGGCCGAGGCCCGCGAGCGTCTGCGCGACGCGCCCGCCGCCGTGAAGTTCTTCGACCCCGAGGCCGACTGGGCGCCGATCACTGATTTCGACTACTGCACCGAGGTCGATCGCTTCGACTTCGTGCTGCGACTGCGCAACGGCGCCGATGGCCGTCGTGAACTCGAGCGCATCGACGTGCCACGGGCCCCTGCGTGAATCCACCGCTGGCCACGGCTGCGGGGTTCGAGCCGTTCGGTATTCCCTTCGAGTTCATGCTGTTCGCACTGACGCTGCTCGGCGTCGCGACGCTGCATCACCGCACGCTGGAGGTCGCGGTCACCGGGCTTGTGGTCATCGTGCTCTACAAGCTCGCGTTTACGGGCTTCCACGAGGGTAGCGGGTTCGCCGGCCTCGTCGGGCACCTGGGCGCTGAGAAGGTGGTGCTGGCGAACCTGTGCGGCCTGTTGCTGGGATTCGCGCTGCTGTCGCGGCACTTTGAAGAGAGCCACGTGCCGGCGAAGCTGCCCGACTACCTGCCCGACGACTGGCGCGGTGGCTTCGCGCTGCTGGTGATGGTGTTCGTGCTCTCGAGCTTCCTCGACAACATCGCGGCCGCGCTGATCGGGGGCACGGTCGCGGCGACCGTGTTCCGGCACAAGGTGCACATCGGTTACGTGGCCGCGCTGGTGGCGGCATCGAATGCCGGCGGGTCCGGCAGCGTGGTCGGTGACACGACCACCACGATGATGTGGATCGACGGCGTGAACCCGCTCGATGTCGTGCATGCCTACGTCGCGGCCGGCGTGGCCCTGATCGTCTGCGGCGTGCCGGCCGCGCTGCAACAGCACGCCCACTCGCCGATCGTCAGGCAATCCAGCGCGTACCTGCACGTTGACTGGAGTCGCGTCGCCATCGTCGCGGTGATCCTGCTTGCGGCGATCGCGGTCAACATCATCACCAACGTGCGCTTCCCCGCCTATTCGGACCGCTTCCCGTTCCTCGGCGCCGCCGTCTGGCTCGCGATCCTGGTGACGGCGACGTGGCGCCGGCCCGACTGGTCGGTCATGCCCGCCACCTTGCGCGGCACCGTGTTCCTGCTGTCGCTGGTGCTGGCGGCGTCGATGATGCCGGTCGAACGCCTGCCGGCCGCGTCGTGGGCCACCGCGCTCGGGCTGGGCTTCGTCTCCGCCGTGTTCGACAACATCCCGCTTACCAAGCTGGCGCTGGAGCAGGGCGGCTATGACTGGGGCGTGCTCGCCTACGCCGTAGGCTTCGGTGGCTCGATGATCTGGTTCGGGTCTTCGGCTGGCGTCGCGATCACGAACCTGTTCCCGGAGGCCCGCTCGGTGGCCGGCTGGCTGCGCGGCGGCTGGCACGTCGCCGTGGCCTATGTCGCGGGATTCGCGGCGGTCATGCTGGTGATGGGCTGGCATCCGCATCCGCAACACAAGGGTGGACCCGCCAACGAAACTCCGGCGAGCCAGGCGACCTTGCGAGGAACTCCATGATTCGCAACGTCGTGTTCGATGTCGGCAACGTGCTGGTGAAGCTGCACTACCAGCCTTTCATCCAGTACTTGGTCCGCGCGGGTGTCGATATGACCGACCTGCCGTACTGGCTGCGGCAGGTGGACATCGAGGGCCACGAGCGCGGCGAATTCCCTGGCGAACTGCTGTTGCAGCGCGTGGCGTCGATGGCGCCGGTGCCGCTCGATCCGGCCGAGCTGCGCACGCAGTGGCTCTCGATGTTCGAGCGCTGGGATGAGATGTTCACGCTGGCCGCGGGCCTGATGCCCGGTTATCGGGTGTATCTGCTCTCGAACATCGGCGACCTGCACTGGGCGCACCTCGACGCGCTGTACGGGCTCGACTCGCTGGTGCACGGCGCGTGCGCGTCGTTCCGCGTCGGCGCGATCAAGCCGCAGCATGAGATCTATCGAAAGGCCGAGCAGATGTTTGACCTCGACCCCGCCGCGACGGTGTTCCTCGACGACCTGCCACGCAACGTCGAGGCTGCGCGCGCGTGCGGCTGGCACGCGATCCACCACATCGACGCCGCGCCTTCGCGCGAACAGTTGCGCGCGCTGGGCGTGCAGCTGCCTGCGCCATTTGCCTGAGGTCGCCCGCCCATGAATGCGCTGCCCGCCGTACCGACCACGATCGTGCTGCTGACCGCGTCGAACGTGTTCATGACGTTCGCCTGGTACGCGCACCTGAAGAACCTCTCGGATCGCGCATGGTATGTGGCCGCGCTCGTGAGCTGGGGCATCGCCCTGTTCGAGTACCTGCTGCAGGTGCCCGCGAACCGCATCGGCTTTACCGTGATGACGCTGCCCCAGCTCAAGATCCTGCAGGAAGTGATCACACTCGCCGTATTCGTGCCCTTCGTGTTGCTCTACATGCGGCAACCGCTCAAGCTCGACTACCTCTGGGCGTCGTTGTGCATGCTCGGCGCCGTTTACTTCATGTTCAGGAAGTGACGATCTTGGTCGCAGCCGCTCCCGTTACCACCGCCATCCACCAGCGCGTCGAAGCCTGCCGGGCCGGCGCCGATCCGACGGTGATCGCGCGCATGCGTTCGGGCTGGGCCGTGCTCGGCGATCCGCAGGTGCTGCCGGGCTACTGCCTGCTGCTGCCGGATCCGGTGGTGCCGCACCTCAATACCATGGAGCCCGCTCTGCAGCAGGCCTTCCTGACCGACATGGCGCGCATCGGCCAGGCCGTGCAGGACATCACCGACGCCGTGCGCATCAACTACGCGATCTTCGGCAACGTCGAACCCGCCCTGCACGCGCACGTGATCCCGCGCTACGCGGACGAGCCCGCCGACCGCATCAAGGCCAACCCATGGGCCTACGACTGGGCCGCGGCGCCCCGCTTCGACGGGCAGGCCGACCGCGACCTGCTGCTTGCCATCAGGGCGCGGCTCAAACGCGCGGCCTGAAACGTCGGCGCTGTTTACGTCGCGTTGCCGATGCGAAACGCACCGGCACAAATGCCCATATTCCGTGATACCCGACCGTGGTATTCGCACCACGATGCTTCTCTGGAACAACTGTCGGCTCCAGGCGTCACGCCTGCGTGACTCCGGCGTCCTCAACGCAAAGGAATGACCATGAACAAGACTCTGTATGCGGCAGTGGCCGCCGCCCTGCTTTCCGCAACGCCGGCGATGGCGACCGATGAAGGTGGATTATACGTCGGCGCGGGCCTCGGCTTCTTCAGCGTCGATGAAAGCAGATTCAGTGAGCCGGACACTGGCTAGAAGCTGTTTGGTGGCTGGATGTTCAACCAATTCATCGGCGGCGAACTCCAATACATTGACGGCGGCACGGTCCGTGACGGCGACTTCGGCATCGATTCCACGGGCTTCAATGCGTCCCTGAAGGGCAACTGGCCGGTCACTGAACAGTTCGACGTGTTCGGCAAGGTCGGGTATTTCTTCTCGGACGGTGACCTCGAATTCGAGGGAAGCGGTGCCGGGGCGCAACGCGAGCGGCTCAGACCTCTCGTGGGGCATCGGCGCTGGCGACCACTTCACCGACAACCTCAGCGTCACTACCGAATACCAGTGGTTCCAGATCGAAGAAGCCGACGCAGAAATGTGGACCGGCAACGTGGCCTGGAAGTTCTGAGCCCGTTTTTTCGCGGCGCGATGCCTCGAATGAACCCGCCCGCCAAGGGCGGGTTCTTCCTGGCGGCGGCTACGATTTCAGCTCCCGCACCAGTTGCGCCAGCGCCGTCACCGGCGGCGAGCACGTCATGCCGCGACACACGTAAGCGACCGCACCGCCGAGCGCCTTCTTTGACGCCAGCGCCTCCGGCAAGCGCTGCGCACCCGCCGGCACGGCGACGATCATGCGGTGCGGGTCGTACAGCTTGTCGATCTCGCGGCGCCACATATCCAGCTCGTCCTGTGGTCCGCGCAGCACGAGGATGTGCGGAGGCGAGGCATACTCCTCCAGCGCCATCAGCAGCGTGCCGTGGCCGTGCGGATAGCGCTCGACCGCTGCCTGCGCCGAACGCAGCGTGCTTTCAGCCGCGTCGAGGTAGCGCGGCTCACCCAGCAGGTAACCCAGTCGCAGCAGCACGCGGGCGGCGACGCCATTGCCCGCGGGTGTGGCATCGTCCGAGAACGTCTTCGGCCGCAGGATCAGCGCTTCGTGATCGTCCGCGGTGAAATAGAAGCCGCCGGCCTCGGCATCGGCGAAGTGCTGCAGCATCACTTCCGCCAGTTCCGTGGCCCATTCGAGCGCTTCTGCATCCCAGCGCGCTTCGAGCAGCGAGAGCAGTCCCCAGGCCAGCATCGCGTAATCGTCGAGGTACGCCGGGAAGCGCGATTCGCCTGCCGCGTGCACCGCGAGCAGCCGACCATCGCGCCAGCAATGCCCGCGCAGGAAGCGCATGGCCTGCAGCGCGGCATCGGCAAGGCCATCGCGATCGAGCGTGCGACTCGCCTGCGCCAGTGCGCCGATCGCGAGGCCGTTCCAGGATGTCAGGATCTTTTCGTCACGACCCGGCCAGACGCGGGCATTGCGCACCGCAAGCAGCTTTGCACGCGCCGAATCAATGTGCGACTCGACCGCGGCCTCGTCTACGCTTAAGTCCGTCGCGACGTCCGCGAGCGCGCGGTAAGTGTGCAGGTGCCAGGCGCCTTCGAAATTGGCGTCACGGTCCAGGCCGAAGCGCCGCGAGAAAGCCTCGTACTCCTCGGGCTCGAGCAGGTCACGCACCTGGTCCGGCGTCCAGACGTAGAACTTGCCTTCATGGCCTTCCGAGTCGGCGTCCAGCGTCGAGTAAAACGCGCCTGCGGGCGAGCGCATCTCGCGCAGCATCCAGTCGGCGGTCTCGGCGGTGATTCTCCGGAACACCGGCTCGCCGGTGGCGACCGCGGCCTGCGCGTAGACTCCCAGCAGCTGAGCGTTGTCGTACAGCATTTTCTCGAAGTGCGGGATCATCCAGTACGGGTCGACCGAATAGCGGCAGAAACCGCCGCCAAGCTGGTCGTACAAACCGCCCTCGGCCATGCGAGTGAGCGTGAGCGTGGTCATGTAGAGCGCCTGCAGGTCGGGCTCATCGCTCGCCGCTGACGTGCGCCACAGACGCAGCAGCAACTCGAGATTGGCGGGATGCGGGAACTTGGGCGCTTCGCCGAAGCCGCCGAACTGGCCGTCGAATTCCCGCTGCAGCGTGGCACGTGCTGTCAGCAGCGGTTCAGCCTGCAGCGCGCCGCCTGCTGCGCCCGGAGGCGGTTGCAGCTGCCCGAGCACGTCGAGCAGCTTGGCGCCGAAGTCCTGCAGGTCCGCGCGACGCGTGGCGTAGAACTCGGCCACCTTCTCCAGCACGGTGCGGAAGGCCGGCATGCCGTGGCGCTGCTCTGGCGGCAAGTAAGTGCCCGAGAAGAACGGCCGCTGCGTATCCGGCGCCAGGAACACCGTGAGCGGCCAGCCGCCCCCGGCCTGGTTGATGATCTGGTGGGCTGTCTGGTAGATGCGGTCGAGATCCGGGCGCTCCTCGCGGTCGACTTTGATGTTGACGAAGTGCTGGTTCATCACCGCGGCAGTCGCGGGGTCTTCGAACGATTCGTGCGCCATGACGTGGCACCAGTGGCAGGCTGAATAGCCGATCGAGAGCAGGATCGGCTTGTCGAGCTTGCGGGCCTGCTCCAACGCCTCTGGTCCCCAGGGCCGCCAATCGACCGGGTTCGTCGCGTGCTGGCGCAGATAGAGGCTGGTCTCGGCGGCCAGCGCATTCGGGCGGCCGTGGGTGCGGGACGAGGTCATGGCAAACCCGGGTGGGGCAGTCGGCTAGAATGCGCGGACTATAACGGAAGGCTGCCGCTCGCCGGTGGAAACGCACATGCCCACGTCGAACCCGGCCAGCGTCGATGCGAACCCGGATCACGGTGCCAGCGCGCTGCCCGAACTGCGGCTCAAGCCGCGCGAGGAACGCCGCATCGCGGCGGGCCATCTCTGGATCTTCTCCAACGAAGTCGATACTGCCCGCACGCCGCTGACGGCTTTCGCGCCCGGCGCCTGCTGCCGCGTGGTCGCGGCCAACGACCGCTTCCTGGGGTTTGCGTACGTCAATCCGCACGCATTGATCTGCGCGCGCATCCTCGGCCGCGATCCGGATTTCGCGCCAGGCAAGTCGCTGCTGGTGCACCGTTTGCGTGTCGCGCTGGCCCTGCGCCGGCGTCTGTATCCGCAGCCGTTCTACCGGCTCGTTTACGGCGAATCCGACGGCCTGCCGGGCCTGGTGCTCGACCGGTTCGGCGACGTCGTCGTGGGCCAGGCCGGCACGGCCGGCATGGAGGCGATGAAGTCCGCGATCGTCGAGGCCGTGCACAAGGTTATCGCCCCCCGGTCGTTCATCTGGAAGAACGACTCGGGCGCGCGCGAACTCGAAGGCCTGCCGAGTTACGTGGAGACGGCGAGCGGGGCCGACGTCGAAGAGGCGATCGTCGAGGAAAACGGTGTGCGCTTCTTTGTGCCGATGGGGCAGGGACAAAAAACAGGCTGGTTCTACGACCAGGCGTACAACCGCTCTGGCGTGCTCAAGTACGTCAAGGGCGCCCGCGTGCTCGACGTCTTCTGCTATCTGGGTGCCTGGGGACTGACTGCCGCGGCCGCCGGCGCGAAGGAGGTCGTCTGCGTCGATTCTTCCGCACCCGCACTGGCGCTGCTCGAGCGCTCGGCCGCGGCGAATGGCCTGACCAACGTGCGCACCGAGCGTGCCGACGCCTTCGAGGCGCTGGCGGCGCTGCGGGCCGCCGGCGAGAAATTCGACGTCGTGATCGTCGACCCACCCGCGTTCGTCAAGCGGCGCAAGGACCTGCCCAAGGGCCAGGCGGCCTACCGCAAGCTCAACCAGCAGGCGAT
>Ga0114939_10002580_pt1 | contig 13311 bp, 8 predicted proteins | sample AshMeaCrysSpring_FD_87196 | JGI IMG/M metagenome (GOLD analysis project Ga0114939, IMG submission 87196) | Groundwater microbial communities from Big Spring, Nevada to study Microbial Dark Matter (Phase II) - Ash Meadows Crystal Spring | ecosystem: Environmental > Aquatic > Deep subsurface >... | reverse complement strand
GGAAGTCAGGGATCAGGGACCGGGAATCAGGATCGGGGATCGGGCACCGACCGTCGGCTCTGCGGGGTGGGCGGCCGCGCTGCGCGCCGGTCGGGGGGCGCCCGGCGGCGCCCGTGTCCCGCCGTTCGGTGCCGGGCGGCAAGTAGAATCGAGGCTGGGGAAAGCGACGGACGAGGACCGCATGGATATCCGGAAGATCGGCATCGTCGGTGCAGGCACGATGGGCAACGGCATCGCGCAGGCCTGCGCGGCGGTCGGCATCCCCGTCACGCTCACCGACATCGCGCCGGCGCCACTGGACAAGGCGATGAACGCGATCGACGCCAGCCTCGACCGGCTCCTCAAGAAGGAGAAGATCAGCGCCGCCGACAAGGCCGCCACGCTCGGACGCATCCGGACCTCGACCGAGCTCGACGCGCATCGCGAGGCCGACCTCGTGATCGAGGCCGCGACCGAGAACCTGCCGATCAAGCTCGAGCTCTTCAGGAAGCTCGAGGGCGTGATCCCGCCCGAGACCCTGCTCGCCTCCAACACCTCGTCGCTTTCCATCACCCGGCTCGCCGCGGCGACGAAGCGCCCGGAACAGTTCATCGGCATGCACTTCTTCAACCCCGTGCCGATGATGGGCCTCGTCGAGATCATTCGCGGCCTGCAGACCTCGGAGGCGACCTACGCCGCAGTGGAGGCGCTCACCAAGCGGCTCGGCAAGACGCCGGTGCAGGTGAAGAACTCGCCGGGTTTCATCGTCAACCGGCTGCTTTGCCCGATGATCAACGAGGCGATCTTCGCGCTCGGCGAGGGGCTCGCGACGCCGCAGGCGATCGACGAGGCCATGAAGCTCGGTTGCAACCACCCGATCGGCCCGCTCGCGCTCTGCGACATGATCGGGCTCGACGTCCAGCTCGCGGTGATGCAGGTGCTCTTCGAGGGCTTCAAGGACTCGAAGTACCGGCCGGCGCCGTTGCTCGTCGAGATGGTCGAGGCGGGGCGGCTGGGGCGGAAGACGGGGCGCGGGTTTTACAGCTATCAGTAGTCGGCTGCCGGCTTGCGGCGGTGTCAGCGGTGAGTCCTTGGGCCCCCCGTGGCGCGCGGGGCGAGGGACTCGGACGCCGGGTCAGGTTCCTGACTGCCGCTGGCTGATGCCCGGGCACTGGTAGCGGACAGCTGCGAGCCAGCGGCAGGCGGCCGAGAACCGAGCAGCGCCTGCAGCTCCTCGAAATCCACCGGCTTGACCAGATGGGCGTCGAAGCCCGCGATGCGCGACCGCTCCCGGTCGGTCGACTGGCCGTAGCCGGTCAGGGCGATCAGCGTCGTTGCCGCCGTCGCCGCATCGGCGCGCAGCGCCCGGGCAATCGCGTAGCCGTCCATCCCGGGCAGTCCGAGGTCGAGCAGCGCGATCTCCGGACGGAGCGTGCGTGCCAGCTCGACCGCCGTCGTGCCGTCGTAGGCGCGGTGCACTTCGTGGCCCGAGAGCTCGAGGAGGAGCGCGAGGCTCTCCACCGCGTCGGCGTTGTCGTCCACGACCAGGATGCGCCGCGCGCCGCCTGAGCCGCCCCGGCTGGGAGCGTGCGGCTGCTCCTCCTTCGTTGCAACGTCGAGCACCGGCAGGCTGACGGTGAAGCGCGCACCCCGGCCGCGCCCGGCACTCGCGGCGGTCACGCTGCCCCCGTGCAGCTCGATCAGCTTCTTCGCGAGCGTCAGGCCGATGCCGAGCCCGCCTTCGGAGCGGTCGAGAGCGCGCTCGTCCTGCTCGAAGAGGTCGAAGACGCGCCCGAGCATCTCCGGCGCGATGCCGATGCCGTCATCGACCACTTCCACCCTCGCCTCCGTTGCGTGCGTCTCGATGCGGACGGTGATGCTGCCGCCTTCGGGGGTGTACTTCGCCGCGTTGCCGAGCAGGTTTGCCACCACCTGCGTGAGCCGCACGTCGTCGCCCTGCACCCAGACTGGCGCCGGCGGCCGCTCGAAGTCGAGCCGGTGCCGCCGCGCGGCGACCACCGGTTGCACAGTCTCGACGGCACGCTCGACGGCCGCGACCAGGCTCATGCGCTCGCGCCGCAGGCGCACCTTGCCGATGGTGATGCGGGTGACGTCGAGCAGGTCGTCGACCATGCGCGTGAGCTGGCGCACCTGCCGGTCGAGGATGTCGCGGAGCTGCGCGAGCTGCGGGTCGGGCGGCAGCACCAGCCGGAACGCCTCTAGCGCATTGCGCATCGGCGCGAGCGGGTTGCGCAGCTCGTGCGCGAGCATGGCGAGGAACTCGTCCTTGCGCCGGTCGGCTTCGCGCAACGTCTGCTCGGCGAGCTTGCGCTCGCCGATGTCGAGCGCCACGCCGATGGCGTAGCGCGGCGCGCCGGCGTCGTCGCGCACGAAGTAGCCGCGCGTGGCCACCCACACGGGGCTGCCGTCCTTGCGCACGTAACGCTTCTCGAGCCAGGAGAAGTCCGGGGCGTGCTCACGGCGCGCCTGGAAACGATACAGGTCCTCGTCTCGGTCGTCCGGATGGGTGACGTCGGCGAAGGTGCGCGCGAGCAGCTCCTCGCGCGAGAAGCCGGTCATGGCACAGAGCGTCTGGTTCACGTTCAGGAACCGACCCTCGAGGTCGCACTCGGCGATTCCGACCGGTGCCAGCTCGTAGATCAGGCGCAGCCGCTCCTCGCTCGCCCGCTGCGCGCGCTCGGCGGCGCGCAGTGCCGTGACGTCGCGGAAGGTGACCAGCCCCAGCATCGGTCGGCCCGTGGCATCGCGGACGAGGTCGCCGTTGCAGCTCAGCGTCTTCTCGTCCGCCGCGCCGCGCCGCCGCACCCGGGCCTCCCAGCCGACCAGCGCTTCGCCGCGGAGCACGCGCGGGATCGGCCACGCGTCGAGCGGCACCGGGCGGCCCTCGGGGGTGCGGAGGTCCCACATCGCGAGGAACGCCGGCAGGGCGAGGCGATACTCGTCCTCGTCGCGGTAGCCGAGGATGCGCCGCCCGGCGGTATTCATGCGCAGGACGGTGCCGTCGAGGTCGGTGACGACGATGCCCTCGGCGATCGCGTCGAGCACGCCCTCCAGCTCCGCCGTCGTGCGCAGCAGCGCCTCCTCCGCCTGCTTCTGCACGGTGATGTCGGTGGCGACGCCGCGCAGGCGCGCGAGCCGTCCGTCGCCGTCGTACTCGGCCTGCCCGGAGTCCTGGATCCACAGCACCGAGCCGTCCGGACGCAGAAAGCGGAAGCGTGCCTCGTAGCGACCGCCGCGCAGGCGCGCGTCCTTGATCGCGCGCCGGAAGGTCTCCCGGTCGTCGGGATGGACGCACCGGGCGAAAGCCTCGCCCGTGCCCTCGGTGAAGCCGGGGATGCCGAAGAGCTCCGCGGCGTTGTCGGAGCGCACCACCCGGTCGATGCGCGGGTCGAAGTCGAACGAGCAGAGACGGCCCGCCTGCAGCGCGAGCCGCAGCCGCTCCTCGCTCGCGCGCAGCGCCGCCTGCGAGGCGTGGCGCAGGCGGCGCAACTGCAGGTGCGCCTCCACGCGTGCGAGCAGCTCGCGCGCCGAGAACGGCTTGACGAGGTAGTCGTCGGCTCCTGCCGCGAGCCCCTCGATGCGCGCCTCCTCGCCGGCGCGCGCCGAGAGCAGGATCAGCGGCGTGTCGCGCAGTGCCTGCTCGCCGCGGAGCGTCGCGAGCAGGCCGAGCCCGTCGAGGCCCGGCATCATGATGTCGGCGATGACCAGGTCGGGCCGCAGCGCGCGCGCCATGTCGAGGGCGCCGAGCCCGTCGGCAGCGACTTCGACGCGGTACTGTGCGCCGAGCAGGCTGCGCAGGTAGCTGCGCATGTCGGCGTTGTCGTCGGCGACGAGCACGAGCGCGGTGGCCGCGGTGACCGTCGCCGGCGGTTCGAGCGCCCCGTTCGTGAGCTGCGGCGCGGCGTCCGGCAGCCAGCGCAGCGCCTCCTCGGCCTGCGCCGAGGCGAGTGCGGAGGGCGCGGTGCGTGCCGGCACGTCGTCGACCGTGCCGAGCAGGTCGACCGCGAGGTGGGCGCGCCCGGTGGGTAGCTTCACCATGAACCGCGAACCCTCGCCCGGGCGGCTCGCGACCGTCACGTCGCCGCCGTGCAGGCGGACGAGCTCGCGCACGAGCGCGAGGCCGATGCCGGTGCCTTCGTACGTACGCCCGCGCGTGTCGCGCGCTCGATGGAAGCGCTCGAACAGCCTCGGCAGCTCGCGCGCGGGAATGCCGACGCCGGTGTCGGCGACCTCCAGCTCGACGTGCGCGCCGTGGTCGTGGAGCTGCACCGCGACCCGGCCGGTGAACGTGAACTTGAGGGCGTTGGCGATCAGGTTGAGGACGATCTTCTCCCACATGTCGCGGTCGACGTAGGTCGGCGCGCGCGGCGACGGGCAGTCCACCGACAGCGCCAGACCGGCCTTCTCGATCGCCGAGCGGAACACGCTCGCCAGCTCCGCGGTGAACGCGCCGATGTCGATCGGCTCGAACCGCGCCCGCACCCATCCCGCTTCGAGCGCGGCGAAGTCGAGCAGGTTGTTGACGAGCCTGAGCAGGCGCAGGCCGTTTCGCTGCACCAGCGCCAGCTGCTCACGCGCCTCGCCCGGAGCCGCGGCCTGCAGCATTTGCGCCAGCGGGCCGAGCATCAGCGTGAGCGGCGTGCGGAGCTCGTGGCTCACGTTGGTGAAGAACGCCGTCTTGGCGCGGTCGAGCTCGGCGAGTGCCTGGGCGCGCCGCTGCGCTTCCTCGTGGCGGCGCGCGGTCGCGACCGCGGTGGCGATGTGGCCGGCGACGAGCGCGAGGAAACCGCGGTAGTCGTCGTCGTACACGAGCCGCGGGCTGAGGCCGGCGACGAGGAACCCGAGCGGCCGCTCGTCCGCAGCCCGGGCGAGGGGCAGCACCACGGCGCGGCGCGAAGGCTCGGGCCACGGGCCGCCGGGCAGGGCCTGCGCGACGGGAACGCCTTCGACGAGGACGGCGCGGCGCGTGCGCAGGGCATCGCGCAGCGGCCACGTCCAGCCGGCGTCGGCGCCGGGCGGCTCGCCGCCCCCGTGCGCGGCTTGCTGCGTCAAGTCGTCGCTTGCGTCCACGCGAACGGCGCCGATCGCCGCCGGATGCCCGGCGGCGAAGCCCATCTTCCCGCACAGGCGCGCCGTGTCGCCGTCCGGATCGAGCAGGTAGACGAGCGCGAAGGGCAGGTCGTGCGTACTGCGCCCCAGCACCTCGGCCGACTTCGTGCACGCCTCGTGCGGCGTGCGCGCCTCGATCGTTCCGGCGGCGAGCTCGCGCAGCGTGCGCAGGCGGCGCTCGCCGAGCACGCGCGCGGTTTCCTCGTTGCAGGCGCAGAACACGCCGGCGATGCGCCCGGCGTCGTCGCGCGCGGGGCTGTAGGAAAAGGTGAAGTAGGTCTCCTCGGTGAAGCCGTGCCGCTCCATCACCAGCAGCAACGAGTCGTTCCACGTCGAGCGGCCGTCGCGGATCACCGCAGCCGCCTGCGGGCCGACCACCGACCAGATGTCGGACCACACCTCGGGCGCCGACTGCCCGAGCGCGGTCGGGTGCCGCTTGCCGAGCACCGGGATGTAGGCGTCGTTGTAGATGTTGACGAGCGACTCGCCCCACCAGACGAACATGGGATGACGCGAGCCGAGCAGCAGCGACACCGTGGTGCGCAGGCTCGCGGGCCAGTTGCCGAGCGCCCCGAGCGGCGTGTGCTGCCAGGGGTGCTCGCGCACCAGCCCTCCCATTCGCGTGCCGTCGATCCCGAACGGGGCGCTTCTATCCGGCGGCGTCGTTTCGGCGGCAGGCCCGGTACCTGCCGCAACAGGCGTCGCAGCGAAAGCGAGCGTGCTCGCCGAGGCGTCGCCGGGCGCTTGGTTCATCGCGATCGATCGTCCTCTTCCCGCTTGCGCCGGTCGCAGGGCGGCGCAAGCCTGCCGCGCGCAACAACATGCGTGCCCGACGTCGTCGCGGGCAGGCTCCCTCCCCCTCGTAGGGGGCGGGCGGGGGGTGTGCCGTCGCCCTCGAGCCGGGTGGAGTACCGCCTAACCCCCATCCCGACCTTCCCCCTGGGATGGGCAAGGGGCGGCATCCAACGCGGGCGCGCCTAGTCAAACCCCACCCCGCGGGGCACAATAACCCCCGCCAGCGGGCCGTCAGAGTCCGCACGCCGCGTCCGCCGCGCCCCATTGCGCGGGGCCGCCTTTCGATGGAGGAGAGTGCATGACCGTGGAGGGGCTCGACACCTTCCCGCGTCTCCTGCTGCACCACGCCCGCGTCCGGCCGACCCGCCCCGCCATCCGCGAGAAGGATCTCGGGATATGGCAGACCTGGAACTGGGCGGAGGTCGAGGCGGAAGTGCGTGCCATCGCCTGCGGCCTCGCCGCCGCAGGCTTCCGCCGGGGGGAGCACCTCGCGATCGTCGGCGCCAACCGCCCGCAGCTCTATTTCGCCATCACTGCAGCGCAGTGCCTCGGCGGTATCCCGGTGCCGCTCTACGAGGACGCGGTGGCCGCCGAGATGGTCTTCGTGCTGCAGAACGCCGAGGTGCGCTTTGCGCTCGTCGAGGACCAGGAGCAGGTCGACAAGCTGCTCGAGATCGCGCCGCAGTGCCCGCAGCTCGCGCACATCTACTATGACGATCCCCGCGGCCTGCGCAATTACACCCAGCCGCAGCTGCAGTCCATCGAGCGCCTGAAGGAGGCCGGCCGCGCGCACGACCGCGAGCATCCGGCGTTCTTGGCCGGCGAGATCGCGCTCGGCCGTGGCGAGGACACCGCGGCGATGCACTACACCTCCGGTACCACCGGCTACCCGAAGGGCGTGGTGCTGACGCATGCGAACCTGCTGTCCGCGGGCCGTAGCGCCGCGCAGCTGGAGGGGCTGACGGACCGCGAGGAGGTGCTCGCCTACCTGCCGCTCGCCTGGATCGGGCAGAACATCTTTTCCTATACGCAGTGGTACGCCTGCGGCTTCTGCGTCAACTGCCCGGAATCGGCGGCGACCGTCACCACCGACATGCGCGAGATCGGGCCAACCTATTACTTCGCCCCGCCGCGCGTCCTCGAGACCCTGCTCACCCAGGTGACCATCCGCATGGAGGATGCCGGCTGGGTGAAGCGGAAGCTCTTCGAGCACTACATGGCAGTGGCCAAGCGCGTCGGCGGACGCATCCTCGACGGCGCGCAGGTCGCACCCGGCGACCGGCTCGCCTACCGCCTCGGCGACTTCCTGGTCTACGCGCCCCTGCGCAATGCCCTCGGCATGAGCCGCGTGCGCGTTGCCTACACGGCAGGCGAGGCGATCGGCCCCGATCTCTTCACCTTCTACCGCTCGCTCGGCATCAACCTCAAGCAGCTCTACGGCTCCACCGAGACGAGTGTGTTCGTCTGCATCCAGCCGAACGGGCAGATCCGTCCGGACACCGTGGGCCCGCCGGCGCCCGGGGTCGAGCTGCGGCTGACCGATGCCGGCGAGATCCTGGTGCGCTCGCCGGGGCTCTTCCGCGAGTACTACAAGAACCCCGAGGCCACCGCTGAGGCCAAGACCAACGACGGCTGGTTCCACACCGGTGACGCCGGCTACTTCGACGGCGAGGGGCACCTGCGCATCATCGACCGCGCCAAGGACGTCGGCAAGCTCGCCGACGGCACGCTGTTCGCGCCGAAGTACATCGAGAACAAGCTCAAGTTCTTCCCCTTCATCAAGGAGGCGGTCGCGTTCGGCCACCAGCGCGACCGCGTCTGCGCGATCGTGAACATCGACGTCGAGGCCGTCGGCAACTGGGCCGAGCGGCACAACCTGCCGTACTCGGGCTACCAGGACCTCGCCACCAAGACCGAGGTGTTGGAGCTCGTGCGCGAGTGCGTCGAGAAGGTCAACGCCGACCTCGCCGCAGACGCGGCGCTCGGCCACTCGCAGGTGCACCGCTTCGCCATCCTGCACAAGGAGCTCGACGCCGACGACGAGGAGCTCACCCGGACGCGCAAGGTGCGGCGCCGCTTCATCGGCGAGAAGTACCAAAAGCTCGTCGATGCGCTCTATTCCGGAGCAGCGGAGTGCTTCGTGGAGACGCCGGTGCGCTTCGAGGACGGCCGCGCCGGCATCGTGAGCGCGACGCTGCGCATCGCCGACGCGAAGGTCTTTCCCCTGGTTCCGGCGCGCGCCGCATGAGCGACGCACGCCGCATCGGCGAGCCGGTCCTCGTCGTCGAGGACATCTCACTCGCGTTCGGCGGCGTGAAGGCGCTCGCCAACGTCTCCTTCGACGTCCGCCGGCACGAGGTGCGCGCCATTATCGGCCCCAACGGCGCCGGCAAGAGCTCGATGCTCAACGTCATCAACGGCGTCTACCACCCGCAGGTCGGCACGGTGACCTTCAAGGGCATGTCGCAGCGGCAGGTGGACCCGCACCAGGCGGCGCGCAACGGCATCGCGCGCACGTTCCAGAGCCTGGCGCTCTTCAAGGGCATGAGCGTGCTCGACAACCTCATGACCGGCCGCAACCTCAAGATGCGGTCGAACCTGCTCCTGCAGGCAATCCGGATCGGCCCTGCGGAGCGCGAGGAGATCGCGAACCGCGAGGTCGTCGAGCGCATCATCGACTTCCTCGAGATCCAGGCCTACCGCAAGACGCCGGTCGGGCGACTGCCCTACGGCCTGCAGAAGCGCGTCGACCTCGGCCGGGCGTTGGCGATGGAGCCCGAGCTGCTGCTTCTCGACGAGCCGATGGCGGGCATGAACATCGAGGAGAAGCAGGACATGTGCCGCTTCATCCTCGACGTCAACGACGAGTTCGGCACCACGATCGTCCTCATCGAGCACGACATGGGCGTCGTCATGGACCTGTCCGACCGCGTCGTGGTGCTCGACTACGGCCGGCTCATCGCCGACGGCACGCCCGACGAGGTGCGGGCCAATCCGGAAGTGATCCGCGCCTATCTGGGCACCACCCACTAGGCGCACCGCGAAGGCACATGAACAAGAAGAACCTCCCCGTCATCGTGCTGCTCGCGGCGCTGGCGATCGGGACGCTGCTGCCGCTGCTGGAGAAGAGCACCCAGCCCGGGTTCTACGTCGAGGTGGTACTCGGCGGTCTGATGTCCGGGGTGCTGTACTCGCTCGTGGCGATGGGCTTCGCGCTCATCTTCAAGGCGTCGGGCGTGTTCAACTTCGCCCAGGGCGCGATGGTGCTGTTCGCCGCCCTCTGCATCGCGCGCATCGCCGAGCACGTTCCGCTCTGGGCGGCGCTCGGCGCGACGCTCGTCATCATGACCGCCTTTGCCTGGCTGATCGAGCGCGTCGTGCTGCGCCCGCTCGTGAACCAGGAGGGCATCGTCCTGTTCATGGCGACCCTCGGCGTCGCCTTCTTCCTCGACGGTTTCGGGCAGACCGTGTGGGGGAGCGACATCTACACGATCGACCTCGGCCTGGCGAAAGAGCCGATGCTCATCCTCGAGAACGTCTTCGCGGGCGGTATCCTCGTCAACCGCGACGACCTCGTGGCGGCGGCGCTCGCGGCGCTGCTCCTCCTCGCGCTCGCGCTCTTCTTCCAGAAGACCGCGACCGGGCGCGCGCTGCGCGCCGTGGCGGACGACCACCAGGCGGCGCAATCGGTCGGCATTCCGCTCAACCGCATCTGGGTGATCGTCTGGGCGGTCGCGGGCGTGGTCGCGATGGTCGCCGGCACCGTCTGGGGCGCGAAGCTCGGCGTCCAGTTCTCGCTGCAGGACGTGGCGCTCAAGGCGCTGCCCGTGGTGATCCTCGGCGGGCTCACCTCGGTTCCGGGCGCGATCGTCGGCGGCCTGATCGTGGGGCTCGGCGAGAAGATCGCCGAGGTGTTCCTGAGCCCGATCCTGGTCAAGACCTTCGACCTCGCCGGCGGCGGCATCGAGAACTGGTTCGCCTACGTGCTCGCGCTGCTCTTCCTGCTCGTGCGGCCCGAGGGGCTGTTCGGCGAGCGCCACATCGACCGCGTATAGGGACAGCCCGTGCTCTACCGGGAGAACGGTCAATTCAAGTCGACCTACCGGGCCGACCAGCAGGTGCTGCCGATCCGGCAGGACCGTTGGTTCATGGCCGCGGTGCTCGTTTTCGCCTTCGCGGTCGTGCCTTTCATCGGCACGCAGTACACGTTCCAGGCGATCCTGATCCCGTTCCTCATCTACTCGCTCGCGGCGATCGGCGTCAACCTGCTCGTCGGCTACTGCGGACAGATCTCGCTCGGCTCGGCGGCCTTCATGGCCGTAGGTGCGTACGCGGCCTACAACTTCGCAGTGCGCGTGCCGCAGCTCAACTTCCTCGTCATCCTCGTGCTCGCGGGGCTCGCCGCCGCGGCAGTGGGCATTCTCTTCGGCACGCCGAGCCTGCGCATCAAGGGGCTCTACCTCGCTGTGGCCACGCTCGCGGCGCAGTTCTTCCTCGACTGGACCTTCGCGCGGGTGAAGTGGTTCAGCAACTACTCGCCGTCGGGCGCGGTGTCGACGACGCCGGTCTCGATGTTCGGCTTCACCTTCGAGACGCCGGCGGAGAAGTACCTCTTCGTGCTCTCGGTTGTTGTCGTGATGACCCTCGTCGCCAAGAACCTCGTGCGCAGCCACGTGGGCCGCGCGTGGATGGCGATCCGCGACATGGACGTGGCGGCGAAGGTGATCGGCATACGGCCGGTTCACGCGAAGCTCACCGCGTTCGCCGTGAGCTCCTTCTTCCTCGGCATCGCCGGCGCGCTGTGGGGCTTCGTCCACCTCGGCTCGTGGGAGCCCGCCGCCTTCAACCTCAGCCAGTCGCTGCGGCTGCTCTTCATGGTCATCATCGGCGGCATGGGCTCGATCCTTGGCTCCTTCTTCGGCGCCGCGTTCATCTGGCTCACGCCGCTCTTCCTCAATCAGGTGCCGGCGGCGCTCGGCGTGCAGCTCTCCACGGCCACGATCTCGCACATCGAGCTCATGATCTTCGGCAGCCTGATCGTCTTCTTCCTGATCGCCGAGCCGCACGGCCTCGCGCGGCTGTGGGCGATCGGCAAGGAGAAGCTACGTCTTTGGCCGTTCCCGCACTAAAGCAGGCGGCCCGTCTCGCACCACCCAGGAGGAGCAAACGCATGACCCTGCAGCCCAAGACCCGGTGGCTTTTCGCAGCCGCCATCGCCTCGACCGTCGCCGCCGGCGGCGTGTTCGCGCAGGCGACCGCCGCCAAGGAGCAGTTCTTCCCCGTGATCTCGTACCGCACCGGGCCCTACGGTCCGAACGGCACGCCCTGGGCGAACGGCTACGTCGACTACCTGAAGATGATCAACGCCCGCGACGGCGGGATCAACGGCGTGAAGATCACCTTCGAGGAGTGCGAGTTCGGCTACGACACCGCGCGTGGCGTCGAGTGCTACGAGCGGCTCAAGAGCAAGGGCCCGACCGGCGCAACGGTGTTCCAGCCGCTCTCCACCGGCGTCACATTCGCGCTCACCGACAAGGCACCGACCGACAAGATCCCGCTCATTACCTCGGGCTACGGCCGCGCGGACTCGGTCGACGGCACCGTCTTCAAGTGGAACTTCCCGCTCGCGGGCACCTACTGGACCGCTGCCGACATACTCGTCCAGCACGTCGGCAAGAAGGAAGGCGGGCTCGACAAGCTGAAGGGCAAGAAGATCGCGCTCGTCTACCACGACTCGCCCTACGGCAAGGAGCCGATCGCGCTGCTGCAGGAGCGCGCCAAGATGCATGGTTTCGAGCTGCTGCTGCTGCCCGTCACGCACCCGGGCGTGGAGCAGAAGTCGACCTGGCTGCAGGTGCGCCAGCAACGCCCGGATTACATCTTCCTCTGGGGCTGGGGCGTGATGAACTCGACCGCCATCAAGGAGGCCGTTGCCACCGGGTACCCGCGCGAGAAGATGTACGGCGTGTGGTGGGCGGGCGCCGAGCCCGACGTCGTCCCCGTGGGCGAGGGCGCCAAGGGCTACAACGCGCTCGCGTTTCAGGCCGGGGCGGGCCAGGCAGCGGTTCACCAGGACGTCCTCAAGCACGTCTACGCGAAGGGGCAGGGCACGGGCAAGCAGGAGGACATCGGCCAGGTGCTCTACAACCGCGGCATGATCCACGCGATGCTGGCCGTGGAGGGCGTGCGCCAGGCGCAGAAGCGCTTCGGCAACAAGCCGCTCACCGGCGAGCAGGTCCGCTGGGGGCTGGAGAACCTCAACCTCGACCCGGCGGCGCTCAAGCGTCTCGGCATGGAAGGCTTCATCGCGCCGCTCGCCACCAACTGCATCGACCACGAGGGCTCGCGGAAAGCGCGCATCCATCAGTGGGACGGCCAGAAGTGGACCTACACGACCGACTTCTACGAGGCCGACATGCAGATCATCAAGCCGATGATCACGAACTCGGCGAAGCAGTACGCGACCGAGAAGAAGATCGAGGTGCGCGACTGCGCGAAGGAGGTGTCGTAGGCCGAGAAGAGCTTCAACACAGAGGGCACAGAGGACGCAGAGGAACGCAGACATGTTTGCGACGGGTCGTCTGGAGGCGGGCGGCGGTCAACACCCGCGGAGACGGGCGGCCGCCATCTCCAAGCATGTTCCATCCGTGTCCCTCCGTATCCTCCGTGCCTCCGTGTTGAGCCCAGCCTTCGAACGGAGACTCGCATGACCCGGGCGCTCCTCGAAGTGAACGGTATCGAGGTCATCTACAACCACGTGATCCTCGTGCTGAAGGGCGTCTCCTTGAGCGTCCGCGAGGGTGGCATCTGCGCACTGCTCGGCTCGAACGGCGCCGGCAAGACGACGACGCTGCGCGCCATCTCGAACCTGCTCAAGGGCGAGCGCGGCGAGGTCACCAAGGGCTGGATCGAGTACAAGGGCGACCGGATCGAGCGGCTCACGCCCTACGAGCTCGTCAAGCGCGGCGTCGTCCAGGTGATGGAGGGCCGCCACTGCTTCGCCCACCTCACTGTCGAGGAGAACCTGCTCACGGGCGCCTACACCCGCGCAGTGGCCCGCGCCGAGGTCCGCGAGGACCTCGAGCGCGTCTATGCGTACTTCCCGCGGCTCAAGCAGCGGCGCGACTCGCAGTCCGGCTACACCTCGGGCGGCGAGCAGCAGATGACCGCGGTCGGCCGCGCGCTCATGGCGCGGCCGAAGATGATCCTGCTCGACGAGCCCTCGATGGGGCTCGCCCCGCAGGTGGTCGAGGAGATCTTCGAGATCGTGCGGACGCTGAACGAGAAGGAAGGGGTGTCGTTCCTGCTTGCCGAGCAGAACACGATGGTCGCGCTCCGCCACGCCGACTACGGCTACATCCTCGAGAACGGCCGCGTCGTCATGGACGGCGTGGCGACGAAGCTGCG
>Ga0114939_10002579_pt1 | contig 13312 bp, 13 predicted proteins | sample AshMeaCrysSpring_FD_87196 | JGI IMG/M metagenome (GOLD analysis project Ga0114939, IMG submission 87196) | Groundwater microbial communities from Big Spring, Nevada to study Microbial Dark Matter (Phase II) - Ash Meadows Crystal Spring | ecosystem: Environmental > Aquatic > Deep subsurface >... | reverse complement strand
CGGGCCGCTCTTCGCTGGAGCGTTCCGGTCGCTCCAGCCACGCCGCGCCGTGCCAGCTCATGACGCGCGCGATCTCGCGGCCGGCGAACAGCTTACCGATACCGTCCGGGCTCGGGGCCACCGTGGTGTACGGTGCGGCCACCGGCTGCGCGAGGGTCGGTACCGGAGATGCGGCGAGCGCTGCCGCTGCGATCAGGACGACCGGGGCGACGCGGCGTATGCGACTGCAGGTGCTCGACCGAGAGCCGCGCTCGTCACGGTGGCTCACTCCGTCGCTCACGTCGATCTCGGCCGTGCATCTCGGACAGCTCGGCGGAACACGGCTGCGGGGATCGGCGTTTCCCATGGCGCACCTTGGAGCATGGCCGCTGCAGGAAGTTCAGCGGCGGCCGGGGCACACCCGACGCGGAGACCCCAGCGGGGCTGCGAGTCGCTTCCGCTCAACGCTCGCGCCAGGACACGAGGGCGACGCCCACACAGGTCACGACGACGCCGGCGAGCGTGAGGAGGCCGGGCTCCACGCCGAACATGACGTACTCGAGCGCGACCGCGATCAGCGGCGTGAGGTAAAGGAGGCTCGTGACTCGAGTCGCGGCACCTCGACGCATGAGCGTGTGCAGCGCGTTGACGGCGAAGATCGAGGCGAGGATCACGAGGAAGGCGATCGAACCTGCGAGCGGCCACGACCAGCTTACCGGGAAGCCCTCGACCGCCACCGCGAGCGGTGCGAGGACCGCGAGCGTGACCGCGAACTGCACGAGGGCACCCGCCCAGAGGTCGGCGCCGGGCAGGAAAACGCGCTGGTAGAGCGTGCCGGCCGTGATCGCGGCGAGCGAGGTGAACACCGCGGCGAGGCTGCCCCAGGTGATCGCGCGCACGTCGATCTTGTACCAGACGACCAGCGCCACGCCCGCGAAGCCGAGCACGACGCCGAGCCATTGCGCCGACGCGAGCACCTCGCGCATCCAGCGGGCGGCGATCGCAGCCGTGACGAGCGGCTGCAACGCGAGGATCAACGCCACCACGCCCGCGGACATGCCGAGGTACTGCGCGTAATGACTGCCGCCGAGGTTCGCCGCGTGCATTAGCACGCCGGCGGCCGCGAGGTGGCCGAGCTCGCGGCGCGACTTCGGAAACGACGGTCGTGTCACGGCGACGAGCAGCGCGAGACAGAAGAGCCCGAAGGCGAAGCGCAACGAGAGGAAGGTGAAGGGCGGCGCGTACTGCAATCCGACCTTGGTCGCGAGGTATCCCGAGCCCCAGACGCTCACGAAGTACCAGGCGAGGAACTGCTCGAACGCGACGTTGCGGGTCTGCGGGGCGCGCTCGGCCATGGCGGCCGGCATTATCGGTGCTCGGCCGGCCGGACGGAAACGGGCGAGCGCCGGCGAGCGCGCGGGCGGCCGAACGCGAGCCCGGGTCCCGCATCCTTTGGCCTGCATCAAAGGCAACGCCGTCCGCCGTCCGGAGAATCCGCCGAGCCGCCACGGAGGAACGCATGCCCGTCATCGAATGGACCGACGCCCTGGCCCTCGACGTGCCCGCGATGGACGACACGCACCGCGAGTTCGTCGCCATGCTCAACGAGCTCGCCGACGCCCCGGACGAGGAGCTTCTCGCGGCGCTCGACGCCTTCGTCGCGCACACCGACGCGCACTTCGCCCAGGAGAACCGTTGGATGCACGCGCTGCCGTTCCCGCCGGTGCACTGTCACGAGGGCGAGCACGACACCGTGATGCGCCTCATGCGGGAGGTGCGGTCCCGCGTCGCCTCAGGCGACCTCGAGATCGGCCGGGCGCTCGCGCGCGAGCTGCCGGAGTGGTTCCGGCTGCACGCGTCGACGATGGACGCCGCGCTCGCGCAGGTGATCAAGCTCACCGGTTTCGCGCCGGAGCGCGAGGCGGCTGCAGCCTAGCGCGAGCCGTGAGGAGGCCTGCGATGGATGCAGATGCGATGATGCGCCGAAGCTGCGATCGGGCCGAGTCGTGCGCAGCGCAAGAGGCCGTGCTGCCCGACTACGGGAGCCGGGTCTCGCGCCCGTCCGGGGATTCCCCGGGGGCGCTTCGTCGTGCGCAGCGACTCGCCCATCCGCGTCTCGCGCGCGAGCTGCACACGCTCCGCGCGATGCTCGACATCTACTGTCGCCATCATCATCAGAGGGACGCGGCGGGCTGCGAGGCGTGTGCTGCGCTTGCCCGCTACGCCGAGAATCGGCTGTCCGCCTGCCCTTTCGGTGCGGACAAGCCGACGTGCTCGAACTGCGTCGTGCACTGCTACGCGCCCGGCCCGCGCGAGCAGGTGCGGGCGGTGATGCGATATGCCGGTCCGCGGATGCTGCTGCGGCATCCGGTGCTCGCCATCGCGCACATGCTCGACGCGCGGCGTCGCGCGCCGCCGAAGCCCCGCAATACAGCGCGCGGCTGAGAAGCCTCGGGTCGCGGGCTTCAGCGACGGCTCTGCCCGTTTGTCGCCGCCCAGACGAGCCCACCGACGCCGAGCGCTCCGAAGGCGAGCGTCCAGGCGAGCCGTGAATTCGCGCCCCCCGCTGCGTCGAGGACTGCACCGACAGCAAGCGGCGCGACGAAGCCGGCGCCGAATCCCATCAGCGAATAGACGGCGAGCGCCGCGCCGCGCTGCTCCGGCGGCGTGACCTCCACGAGCCCGGCGGTGAGCGCCGCAGAGTCCGCCATCACGGCCACGAAGTGCATTGCGAGCACGCCGAGCATGAGCGGCCAGGGCCAGTTTGCGGAAAGGCCCGCGAGCCAGGCGAACGTGCCGGAGGCGACCATGACCGCGCCGATCCAGCGTGCGCGACCGACGCGGCTGGCGGCTTCGTTGCCGAGAACGCTGGCCGGGATGCCCAGCAGGTTGATGAGCGCCGCGGCGGCGGTGGCCCAGAGGAGGGGCGAGACCGCGCCGGACGAACCGTACGCGAACGCGACGAATGCGACCATCCATGAGCGCAGGCCGAAGAGCTCCCAGCAGTGCGCCGCGTAGCCGAACACGGCGCGGCGGATATCGTGTTGCGCGAGGACCGGCCAGATCCTCGGCAGCCAGCGCGCGGCATCGGCGCCGTGCGGGCGCCGCGGGGCGAGGACGGCGAGCAGCAGTGGCGCTGCGAGCAGCGGACCGACTGCGAGCAGGCCGAAAGCTGCCCGCCAGGACAGTACCGCGTCGAGCCAGCCGGCCGCGAGCAGGGACGCACTGGTGCCGATGCCGAAGGTCGAGGTGTAGAAGGCGACGTAGCGGGGCAGGCGTGGCCCGCTTATCCGGTCGGTCAGCGCTTTGAGCCCGGGCATGTACGTGCCGGCCAGGCCGGCGCCCGCGAGCGACTGCCAGATCGCGCCGGAGACGGTCCCTTGCGCGAAGAGCGCGAAGCCTGCGGTGCCGACTGCCGCGAGCAGACAGGAGAAGGCGAAGACCGCGCGTGCGTCGATCCGGTCGGTCGCGCCGGAGAGGAAGGGCACGGCGACCATGTAGCCGAGGAAGAACGCACCGCTGACGAACCCCGCCTCGGCGCCCGACAGCGCCCAATACGCCTGGAGCTGCGGGAGGAAGGCGGGGTACGCCCCGAAGCCCGTCATCGACAGCGCTTCGGCGAGGCAGACGAGCGCGACGGCGCGCGCAGGGTGCGCCGGCGCGGCGCTCACCATTGCGGCGGGGCAGCGCAGCGCGCATGACGCACTGCGCGTGCGGACGAACGCTCGGTCATGATCGACGGGGACAGAGTGACGTGCACAGGCTGCTCACCTCGGCGAGTTCCGCTCCGTCGACCCACGAAAAAGGGCCGCTCGCGCGGCCCTTGTCTCGGTTGCGGGTCCGTGCCCGCGATGCGAGGACGATCAGGCCGCCGCGTCCGGCACGCCGAGCGCCTGGGCGACGTTCTGGAGGGCCGCCTTCTCGGCGTCCGACACCTTGGTGCCGCCGAAGCCGAGGAAGCCGCCTTCGTTCGACGCTTCGGCGACGTTCCTCGCGATGCCGACGATCCAGCGCTTGAACTCGTCGCCCTCGGGTCCCGGCGCCTTGGCTGCCAGGATCTCGGAGACCTTGCGGAGGTTGTCGAGCGCCGCGTTTTCGGCGTCCTGCGGGCTGTTGATGTTCTGCGGCCGGTCGGGCTTGGTGCCGCGCGCCTTCATGTCGGCGATCAGCGCGCTGATGAGCGGGTTCTGCGATCCCTTCTGCAGCGTCTCCCCGATCGTGTGGCCGACCGCGAACATCTCCTTGATCACGCCGAACGGACCGCTCGGGCTCGCGGCCGTGATGGCGAGGCCGGCCATCGGCGCGGCGGTGAAGATGGTCTTCCATTCCTCTGGGGTGAAATCCGCCTTGGTGGTCATGCGTGGGTCTCCGGTTTCTCAAGGGAAGTGGGAATTCGCGGCTCGTTCTTCGGCCGCAGCGCGCGCCGCGTTGCGCACCGCGGACCCCTCCCGGCGCCTCGCCGGAACCCCCGCTACGAGGCACCCATCTCGCGTTTCCAGAACTCGTGGAAGTGCACCATGCCGTCCTCGTGCGGTGAGTGGTACGGGCCGGCGTCGTCCTCGCCGAGCGCCCACAGCGCCTGCCGGCCCTTGTGCAGCCAGACGCACGCCGCCGCGTCCTCCGCTGCCGACTCCTGGTAGGCCGCGAGGTGCGCCTCGACCAGCTCGCGCTCGAACAGGGCCACCTCCTCGGGGTAGTAGAACTCCAGGACGTTCAGTGTCTCCCCGGGCGTGACCGGGATCAGTGTGGAGACGACGAGCGAGCCCGGATACCACTCGAGCATGACGTTCGGGTAGTAGATCGACCAGATGGTGCCGTGCTTCGGCATCTCGTTGCCCGACCATTTGAGGTAGGCGTCGCGGTAGCGCTGGTAGTTGCGCGAGGTCTGGTAGCGGAAGTTGTCCTTGATGCCGAGCGTCTGGTAGCTCCAACGCTCGCCGAAGCCCCACTGGTAATTGCCCGCGTCGACGAACTTCTTGAGCCCCGGATGAAAGGGCTCGACGTGGTAGAGCTCGAGGTAGAACTCGAGGAAGGTCTTCCAGTTGTACGGGCAGCGGTCGACCTGCACGTGGTCGAACACGTAGCCCTCGAACGAGTAGGCCTCGAGCAGCGGAAAGTCGGCGAGGTCCTGCGCGACGTCGCGCCTGCCGGCGAACAGCAGGCCGTGCCACGACTGCAGCGGCGTCGAGCGGAGCGGCAGCTCGGGTGTTTCCTTGAACTCCGGCGCGCCAATGAGCCGGCCGCCGAGGTCGTAGGTCCAGCGGTGCACCGGGCAGACGATGTTCTGTGTCTTGCCGCGACCTTCGAGCAGCAGCGACTGGCGATGCCGGCAGACGTTGTCGAGCAGCTTCACGCCGTCGTGCGCGCGCACCAGCACCTTGCCGTGCTTCGCCCATTCGAGCGTAACGTAGTCGCCGACCTCGGGGACCATCAGCTCGTGGCCGACGTAGCCGGGGCCGTTCGCGAACAGGATCTCGCGCTCGCGCTCGAGCACCTGGGGGTCGCAGTAGGCGGAGACGGGCAGCTGCGGCGCGCTCGGCCTGAGCTCGGCGCGGGTAGGCGTGTGGGTCATGACCGGGGCGTACGGGGAGGACGGGCGAGAAAGGCAAGCATAGCGCCGGCCCGGCTCGGGTGCGTGACGGCATCATGACCGCTCCGCTCGATCCGGGCGTTCGCAGCGAAACGGTCGGCGGTCAGCCGAGCGTGCCCGAGATGCGGTGGAGCCCTTCGAGAACGAGGTTGTCGTGCGGCACGAACGGGATGTTCAGCCGCGGCGCGATGGCCTTGCCGCCGCCGCCCGAGAGCAGGCAGAGGAGGCGCGGATGGGTCGCTTCGTGAAGGCGGTAGATGCGCTCGATCGCGCCGGCCTGAGCGTGCTGGCAGCCCGAGACGATCGCGTCCACCGTCTGCTTGGGGTGGTCGGCATAGTTGCCGGTCGCGTCAGGGAGAGCCGCCGTGCCCTCGTGCAGCGACCGGATCATCATGCCGACGCCGGGCATGATGCAGCCGCCGGTGAACTCGCCGTCCGCGCCGACGAAGTCGAGCGTCGTCGCCGTGCCGCACACGACCACGAGCACCGGCCGGGTGTCGGCGATGGCGTGCGCAGCAATCATCGCCGCCCAGCGATCGGGCCCGAGCTGGTGCGGATTGCGGTAGCCGTTGCGCACGCCGCACTGCTCCGCTTGCGCGATCAGCCAGTGGGCGTCGGCGTCGGGCCAGAGCTCGAGCACGCGCAGCATCGTCGAGCGTGCGCGTGTGCCCGCGACGTTGGAGATGAGCACGCGATGCGGCGACGCCAGGGCCTTCCAGGTGACGGCGAGCGACGCCATCTCCTCGAGCAGCGCGTGGCCGGTCTCGAGCCGGTCGGCCTCCTCCGAACCATTGCCGAGGGCGCGGTAGCGGCCCCACTTGACGAACGTGTTGCCGATGTCGATGAGGAGGTTGTAGCGGTTGGGCATCGAGGTCTGACCTATGGGGCGAGCCTGTCCCGCCGATAGCTTGGGCGTCGGTACCGGTTCGCGACCCCCGGGACCGTGAGCACTTCCGTTTGCGCCGGGTCGTCTACCTGTGTCGTCATCGGCGGCGCGACGGGATTGAGAGTGCCAGTGTAGCGCTCCTGCGCCTTGGTACCGAAACCAGCGGAGCGGCGCGCCGCGCTGCGATCAGATCTCGTCCAGCGGATAGATCGGCCGCGTGAGCTTCCGGTAGGGGTAGATGGACAGGTCGGCATTCGTCACGCCGTGACCCTGGCACTCGACGATCGCGGCGGCGATGGGCTTGAAGCCGGCGCGGTAGTGGATGCGCGACTTGAGCATCAGGAAGCGCTTGGCGGTCGGCTCGATGCCGCAATGGCGGAAGATGACGAGGTCGAAGGGCTCGTGGTGCCGCTCGGTGACCACGATCTCGGCGCGGCCGGTGTCGAGCACCGCGGTGCGGCCGAGATGCGACTTCACGCCGGTGTACATCGGCCCGCGGAACACGATCTCGCCGTCGGTGATCGTGCGCACGCGGCCGCTGACGGTGATGGGGCGCCCTTCCAGACCGATCGCCGGCATGTGCGTGCGCCCGCCGAGCGTGATCGTGACGTTGGCGCCGACGCCCGCGTCGCACATCTTCGCCACCGCTTCGCGGTCCCGGATGGGTGCGATCGCGACGTCGTCGAGCTGCTGGCGCAGGATCTCCTCGACGACGGTCATCACGTCCTGCGCGCCGCCGGAGCCGCAATTGTCGCAGTGGTCGATCAGCACGACCGGCCCACGCGCCCCGGTATCGGCGATGCGCTTTGCCTCGGCCACCGACTCTGCGAGCGGGCGCGAGCGGTAGACGTATTCGCTTCGCCGCTGCCAGGCGACCTCGAGCATCCGGTCGCAGACGGCCTGCGCCGCCGCCTTGCCGTCGCCGCGCTTTGCATCCGCGACGACGACGGCCGAAAGGCCGGTGTGCGCCGTGTCGGCGTGCGCGAAGGCAGGCAGGAGCGTCGCCGCGAGCACTTGGCCGAGGCGCTCGGCGTCCCGCGCGAGGCCGATGATCTCGCCCGAAGGGCCGTCCTCCGGCGCGTGCCGCATGATCGAGGGCACGAGCGGCAGCCAGCCCCACGCCACCACGGGGTCGATCTCGCCGCGAAGCTGTCTTGCGAGGATGTCGGCAGCGAGCCGCCCGGCCTCGTACATGTCGACGTGTGGATAGGTCTTGTAACCGGTGACGATGGTCGCGTTCGCCATCGTCAGCGGCGAGAGATTGGTGTGGTAGTCGAACGTGACCGCGATCGGCGCGTGGGGCGCGATCCGGCGCACGCGTTCCAGGATCTCGCCCTCGGCGTCGTCCGCGCCCTCGACCACCATCGCGCCGTGCAGGTCGAGGAGCACCGCGTCGCAGCCGGCGCGCACCGCGTCCTCCAGCGGCTGCACGAGCTGCTCGAACGTCTCGCGGGAGGCCGGCGCGGACGGCCAGGATTCGGCAGCGATCGGCGTCACCGCCTCCGCGCCTTCGGCGCGCGCCATGTCGAGGAAGGCGGCGAAGGGCGAGTTGGTGCCGGCAAGCGCCGCCGCGGCGTCGCGCCCGTAGTGCGGGCCGTGCCCGTGACCGAAGGCCGCGAGCGGGGTCGGCACCGGCGAGAACGAGTTCGTCTCGTGCTTGATCTGGGCGACGACGAAGCGCTTGGGCATGGCATGGTTCACCGCAGGGGCCGCAGGGAACGCAGAGTTTCGCAGAAGGGAAGAGGGGTCGACGCAGCGAAAAGAGCTTGGCTCCTGCCTGCCGAACCCGGTACTCCACACAGCGCCTCGTGCGGCGCCGAGTCACCCCGTTCGGACACGCCGCCGTTCATGGGCGTCCTCTGCGTTCCTCTGCGTCCTCCGCGCCCTCTGCGGCGAGGCTTTCCTCCCCACCGAGAAACGCCGGTCCCATCGGTCGCAGCCGCAACCCCTTCCGTAGCCGCGTCCACCTGAACTCGGCCGGATCGGCGAGCGCGGGCCCCGGGGCCTTCACCACGAGCACCTCCTTCGCGATCGACTGGAAGTCGGCGCGGAAGTGCAGCGAGCTCTTCAACGCGACGATGCGTTGCGCGCGCGGTTCCACCCCCACGTGACGGAACATCTCCTGGTCGGCGGCCTGGCACTTCACCGAGGTGAGCACGACGCGCACGCCGGGCGCCGCCCGACTGCGCAGCAGCGCCATCGGACCGAGGTGCATGTGGAAGCCGTGGAACATCGGCCCGGTGCAGGTGAAGACGCCGTCGCCGATCCGCTCCACGTCGAACTCGCCTGAGAAGGGTCGGGTGCCCGGCACCCCGGAGATCTCGCCGAGCGTGAACGCGCCGTGCCCGCCGGCGCCGATCTCGTGCGCGTGCTTCGCTGACGCCGGATCGACGAGCAGACCGAGCACGGCGTCCCGGACTTGCGCCGCGACGAGGGCGGCCAGCAGCCCGGTCGTGTCGCCATTGCCGCCGGCCCCGGGATTGTCCTGCGTGTCGGCGAGCACCATCGGTCGGCCGGGCTCGCCGTGGGCCATGGCGTACGCCACGGCGGCTTCGGGTGAGTGCAGCTCGAGCGCAAAATCGGGCTCGGCGTCGGCGACCGCACCATGCAGGGCGTCGATCGCGTGCGCCAGCGCCTCGCGATCCGTTCCGTACCCGAACACCGCCATGCCGCATCCCGGGATGTCGGCCATCGGGAAACCCACGGCGAAGGAGAGCGTCGCCGAGTGCCGCTGCTCGAGTCGTTCGAGCAGCGGGTAGAGACTTCTCGCCGGCTCGAGCAATGTCGACTGCGACGGGATCCCCGTAAGGTAGTCGAGCGTGGCAAGGCCTTTCGCCGGCGGCTCGCCACGGCGAAGGATCGAGTGCAGCAGGCGCGCCGCGCGCGCGCCGGTCTCCGCCATGTCCACGTGCGGGTAGGTGCGGTAGGCGACGAGTGCCTCCGACCGCTCCATCATCTCGCGGGTGACGTTCGCATGGAGATCGAGACTCGCGACGACCGGCACGCGCGGCCCGACGACGCGACGCACGCGCGCCAGCAGTTCGCCCTCGCCGTCGTCGAGATGGTCGGCGACCATTGCCCCGTGCAGGTCGAGATACACCGCGTCGAACGGCCCGCTCTCGCGCAGCCTGCGGACCATCTCGCCCGCGATCCGTTCGTACGCGTCGCGCGTCACGTGCGCCGAAGGACTGGCTGCCGCCCAGACCAGGCCCGTCGTGCGATGGCCGAGCTTGTGCAGCGCCTCGATGGCGCCAGCGGCCGGGATGTTCGCGCCGCGAACGAGCGCGGCGATCTCGTCGCCGAAGGTGACGCCCGGCCAGCCGCCGCCGACCGCGAAAGCAGCGTAGTCGGCCCCGGCGGGAGCGAAGGTGTTGGTCTCGTGCTGGAAGCCGCCTACCGCGATGCGGGCCATGCGGGGCCTCGTGTCGTGGAGCTGGAAAGGGGCGATTCGAGGATAGCGAAGCGCCGAACGGGCCACAATGCGGGCGACCCAGCGTTGCCGCCCTTGGCGGTGCGCGTTGCGCCGGTCGCTTGTTGCGTGGCACCCCTTCGGCTATCGTTCGCCGCCGATTCCGGCACCAGGATCCGGAGCGTCTCGATGACCTTCACCCTCCGACTCGTCCGCGCGGCCGCCGCCCTTGCGCTCTCGGCGGCTCTCTCCTTCCCCGCGCTCGCGCAGGGCGATCCGAAGACGCTGCGGGTCGTGCCGCACTCAAACCTCTCGATCCTCGACCCGATCTGGTCCACGGCGTACATCACGCGCAACCACGGCTACATGATCTACGACACGCTCTTCGGCACCGACGAGAAGAGCCAGGTCAGGCCGCAGATGGTGGAGAGCTGGACCGAGAGTCCCGACCACCGGTTGTGGGTCTTCAAGCTGCGTCCGGGACTCGACTTCCACGACGGCAAACCCGTCACGGGCGAGGACGTCATCGCCTCGCTCGAGCGCTGGGGCAAGCGGGACACGATGGGGCAGAAGCTCTTCACGTTCGTGCAGCGGATGGACTCGCCGTCGCCCGACACCTTCCGCATCTTCCTGCGCGAGCCCTGTGGCTTCGTGCTCGAGGCGCTCGGCAAGCCATCGTCGAACGTGCCGTTCATCGTGCCGAAGCGCGTTGCCGAGACGCCCGCCGACAAGCAGATCGAGGACCACACCGGTTCCGGGCCGTACATGTTCAGGCGCGACGAGTTCAAGGCCGGCGACAAGGCGGTGTACGTGCGCAACCCGAAGTACGTGCCGCGCAAGGAGCCGGCGTCGGGCACCGCAGGCGGCAAGGTCGCCAACGTCGAGCGCGTCGAGTGGAACCTCGCGCTCCGCGATCCGCAGGCACAGGTGAACGCGCTCGCGAAGGGCGAGATCGACATCCTCGAGCAGCCGGCCTTCGAGAGCTACGCCGCGCTGCGCAGCGATCCGAACGTCGACATCGTCAACTGGAACCCGCTCGGCTTCCAGTTCATGCTGCGCTTCAACCACCTGCAGAAGCCGTTCGACAAGCCCGAGGTGCGCCGCGCGGCCATCGCGGCGCTCAACCAGGAGGCCTTCCTCAAGGCGCAGGTCGGCATTCCCGAGTACTACAAGACGTGCCCCTCGATGTTCACCTGCGGGTCGCCGTACGCGAGCACCCAGGGCACCGAGCTGCAGGCGAAGTCGAGCCTGCGCAAGGCGCAGGAGCTGGTGAAGGCCTCGGGCTATGACGGCACGCCGGTCGTCATCATGAAGCCGACGGACCTCGCCGCGATCACCAAGCTCCCGGATGTCGCCGCGCAGCTGCTGCGCCAGGCCGGGTTCAAGGTCGACCTGCAGTCGATGGACTGGAACACGCTTGTCTCGCGGCGCGCGAAGAAGGACGCGCCCTCCGCCGGCGGATGGAACATCTTCGCGACGGCGTGGGTGTCGCCCGACATCTGGAATCCGCTCAGCAACGCGGCGCTCAACGCGTCTTGCGACAAGGGCTGGTTCGGATGGGCGTGCGACGAGCGGATCGAGACGCTGAAGGACCAGTTCGCGCGTGAGATCGACCCCGCGAAGAAGAAGGAGCTCGCCGAGGCGATCCAGGCGCGCGGGTTCGAGATCGGGACGCACGCCCCGCTCGGCGAGTACATCCAGCCGGCAGCGACGACGAAGAACGTGTCCGGGCTGGTGGACCGGGCCGGGGAACTTCTACTGGAACGTGAAGAAGAACTGAGCCCCGCGTAGCAAGACTTCACCGCAAAGGCGCAAAGGACGCAGAGGGCCGCAGAGAAAGGCTGTAGGGAGGGGCATGCCGATCCCGGATTTCCAAAGTTGCCTGCTGCCGCTGCTCGAACTTGCCGCGGAAGGTAACGAGCATTCGCTGCGCGAGGCGCGAGAGGCGCTTGCTATCCGCTTCCGTTTGGCCCCTCAGGAGCGCGAATCGTTGCCGAGCGGACGCCGGCGCCACATCGACTCCTCCGACTACTTCCCGGAAGAGTAGGCGCGCCTTGTCCTCGCGGCGCGCACTTTGATGCTCGCCTTCATCGGCAAGCGCATCCTCGCGACGCTGCCGGTGCTCGCCGTGGTCGCGGTGCTGGTCTTCCTGATGCTCCGGCTCACGCCGGGCGACCCTGCAGCGATCATCGCAGGGGACGCCGCGAGCCCCGAGCAGATCGAGAGGATCCGCGCGAACCTCGGGCTCGACCGGTCGATCCCGGTGCAGTTCGCGATCTGGGCGCAGAGCCTGCTCGCGGGCGACCTCGGCGAGAGCTTCTTCTTCAAGGAGAAGGTGACGACGCTGATCGCGCAGCGTCTGGAGCCGACGCTCGCGCTCGCCGCGCTCACGATCCTCATCGCCGTGCTCTTCGCGGTGCCGCTCGGCGTGCTCGCAGCATGGCGACAGGGCGGCTGGCTCGACCGGGCGCTGATGGGCTTCTCCGTGCTCGGCTTCTCGATCCCGGTCTTCGTGCTCGGGTATCTCCTGATCTGGCTCGTCTCGGTGAAGCTCGGCTGGCTGCCCGTGCAGGGCTACCGGCGGCTTGCCGAAGGCCCCTGGCCGTTCCTCCGCCACCTGATCCTGCCCGCGATCACGCTTTCGGTAATCTACGTCGCGCTGATCGCGCGCGTGACTCGCGCCGCGGTCCTCGATACGCTCGGGGAGGACTACATCCGCACCGCCCGCGCGAAGGGACTGCCGGAGCGGAAAGTCCTGCTGCGGCACGCGCTCGCCAATGCGGCCGTGCCGATCGTCACCGTCATCGGCATCGGCGTCGCGCTGCTCATCGGCGGGGTCGTCGTCACCGAGAGCGTCTTCGCGATTCCCGGGCTCGGGCGCCTGACCGTCGATGCGGTGCTGGCGCGCGACTTTCCGACGGTGCAGGGCGCGATCCTGTTCTTCTCGTTCGCGTACGTGCTGATCAACTTGCTCGTGGATCTCTCGTACGTGTTCCTGGACCCGCGGATCCGCTTCTGACGATGGCGCCTGCGAAGCGCGAGCACGAGACGCTGACGGCTCTCGAGACGGGCGAGCCGCTTCACGTCGAGGCCGCGCTGCGGTCGCCGCCGGCGGTATGGAAGCGACTGCGCCGGAGCTGGACCGTCCGCGTCGGCGGCGTCGCGCTCGGCGTGCTGGCGCTCATCGCCTTCACGGCGCCCTGGCTCGGCACCGTCGATCCGACGCTCTTCGATCCCTCGAGCCGGGATCTGCTGCCCGGGGCGAGCGGCGAGATCATGACCCCGGACGGCGACACGCTGCGGCACACCTTCTGGATGGGCTCCGACAGCTACGGCCGCGATCTCTACAGCCGCGTCCTCTACGGCACGCGCGTGTAGCTCGTGGTCGGCATCTCGGTCGCGCTCGTTGCGCTCGCAATCGGCGTCGTGGCAGGGCTCGTCGCCGGTT
>Ga0114939_10002578_pt1 | contig 13315 bp, 10 predicted proteins | sample AshMeaCrysSpring_FD_87196 | JGI IMG/M metagenome (GOLD analysis project Ga0114939, IMG submission 87196) | Groundwater microbial communities from Big Spring, Nevada to study Microbial Dark Matter (Phase II) - Ash Meadows Crystal Spring | ecosystem: Environmental > Aquatic > Deep subsurface >... | reverse complement strand
GCGAACACCTCGCTCCAGCGCACGCTCTGCGGACGGCTGACCGCGCGCCACAGCGCGCGCGACGCCTGACCGAGGAACTCGACCAGCGAGCGGCCGTCGGCGAGCTCGTCCGCGGTCGCCTTGCCCACCAGCTCGACCAGGCCGAGCGGCGCTTCGCGGGCGGACTTCTGCAGGAAGTCGCGCGGGTCGAAACGGTCGACGAGCTGCTGCAGGTTCTCGGCCAGACCCTCGGTCGTGACCGGCGCCCCGCCCTGCGCGCGCTCGAGCTTGGTGAGCGCGAACAGGAGCGCGATGCCGGTGTCGTCGGCCGATTCGACGCCGCTCGCCTCGACGGTGACCGGGCGTGCCGGGTCGGCGCGCAGCGTGGCCATCGCCGCGCGCCACAGGTCGCCGACGCGATCGGCCGTGAGGCGGCCGTTCAGCTCGATGGTCGCGGCGGAGGCAGTCGCCATCCCGGTCTTCAAAGGTCGTTCGCCGCGGGGCGCGGGCGAGCGCGCGGCGTGCGTCTCGGGCCGCGCTGCAGCGGCAGACGAAGAGGTCGCCGCGGTCGGGGACGGGCGTCGGTCGTCCGCGCCTCCCGATCGGGACGCGTCGCGCCTGCGGGAGACGCAAGCCGCGGCCCGCCGTACGCGCGCCGCTCAGCGATTCTCGGCGACCTTGCCGCCGACGACGGCACCGAGGACGGCGCCCGCGCCCGCGGCGACCACGCGGCCGGTGCCGCCGCCGATGAGCGAGCCGAGGGCGGCGCCGGTGACGCCGCCGACGATCTGTCCTTCCAGGCGTTGCCCCTCGGGCGTGGTGGCGCAGCCGGTGACGAGGCCGACGGCGATCGCGGCGGCGACGGCCGCGCGGACGAACGACTTGCGCTGCATGCGTGAATCCCTCCTGCTGATCTTCGCGGCGCCCGGCAGGCGCGCGCATCGACGCTGGGCCGAGTATACCGACCGTGCCGGTCTCACTTGCGCTTTCCAGGGCGCTTCGCCTCGCCTTCGGCCTCGAGCAGCCGACGCGCCTCGGCAAGCTCGGCGCGCTGCTTCTCCGCCACCTCCGGATAGTGCAGGCCGAGCTTCTCCAGTTCGAGGATGATCGCCGCCGCCACGAGGAGCCGCGTGTACCACTTCGCGTCGGCGGGGACGACGTACCAGGGCGCATGCGGCGCGGCGGTGGCGCGGATGGCCTCCTCGTAGGCGTGCATGTAGTCGTCCCAGAAGCCGCGCTCGCGCACGTCCGCGGCGGAGAACTTCCAGTTCTTCTCCGGCTTGTCGAGGCGCTCCATGAAGCGCTGCTTCTGCTCCTTTCGCGACACGTTGAGGAAGAACTTGAGCACAAGGGTCCCGTTGTCGGCGAGGTGCCGCTCGAAGGCGCGGATGTCGCGGAACCGCTGCTCCCAGATGTCCCTGGTCACGAGGCGCGGCGGCATCTTCTGGGCGTCCAGGATCGCCTTGTGGACGCGCACGACCAGCACCTCTTCATAGTAGGAGCGGTTGAAGATGCCGATGCGGCCGCGCTCGGGGAGGCAGTTCGTGTAGCGCCAGAACCAGGTGTGGTCGAGCTCCTCGGCGGAGGGCTGCTTGAACGAATAGACCTGGCAGCCCTGCGGGTTCACGCCGCTCATCACGTGCTTGATGGTGCCGTCCTTGCCGGCGGCGTCCATCGCCTGGAAGAGGAGCAGCACCGACCAGCGGTCCTGCGCGTAGAGCTTGTCCTGCAGTTCGGCGAGCATCTGTACGCCCGTCTGCAGCAGCTCCTTCGACTCTTCCTTGAGCTCGTCGGCGAGACCGTGCGTGTCGTCGGTGCGGTAGTTCTTGAGCCGGAACCGGCGGCCGTCCGTGACCCGGAACGGGCCGACGTGCGTCTCGATGCGCTTGCGCTGCTTCTTGTCCATGTTCTTCCTTTCCTCGGGCGCGCCCCGGCGCGCCTACCTCGACGGCAGATCCCACTGGGGCAGCGGCCAGATCCCTTGCGCGCGGTCGGCGAGGAAGGGCTGCGGCGCGACTCGCGCCGCGTCGTCCAGCCAGCCGCCGCCCATCGCGGTGTAGACGGCGACGATCTGCGTGTAGCTCTGCACGCGCGAGCTCACTGCGGCGAGCTCGGCCGAGAAGAGCTCGTTCTCGGCGTAGAGGACTTCCAGGTAGCTCGCGTAGCCGTTGTCGAACTTGCGCCGCGACAGCCGGGCGTACTCGCGCAGGGCGGCGACGCGACGATCCTGTGCGTCCGCCTCCTGACGGCGCTTCTGAGAGCCGACGAGCACGTCGTTGGTCTCGCGGAAGGCGTTGAGGACGGTCTGCCGGTAGTTGGCGACGGCCTCGCGCGTCGCCGCTTCCGCCGTGAGCACCTGGCCTTCGATGCGGCCGAAAGTGAAGATCGGGCCGCTGAGCCCGGCCGCGACCTGCCACGCGGCCGCGGCGGAGCCGAGGAAGTTGCCGAAGGAGGCGCTCACCGAGCCGAGGGCTCCGGTGAGCGAGAGCTGCGGGAAGTACAGTGCCTTCGCCGCCCCGATGTTCGCGTTCGCGGAAACGATCAGGTCTTCCGCCTGCAGGATGTCCGGCCGTCGCTCGAGAAGCGTCGAGGGCAGGTCGGCGGGGATCGCCGGGGGCACCAGCTGGTCGATCGCCTTGCCGCGCGGGATCGGACCGGGGTCGCGTCCGAGGAGGAGCGAGATCAGGTTCTCCTGCGCCGCGATCTGCTGCTCGATTGCGGGGATCGCGGCCTGCGCCTGCTCGTACTGGGAGCGCACCTGCTCGAGCTCGACCTGCGACACCACGCCGCCCTTGTAGCGCAGCTCGAAGATGCGCTGCGTCTCGCGGAAGTTCTCCGCGGTGGCGCGCGCGATCTCGAGCTGGCGGTCGAAGCCGCGAAGGGCGATGTATGCCGTGGCGACGTTGCTCGCGACCGAGAGCACCACGCCGCGTCGGCCCTGTTCGGTGGCATAGACCTGCGCCTGCGCCGACTCGCTCAGGCGGCGCACGCGGCCCCAGAGATCGACCTGCCAGTTCGCGCCGAGGTTCGCCTGGTAGAGCGTGAAATAGGGGCTGATTCCCGGAGGGATCGGCGTCGCGCCCACCGTGCTGCTGCGGTTGCGGCTCACGGCCGCGTTGTAGCCGAACTGCGGATAGAACTGCGACTGCGTCGTGACGAGCTGCCCGATGAACTGGTCGACGCGCGCCGCCGCGGCGCGAATGTCGAGGTTCTCGCGCACCCCCGTCCCGACTAGTTCGTCCAGCACCGGGTCGCCGAACTGCGCCCACCACACGGTGTTCGCAACCTCGACGGCCTTGGGGTAGTCGATCCGCCAAGCGTCGGGCGAAACCACTGTCGGACGCACGTAGTTCGGCCCCACCGTGCAGCCGGCCGCCGCCGCAGCGACGAGTACGACCGCGAGCGCGCGCCGCATCGCTACGCCTCCTCGCGCGGTGCTTGCGGGGCGCTCGCCGCCGTCAGCCCGCCCGCGGGCGCGGCACCGGTCGGTGCTGGCGGGCGCGGATGCGCCCTCGTGCCGCCGAAGCGCTCGGACAGACTCTCCAGCATCCAGAAGAAGAGCGGTGCGAAGAAGATGCCGACGACGGTCGAGGCGAGGATGCCGCCGATTACGCCGGTGCCGATCGCGCGCAGGCTGTTCGCACCCGGGCCGGTCGCGAGCGCGAGCGGCACGCAGCCGAGGCCGAACGCGAGCGAGGTCATCACGATGGCGCGCAGACGCAGCCCCGCCGCCTCCAGCGCGGCTTCCTTCACCGCCATGCCGTGCCGGACGCGCTCGATCGCGAACTCGCAGATGAGGATCGCGTTCTTCGCGGAGAGGCCGACGAGCGTCACCAGCCCGACCTGGAAGTACACGTCGTTCTCGAGGCCGCGCACCCAGGTGAGGAGCAGCGCGCCGAGGATGGCGATCGGCACCGTGAGCACGACGGCGATCGGCAGCGTCCACTTCTCGAACTGCGCCGCGAGCAGCAGGAAGACGACGATGAGCCCGGCGACGAAGGCGATCGCGGACGTCCCGCCCGACTCCTTCTCCTGCAGCGCCTGGCCGGCCCAGGCGTAGGAGAAATCGGCGGGCAGGGTCTGCCGCGCCACGTCCTCCATCGCGGCAAGCGCCTGGCCGGAGCTGAATCCTTCGGCCGGGTTGCCGGTGATCTTCACCGCCGGGAAGCCGTTGAAGCGCTCGAGCAGCTTCGGCGCGGCGACGTAGCGCACCCGGATCAGGGCCGACAGCGGGACCATCGTCCCGCTTTTCGAGCGCACGAAGACCTTGTCGAAGTCGTCCGGGTTGATGCGGTAACTGGCGTCCGCCTGCAGCACCACCCACCACACGCGGCTGAACTGCGTGAACTGCCCGGCTACCGAGGAGCCGAAGAAGCTCTGCATCGTCTGGAAGGCGTCCTGCACCGAAACGCCGAGCACCTCCGCCTTGTTGCGGTCGAGATCGACGAAGAGCTGCTGCGTGGCGACGCGGAAGGTCGTGTTGACGCCCGCGAGCTCCGGTCGCTCCTTCGCGGCCTTCAGGAACGCCTGCACCGCCTCGTTGGTGGCGCGCGGGTCGCCGGCGCCGCGGTTTTGGATGTAGAGCTCGAAGCCGCCGGTCGTCCCGAGCCCCGGAACCGCGGGGGGATTGATGGCGAAGACGAAGCCGTCCTGGAGCCCAGCGAACTGCGCGTTGAGTCTTGGCAGGACGCTGAAGGTGAGCGCATCAGGCGTGGTGCGCTCTTCGAACGGCTTCATCGACACAAACAACACCGCCGCATTGTTGCGGAACTGCCCGTCGACGAGGCTGTAGCCGTTCACGCGCGCGATGTCGCTCACCGCGGGCTCGGCGGCAAGGATGCGCTCCGCCTGCTCCGCGAGGTTGCCGACATAGGGCTGGCTGGCGGTGTCAGGGGCCTCGATGACGACGAAGAAGTAGCCCTGGTCCTCGTCGGGCACGAAGCTCGCCGGCAGCGTCCTGAAGAGCCACAGGATGCCGAGGATCACCGCGCCGAACGCGAGCAGCGCGAGCGGCCACCCCTGGATCATGCGCGCCACGCCGCCGACGTAGCCCTTCGTTAGCCCGTCGAAGCCGCGCTCGAACCAGCGGAAGAACCCCCTCTTCTCGCCGTGGTGCGCCTTGATGATGATGGCCGCCAGCGCCGGCGAGAGCGTGAGCGCCATGATCCCGGAGATCACCACCGAGATCGCGATGGTGATCGCGAACTGCTTGTAGAGGGTCCCGGTGACGCCGCCGAGAAACGCGACCGGGAGGAACACCGCGACGAGCACCAGCACGATCGAGATCAGCGCGCCGGCGATCTCCGTCATCGCCCTCTTCGACGCCTCGAGGGCCGAGAGGCCGTGCTTGGTCATGTTCGCCTCGACGTTCTCGACCACGACGATGGCGTCGTCGACCACGAGGCCGATGGCGAGGATCATGCCGAACAGCGTCAGCATGTTGATCGAGAAGCCGAGCAGGTACATGCCGATGAAGGTGCCGATGATCGACACCGGCACGGCGAGGATCGGGATGATGGTCGCGCGAAGCGACTGCAGGAACAGGAACACGACCGCGATGACGAGCACCACCGCCTCGAAGAAGGTGTGCTTGACCTTCTCGATCGAATTCAGGGTGAAGAGGCTGGTGTCGAGCGCGATCTTGTATTCGAGGCCGGTGGGGAACTGCTTCTTCAGCTCCTCCATGCGCGCGCGCACCGCCTTCGCGGTCTCGACCGCGTTCGCCCCGGGCTGCTGGTAGATGCCGATGGTGGTCGCGGTCTTGCCGTTCAGGCGGCTCGCGATCGAGTAGTCGCGGCGCGCGAGCTCGACGCGCCCGATGTCGGAGACGCGCACGATGGCCGCGCCCTCCTTGGCCGTGCGCACGATGATGTTCTCGAACTGCTCCGGCGTCTGCAGCAGGCCCTGGGCAGTGACGACGAAAGTCTGGGCCACGACCTCGGGCGCCGGCTGTGCGCCGATCTGGCCGATGCCGAAAGTCTGGTTCTGGCTCTGGATCGCCGCGGCGACCTCCTGCACCGAGATGCCGAGCTGGGCCATGCGGTCGGGCTGGAGCCACACGCGCATCGCAATGTCGGGCAGACCGAAGACCGACGCGCGATTCGCACCGGGGACGCGCTTCAGCTCCTCCAGCACGTAGAGGTTGGTGTAGTTGTCGATGTAGGTCGCGTCGTAGCGGTCGTCCGGCGAGAACACCGACAGCACCATCATCAGGCTGGAGGACTTCTTCTCAACCGTGACGCCCTGCTGCGACACCACCTGCGGCAGCATCGGCAGCGCTTGACTCACCCGGTTCTGCACGTTGACCTGGTTGATGTCCGGGTTGCTGCCCGGCCGGAAGACGACGCTGATCGAGGCATTGCCCGACGACGAGCTCACCGAGTTGTAGTAGAGCAGGTTGTCGATGCCGTTGAGCTGCGTCTCGATGGGTGCGGCCACCGTGTTCGCGATCACCTCGGCGGTCGCGCCCGGGTAGCGAGCATCGATCGTCACTTGCGGCGGCGCGAGCTCCGGGAACTGCTCGATCGGCGACACCCACATGGCTACGAGCCCGCCGAGGACGATGAGGATCGAGATGACCGACGAGAGGATCGGCCGGTCGATGAAGAAGTGCGTGAACATGGGAGAGGCTAAGCGACGTCCGCGAATCCCCCCAAGCACGGGGTGCGGCGCGGGAACGCGGTGATCGCAGCGTTGCCCATCAAAGCGGTATCCGGCGTCGCCCTACTTGCCGCCATGCTCGGCAGCCCACTTCTCGCGCGCGGCGCGCACCTCGTCGGCCGCCGAGCGCGGGTCGATGGCGGCGAGGTCGGTCTGCGACGGGATGGCGAGCGTGACGCCGCTCCTGAGCCGGTGATGGTCGGGCGTGAACGCCTCCGGGTTGGCGCGGAAGATGCCCACCAGCGTCTGGTCGAACGTCACGCCTTGCGGCCGGGCGCGAATCGAGATCTCGATCAACGTCTCGCCATCGCGGACCGGGCCGTAGGTGCCGGCGGGGATGGGCGGGCCCGCGGTCGCGCCAGCCTGCAACGCGGAAGACGCGGACGGAGTTCCCTTCGGCGCGGCCGGTCGCGGCGGGCGGGCTGACAAGTCCGTCCCCCCGCCGCCGGGCCCGGGCGCCGCGCTCGGGCTATGCGTGACCGCAGCGGGCGAGCGTGCCGTGCCGTCGGGTGCCGGCGACCCGGGCGCGGGCACACCGCCTGTGTCGGACGCCGCTCCGGTCGCCCCGGGCGCGGCCGCGCCGGCGCCACCGGGCGCCAACATATCGGGAGGCAGGGCCACGGGCGCCTTCACCGCGGTCGCCTTCACCGGCAGCCCGGGCACGACCTTGAGCACGCCGTCGACCACGACACGGTCGCCGGCGTTGAGCCCGCTGTTGATGACGATGTCCTTCTCGCCCTGGTAGTCGCCGACGATGACCGGCCGCACCTCGGCCGTGTCGTCAGCCTTGATGACGTAGACGAAGTGACCCTTCGGTCCCTGCTGGACGGCGAGTTGCGGCACGACGATGGCGTTCGGCCGCACCGCACCCCTCACGTAAGCGGTGACGAACATGCCGGGGCGCAGCTCGAGCCTGGGATTCGGCAGCACCGCGCGCACGAGGAACGAGCCGGTGTCCTGGCTGAACGACGGATCGGCGAAGTTGATCCTGCCGCGGTACGGGTACAGCGTGCCGTCGGAAAGCACGACGTCGATTTCGTACACCTCGTTTGCCGGCGGAATGAGGCGCTTCGCCTGCGACTCCTGCCGCCACTTCGCGGTCTGGTTCTGCGACACGCTGAAATTGACCCAGATCGGGTGCACAGCCGCCACGTAGGTCAGGTTCGCATCGGAAGACATCGCGTTGATGTAGGCACCCTGCCGCTGCTGCGATCTGCTCGCGAGCCCGTTCACGGGGGAGCGGATGGTCGTGTAGCCCAGATTGAGCTGGGCTTCGGTGAGCTGCGCCTGCGCCGTAAACAGCGCCGCCTTGGCCGCGTCGAACTCGCCCTGCGCGCGGTCGAGGTCGGCCTGCGAAAGGGCGTTCTCCTGCGCGAGCGGCTTCACACGCCCGAGGTTCGCCTGTGCCGTGGTGAGCCGCGCCTGCTGCGACAGCACCGCGCCGCGCGCCGCCTCGACCTGCGCCTGGAACGGCTTCGGGTCGAGCTGGAAGAGGAGCTGGCCTTCCCTGACCATTTCACCTTCCTGGTAGGCGATCTTGTCGAGGAACCCCGACACGCGCGCGACGATGTTCACCTGCTGCGAGCTCTCCGTCTGGGCGACGAAGCTCGGCGTGAACGGGATCGCGCGCGGCTCGACGGTCATCGCCGTCACCTGCGGCGCCGGCCGCTGCTGCGCGGCTACTCCGGCCGCAGCTTCCTTCTTGTCCTCGCCGCAGCCGGACAGCGCGCCGCCGGCGAGCAGCAGGAGGCAGGCGAGCATGGCCCCCGCGCAGAGCCGCGCGAACCCGAGCCGACTTGTTGTGGAATCAGGGCGCATGCACATCTCCTCGGAGCGGCAGGCCTTGTTGCTCGAGCCTATCGTCCGCGCTGCGGATCTCTGCAACGCGTCGTGGTGCGCGCCGACAGGCGCGGAGAACTTCATGAGGCTCGCAGGCGACGGTGGGACCGCCGGATCGGCGCGGGGCGCAGCAGGCGCCCCGCGCGGAGCGCCGGACTATAGTGGATGCGATCACGGAAGGCCAACTCGCACGCCCCGATGCAGGTCACCATGCCGTCCCTTCGCGCGCGATGCTCGCGTCCTTCGTGCGCATCTGCCGCGCCGGGCGCTCGCCACGAGCGCATGACGTTGCGGATGCTGCCTGGCGCCGTCGGGCCCACTCGGAGTTCAGTGCCGCGGCCCCCGGTGTGGTATCCGATCCGGGGCACCACCCGGCTCGCGCCAGGTCGCGGCCCTTCGCTAGCGCTAGCGAAGCCGCCAGTTCGCGCCCTGCTTGCAGAGCTCCCACTGCGCTCGCTCGCGCCGGCCGCTCGCGTCGGTGAAGGTCTCGACGATGCGGCACTGGCGTCCCCCCTGGGTAGTCGACTTGAGCGGCGTGACGGTGCCGCTCGCGCCGCTGGCGGGATTGTTCCAGGCCACGACGCTGCCGTCGGGCGCCGATCCCAGCGCCTCGGCGACCGCGCTTTGGGCCATCTTGATATCTTCCTTCGTCATCACCTCGATCATGCTGCGGTTGAGGAAGAGGTTGGTCTGCGCAGGCGCGGGGGCAGCCGTGACCAGGCCGATCAGTATCGCTGCAGCGCGCGCGGGGGCGCCGAGGCGGGAAAGCGTGTGGGGCATCGCGGGCATCCTGGACGATCGGGTTCTTCGGGGCACGTCGCGCGCACAAGCAGCGAGGAGCGGTGCAACCATCGCAGCGCGAACTTCGGCGGCTGAGGGTACTACAACGACGCGGCGCCCACGCGTCGGGACGGAGGCACGCGAACGCGGAAAGCCCCTGGCGCCGCCCGCGAGCAGCAAGGACGGCGTCAGTTGCAGGAAGCGGCCGCGCGCACGGTGGGCAGGGGCTGCGTGCGGACGTACACCGTGCAGTGGTACTGGTACTGTGGGCAGTACAACGGCTCGCAGGCGTTGCGCCTTTCCTCCCAAGCCCGCACTTCGCGCAGTTCCGCGCTCGGATTCCCCGCACGCACCTCGAGGAAGACGCGTGCGCACCAGCGCTCGCGGTCGTAGTCGCCCGCCATCCAGCTCGAGCTTCGTGTGACCTCGCGTTCCTTTGCGGCGCGGCTCGACTCGGTGCCCGTTCCGGCGCAGGGAGTGAGCGGCCGTTCCGCGGTCCACGCGGGGCCCGCCCCGCAGATCATCAGCAGAGCGAGCGCAAGAGCGGCCGAATCGCGTGCCCCAGGGCACGCGCAACGAACTGGCATGGTCCTCGCCCTGGTTCCGTGAGCCGCGGACTCTGAGCGACTTCGGCGGAGACGGTCAATCAGGCAAAGGGGTTAGCACCGCCAGGTGCTTGCTCGCGGAGCACGAGAGCCGGGCCCGAAAGCGTGAGCACGATCCAAACGGGCGCCCTGCACCGCGTGGCAGAATCGCCGACGACGCCGGCCCCGACCGGCCGCTGACGCGGGGGACGCATGCACCGATATCCCGAGGACATCTTCACCGAGCCCGAGGCCGATCCGCACACGCTGCGCAACCTCGGCCCGCTCGCGGGGCTCGCCGGCATCTGGGAAGGGATGCGCGGCCTCGACACCAACCCGAAGCCGGAGGGCGCGCGCAAGCAGGCGTTCCACGAGCGCATCGAGCTGCAGCCGATCGATCCGCAGACCAACGGTCCGCAGCTCTTCTACGGCCTGCGCTACTGGACCCACGTCGTCAAGCCGAACGAAGTCGAGACCTACCACGACCAGATCGGCTACTTCCTGTGGGAGCCGGCCACGGGCGACATCTTCCAGACGCTCGCCATCCCGCGCGCGCAGATCGCGCTCGCCTCGGGCAACGCGGCCAAGGATGCCAGGACCTTCGAGCTGGTCGCGAAGCGCGGCGAGACGACGAACGGCATCTGCTCCGGGCCGTTCCTCGAGCATGCGTTCAAGACCATCGAATACCGCATTAAGGTGACGGTCAACGACGACGGGACGTGGGGCTACGACGAAACCACCGTGCTGTTGGTGCGCGGCTGGGACAAGCCGTTCGAGCACACGGACCACAACCTGCTCAAGAAGGTCGCCGACCCGACGCCCAACCCCCTCGCACGGTGAGGGCGGACCCGGTGTCGCTGGCGATGCGGAGCCGGGCGCCCCTGACGGCCATCGCGCTGGCGGCGGCGCTGGCCGTGCCGGCGCACGTATGGGCGCAGGACGACTGCCGCACGCCGCGAACGCAGGCGCAGATGAACCGCTGCGCGTACGACGCTCTGCTCGACGCGCGGCAACGGCAGGCGCAGGCCGTGCGTGAGCTCGAGCAGGCGCTCGCGCCGGCGCAGCGAAAGTCGTTCCGGGAGTCGCAGCGCGCGTGGGAGCGCTGGCGCGCCGCCCAATGCGCATTCGAATCTAGCGCGGGCGGCAGCGTCCGCCCGCTGGTCGAGTCGCTGTGTGCGACTCGGCTCACTGACGCGCGCACCGCCGAGATCGCCCGACTCGCGGACTGCCCGGAAGGCGACCTCGGCTGCCCGAGCCGCTCTCGCTGAGCCACGAAGCGCAACGACTCGAGAACACCCTGCAGCGGTCGCGATGCAAGCACGGCCGTCGTGTCGCGAGGCGCTCCGCTGCGGTCTCCTTGGGGTAGGCTCTCAGGGCGCATGCGAGATCAGCCCCGGGCCGGACCGGCCGCGCCGTGTGTGCGACGCCGCAGTGAATCCGCTCCCCGGCTCTGCATCGTCAGCCGCTTTGTCGCTTCGAAAATGTGCCATGCATGAAGTCATCACGCTCTCGACCACCGTTCGCGAGCAGCTCCTCGACATCACCGAGCACGTGCGCTCGGCGGTGGCGCGCTCAGGCGTGCGCAACGGGCTCGCGAACGTTTACGCCCAGGGCGCGACCGCAGCGGTCATGATCCAGGAGAACTGGGATGCGAGCGTGCCGACCGACGTGGTCGAATTCCTGCGCAAGCTCGCGCCGCGCGGCGGTTGGCGTCACGACGCGCAGGACGGCAACGGCGACGCGCACATCGAGGCGGGCCTCGTGGGACCTTCGGAGTCGATCCCGGTGATCGATGGCAAGCTCGGCCTCTCGACCTGGCAGGGCATCTTCTTCTGCGAGTTCGACGGCCCGCGGCACGACCGCCGCGTCGTGTGCACGATCGTCGGCAAGCGCGAGTGAGCGAGAAGGTTTGCAGCGCGCGTCTGCGGCCGATTGCCGGGATGCGGCGACACGTCTCGACTCGCCTGAGGACATCACGATGACCAGGTTCGCGCTCGGCCAACCCGTGACCCGCATCGAGGACGCTGCGCTCGTCACGGGTGCCGGCCGCTACTCGGACGACGTGCACATCGAAGGCGCCGCGCATGCATTCATCCTGCGCTCGCCGCATGCGCATGCACGCATCCGCGGCCTCGACGTGAGGCGCGCGCAAGCGGCACCGGGCGTCGTCGGCGTGTTCACCGGACGGGACGTGGCGGCCGACGCTCTCGGCGCGATCCCGTGCCTCGTGCCGGTGACGAACCGCGACGGCACCAAGCGCGCCGACACGCCACGACCGATCCTCGCGCTCGACCGCGTGCGCCACGTCGGCGACCCGGTCGCGGTGGTCGTCGCGGAGTCACTCGCCGCGTCGCGCGACGCCGCGGAGCTGATCGACGTGGACTACGAGCCGCTGGAGGCGGTGGCCGACCTCGCTGCTGCGCGCCGGCCCGGCGCGCCGCTCGCGTGGGACCACGTTGCCGGCAACGTCGCCTTCGACATCGTCGCGGGGACCGGCGCCGCGGAGACGGACGCCGCGTTCGGCAGGGCGGCGCGCACCGTCCGCGTCGAGCTCGTCAACAACCGCCTCGTCGCCAATCCGATCGAGCCGCGCTGCGCGATTGCCGCCTACGACCGCGCGAGCGGCCGGTCGACGCTCTACACGCCCAGCCAGGGCACCCAGTCGATCCGCGAGCAGGTCGCGAACGCGATCCTGAAGATCGGCACGGAGAAGCTGCGGGTCGTGTCGGGCCACGTGGGCGGCGCCTTCGGCATGAAGATCTTCGTGCATCCCGAGCAGCCGATCGTGGTGTGGGTATCGCGCAAGCTCGCACGCGCGGTGCGCTGGACCGCGGACCGGAGCGAAGGCTTCCTCTCCGACGTGCAGGGGCGCGACAACGTCTCGGTCGCCGAGCTCGCGCTTGGCGTCGACGGCCGGTTCCTCGCGCTGCGGGTGCGCACCGACGCGAACATGGGCGCGTACCTTTCCAACTTCGGGCCGTTCATTCCGCAACTCGCGGTGTTCGTCCTCTCCGGGGTCTATCGCATTCCCGCCGTGCACGTTCACATCCGCGGCATCCTGACGAACACGGTCCCGGTGGATGCGTACCGGGGTGCTGGCCGGCCGGAGGGCATCTATCTGCTCGAGCGCCTCATCGACGTCGCGGCCCGCGAGTGCGGCTACGCACCGGACGAGCTGCGGCGGCGCAACTTCATCGCCGCCGAGGAGATGCCCTATAGGACCGCGACGGGCTGCGTGTACGACTCCGGCGACTTCGCGGGGCTGATGGCCGACGCGATGCGGCGCGCCGACTGGCAGGGCTTCCCGCAGCGGCGCGAGGCGGCGGGACGTCGCGGCAGGCTCGCCGGCATCGGCCTCGCGATGTACATCGAGCGCTGCGGCGGGGGCGGGAGCGACACCGTGAGCGTTGCCGTGGATGGCGAGGGCAACGTCACCGTCACCTCGGGAATGGTGGACAACGGCCAGGGCCACG
>Ga0114939_10002577_pt1 | contig 13315 bp, 10 predicted proteins | sample AshMeaCrysSpring_FD_87196 | JGI IMG/M metagenome (GOLD analysis project Ga0114939, IMG submission 87196) | Groundwater microbial communities from Big Spring, Nevada to study Microbial Dark Matter (Phase II) - Ash Meadows Crystal Spring | ecosystem: Environmental > Aquatic > Deep subsurface >... | reverse complement strand
GCGACCCCGGCCATGGGCGCGACCAACACCGGGCTCACGAGCTGGAGGGCGCCAATGCGCATGCCTGTCTGGGAGGGATCCGCCGGGGAAAGGGGCGCGATCTTACGCACATCGCCCGGGGCTGGAAAGCGCCTCCCAGCCGTCCGTTACGGCGGTGTGCGCGCGGCCCGGTTTTCACCGAGAAAGCGTCAGGCGGGTGGGGGCCTCACTGCCAGGCGGACCGGGCGTGCGTGGCAAAGTCCTTGGGGGGCATGAACCCCAGCAGACGGTAGTTGCGCCGCTCCACGCCGTCCCGGCCGTAGAAGATCATCGCGGGCGGGCCCGGGATGCCGATGTGGGCGAGCAGGGCCCGGTCGTCCGGGTTGTCAGCGGTCACGTCGGCCTTGAGCAAGACGCCCTCCGCAAGCACCGCCTGCACGGCGGGATCGGGGAAGGTCTCCTTCTCGATCTGCTTGCAGTACACGCACCAGTCGGCATAGAAGTCGAACATCACCGGCTTGCCGGCGGCCTTCGCCGCGGCGAGCTCGCGCTCGAGATCCGCAACCGTCCTCACCTTTTTGAACGCGGCCTGGGTCGACTGCGCCGCGCCGGCCTGCCCCCCGACCATGACGCCGCGCAGGGGCTGCACGGTGTCGCGCCCGCCGGCGGCCGCGCCGACCAGCATCAGCGCGCCATAGATCGCGAGGATGACGCCGAGCCCCTTCCACAGCTTGCGCCAGCCACTGGCCTCCACGGGCAGGTGCTGGAAGGCGCCGAGGAACACGCCCGAGACGATGAGCAGCGCGCCCCAGAGCAGCAGCGCGACGGCCTCCGGGATCACCCGCTCGAGCAGGTAGATGGCAACCGCCAGCATGAGCACGCCGAACACGGCCTTGATCGTGTCCATCCAGGCCCCGGCGCGCGGCAGGTACTTGCCGGCCGAGGTGCCGATGGCGATCAACGGCGCGCCCATGCCCAGGCTCAGGGCGAAAAGGGCCAGCCCGCCCAGCGCCGCGTCACCCGTCTGGCCGATATAGATGAGCGCGCCCGCAAGCGGCGGGGCGACGCAGGGGCCGACGATCAGGGCGGACAGGAGGCCCATGATCGCGACGCCCGCGAGATTGCCGCCCTGTTGCCGGTTGCTGAGCTCCGACAGCCGGCTCTGCCACGCCGAGGGCAGCTGCAGCTCATAGAAGCCGAACATCGACAGGGCGAGCGCAACGAACACCGCCGCGAAGGTCGCGATGATCCAGGGGTTCTGGAAGGCGGCCTGCAGGTTCTGGCCGAACAGGCCCGCGAGCACGCCGGCGACGGTGTAGGTAAGCGCCATCGCCAGGACATAGACCAGCGAGAGGACGAAGGCCCGCCGGGTGGTGAGGTGGTGCCCCTGGCCGGCGATGATGCCCGAGAGGATCGGGATCATCGGGAACACGCAGGGGGTGAACGACAGGAGCAGGCCGATGCCGAAAAAGCTCGCCACCACCCCCCACACGTTGCCGCGCTGGAGCATGGCCGCGATCCGGTCCTGCTCGGCGACCGGCTCGGCCGCCGGCGCCGCTGATGGCGTCGCCGCCGGCGGGGCGGGGGAGGCCGCCGGGGCGGCCGTTGCGCTGCCGAGCGCCGGCAGCATGAGCTCGACCCGCGACTTCTGCGGCGGATAGCAGATGCCGCGCTCCGCGCAGCCCTGGTACTCCGCGATCAGGGTGACCGGCCCCGCCGCGGGGTCGCTGCGAACGAGCCGGGCCTCCACCTCGAAGCTCTCGGCAAAGACGGCCACGTCGCCGATCTCGCCGTCCGGCCGGATCGTGTCGCGCTTGATCTTGGGCGCGGGCAGCACGAGCGGCTCGAGGGTGACCCCCTGCCCCTCGATCCGCGCCTTCACCTTGTCCTGATACAGATAGGTGCCCGGCGCGATCTGCCAGGCGAGGCGCAGGCGGGTGGCGTCGACCACGGTCGCGCTGAAGCGGAACGCCTCCTCCGCCGGGAGGACCTCGTCGTCCGCGGCGGGGGCGGCCGGCTTGCCGAGGGCGGCGAGTCCCGCGGGCTTCGCCGCTGCCGCCGTGGACTTGGCGGGGGCGGCCGGCGGGGCCGGCCGCTCGAGTGCCACGCGGAGGGTCTGCTGCTGCGGCGGGTAGCACAAGCCCGCGTCCGCGCAGCCCTGGGACAGGGCCTTGAGGCTGATCGCATCCGGCGCCGTGGCGGTCGCCTTGAGCGGGGCGGAGACCGTGACCGCGCGGCGGTAGATGTCCACCTCGCCGAAGAACTCGTCCTGCCGTCGCTCGCCTGGGGGCAGGGTCGGCGCGCCGAGCTCGACCCCGGGGGTGTCCGACTGGAGGCGGAGCTTGTTGCGGTAAAGGTAGTAGCCATCGGCGATCTGCCAGGTCGCCTCGATCCGGTCGCCCGTGCTGCGGGCCGAGAGCGTGAAGGCCTCCTCCGGCTTCAGGAAGTCGGTCGTGGCGACGGCGGCGCCCGTCAGCAGGGCCGCGAACGCCCCGATGAGCGTCAGGAGAGGCTGGTGCATTGGCGGATCCAGTCGAGGTAGCCCTTGAGTCCCTGCTCCACGGGCAGCGCGAGGATTTCGGGCAGCTCGTAGGGGTGCATCGCCCGGACCGTCTCCTCCAGCGCCGCATAGCAGCCGCGGCCGGTCTTGACGAGGAGCAGCGTTTCGTCGGCGGTCTGGACGGCGTCGTCCCAGCGGTACACGGAGGTCAGGCCCGGCAGGAGGTTCACGCAGGCCGCCAGCCGGTTCGCCACCAGCTGCTGGGCGATACGCTGCGCGGTCTCTGCGTCAGGGCAGGTGCACAGGACCAGGAGCGCATCGGTCGCCATCGGCGAAAGATAGCCGAGAGCCTTTCGAGGGGTAAAGCCGACGAATCCGCGCGGGTTCTCAGGCCATCCTGGCCCAACCGGTGTGGGCGGGCGGGACAGGCCGCAGGGCGGGCGCGCCCCGCGGCCGGGGCCATGGGTGGTCAGCCCTTGGCTTGCGCCACGTGGTGCCGCAGGGCGTCGTAGAGCACGTCCTTGAGGTGGACGCGCCGGAACTTCAGCTCCTCGGCGTACTGATCGGACACGGGCTCGACGTTCTGCTCGATCTTGAGGATCTCCTCGTCCAGGGCTTCGTATTCGTCGTGCATGGCGGCGAATTTCGGGTCTTGCGCCCGGAGCTCGGCGATCAGCTCGGCAAAGTTCGGGAACTCGTGGGGCAGGTCGTGGCGTTCGCCAAACATGGTCAAGGACTCCTTTCGGATTCGTGGGCCGGGGATGGCGCGCGTTGCCGCGCGTCAAAGCGGTGACAGTTTAGCTTCAACCCTGTGGCGGTGTTTGCTAATTTGCCGCGCCAAGGCTTCTTTCAACGGAATGTAAAGGACAACGACCATGCCCAGCTATACCGCGGACGGCATCCGGAATATCGCCCTGGTGGGCCAGAGCGGGGCCGGCAAGACCACCCTCGTCGAGGCCGTGCTCAAGGAGGCCGGCGTGATTTCGGCGATGGGCGGCGTCGAGAAAGGCACGACCGTCTGCGACTATGACCCGCTGGAGAAGGAGTACCTGCACTCCCTCGGCTCGGCCGTCGCGAGCCTCGACCACGAGGCGATCCACGTCAACCTGATCGACACCCCCGGCATGCCCGACTTCATCGGCCAGGCGATCGCGGTGCTGCCGGCAGTCGAGACCGTGGCCGTGGTGGTCGATGCCGCCTCGGGCGTCGGCATGGTCAGCCGCCGGATGCTCGAGTGGGCGGCCGAGCGCAAGCTCTGCCGCATGATCATCGTGAACCAGATCGATGCCCCGGGCGTCGATCTCGCGCTGCTCACCGAGCAGATCCGCGAGGAGTTCGGTCCCGAGTGCCTGCCGATCAACCTGCCGGCCGACGGCGGCGCCAAGGTCGTCGACTGCTTCTTCAACCCCGCGGGCGAGGCCGACTTCTCCTCCGTCGCCGAGGCGCACACGCGCATCATCGACCAGGTCGTCGAGGTCGACGAGGCGCTGATGGAGGTCTACCTCGAGCAGGGCTCCGAGCTCGCACCCGAGCAGTTGCACGACCCGTTCGAGCGGGCCCTGCGCGAGGGGCACCTCGTCCCGATCTGCTTCGTCTCCGCCCGCACCGGCGCCGGGGTTCCCGAGCTGCTGGACGTGTTCGAGCACCTGATGCCCAACCCGCTGGAGGGCAACCCGCGGCCGTTCCTCAAGGGCGAGGGCGATGCCGCCGAGCCGTTCAGCGCGGTGTCGGATCCGTCGCTGCACGTCGTGGCGCACGTCTTCAAGGTGATGGCCGACCCCTACGTCGGCAAGCTCGGCGTCTTCCGCATCCACCAGGGCACGATCACCAAGGACAGCCAGCTCTACGTGGGCGACGGCCGCAAGCCGATCAAGGTCGGGCACCTGTTCAAGCTGCAGGGCAAGCAGCAGATCGAGGTCGACGCCGGCATCCCGGGCGACATCTGCGCGGTGGCCAAGATCGACGAGGTCCATTTCGACGCCGTGCTGCACGACTCGCACGACGAAGATTATCTGCACATGGCGCCGCTGCCCTTCCCGGTGCCGGTCTTCGGCGTCGCGATCGAGGCCAAGACGCGCGGCGACGAGCAGCGCCTGAGCAGCGGCCTGCAGAAGCTGATCGAGGAGGATCCCTGCCTGCGGGTCGAGCACAACGCGGACCTCAACGAGACCGTGCTGCGCGCCCTCGGCGACCTGCACCTGCGCGTTGCGCTGGACAAGCTGCGCAAGCGCTTCAACGCCGACGCCAATACCCGGCCCCCGCGCGTGCCCTACCGCGAGACCATCACCGCGCCGGCCGAGGGTCATCACCGGCACAAGAAGCAGACGGGCGGCGCCGGCCAGTTCGGCGAGGTCTACCTGCGCATCGCCCCGCAGGAGCGCGGTGCCGGCTTCCTCTTCTCGGACGACACCAAGGGGGGCGTGATCCCGGGCCAGTTCATCCCGGCGATCGAGAAGGGCATCCGCCTCGCCATGACGGAGGGCGTCGTCGCGGGCTTCGGCATGCAGGACATCAGCGTCTCCGTGTACGACGGCAAGTACCACGACGTGGATTCGAAGGAGATCGCCTTCGTCACGGCGGGCAAGAAGGCCTTCCGCGACGCGGTGGCCAAGGCCCGGCCGGCGGTGCTGGAGCCGATCGTGAGCCTCGAGCTCGTGGTGCCGAGCGACAGCGTCGGCGGCGTGACGGGCGACCTCTCCGGCCGCCGCGGTCAGGTGCTCGGCAGCCAGACCCTGCCGAACGGCATGATGAGCATCCGCGCCACCGCGCCGCTCGCCGAGCTCAGCGACTACGCCGGCAAGCTCAAGTCGCTCACCGGCGGCCACGGCAGCTACACGCTCGAGTTCGCCCGCTACCAGGCCGTGCCGGCCGCCGTGCAGCAGGCGCTCGCACAGGAGTTCAAGCCGAAGGAAGAAGAGGACTGACGGCGAAGCGGGCCATGGCCCGCGCCGGTCAGGGCTCCAGCAGCGGTCCGCCGCGCCAGGGCTCGCTCCTGGCGATGGCCTGGGCGCAGCGCAGGGCGTTGCCCACGCAGTCGTTCAGGCCGATGCCGTAGTAAGCGTTGGAGATCAGGTACAGCCCGGGATAGGTCGCGACCCGGGCGAAGATCCGGTCCACGGCGGCGAGGTGGCCGACGGGGTAGCTCGGGATGCCGCGCGGCCAGCGCTGCACGAAAGTGGCGACCGGCTCCTCGGTGATGCCGAGCGTCGCGGCCAGGCCGCGGCGGGCGATGGCGATGAGCTCCTCCTCGGAGCGGAGGGCCAGCTCCGCGTTGCGCTGACCCCCGATCATCACCCGCAGTGATTTCTTCCCCGCAGGGGCGCGGTCCGGGAAGATCGAGCTGTCCCAGAGCACGCCGAGGATCTCCTGCCGCGCCGCGCTCGTGGTGAGCATGCCGAAGCCCTTGAGGTCGTGGCGCAGGGCGTCGTAACCGAAGCCGACCACTGCGATCGGCGTGTAACCGAGATCCGCCACCCAGCCCGCGAGCTCGCCGTCGACGCGGCCGAGCATGCGGGCAACTGCGTGGGCCGGCGCCGCCAAGGCGACCACCTCGGCGGTACGCTCGCCGGCGGCCGTCTCGAGCCGGTAGCCGCGGCCGTCGCGGCGGAGGCCGTGGACCTCGGCGTCCAGGCGGATCGCGGGGCCGAGCACGCCGGCGAGGTGGTCGATGAAGGTGCCCACGCCGCCCTTGAAGCTCATCAGGGTTCCGCCGGGACCGGCGCGCCGCTTGCGGCGCTTGATCATGCCGCGGAAGAGGCCGCCGTACTCCTGCTCCAGCCTGACCACCGCCGGGAAGGCTGCGTGGACCGACAGCTTGGCCGGGGTGGAGGCGAAGATGCCGGCGGACATCGGGTCGAGGAAGGTGTCGGTGAACTCGCGCCCGACGCGCCGGTAGCCGAAGTCGCGCAGGGATTCGTCGGCGATGTCGCGCCGGGCGGGAGTGAAGATTTCGGCCAGCGTCCGCAGCTTGCCCCGCCAGCTGAGCACCGGGGTGCCGAAGAAGGCCGGCGGCGATTCGGGGAGCCGGTGCACGGCGTCTGTATAGATGTATCGGATGCGGGCGGCGTCGTTGCTCGGCAGCAGCAGGTGCTCGGCACCGGCGTCGCGCACCAGGTCCAGCGTGTAAGGCTTGTTGCTGAGGAAGCCGTTGCTGCCGCCTTCGAACCGAAAGCCGTCGACGTCGCGGGTGACCATGGTGCCGCCCAGCCGCGGCGCCGCCTCGAGCAGCGAGACCTCCGCCTCGGGGCGCAGGCGCTGGACGTAGAAGGCCGTCGCGAGACCGCTGATCCCGCCGCCGACGATTGCGATCCGCATCTGCCCGTTCCCCCTGCCCCCCGTCGGTCGACAATTATCCCCGCCCAACCCTTCGGCGCCCATGACATTTTTTCCGGTCCCGGCTTGACTCCCCGGGAAACGCCGATAGTATTGGCACTCACTTAGGGTGAGTGCTAACAACGCCGCCCGCCGTTTCGTAGATCCCCAACACCACTTCAGGAGAGCTTCGCAGATGAAGATCCGTCCTCTGCACGACCGCGTGGTCATCCGACGTCTGGAAGAGGAGCGCAAGAGCCCCGGCGGCATCGTCATCCCCGACAACGCCGCCGAGAAGCCGATCCAGGGCGAGGTCATCGCCGTCGGCAACGGCAAGCCGCTCGACAACGGCCAGACCCGTCCGATGGACGTGAAGGTCGGCGACAAGGTGCTGTTTGGCAAGTATTCCGGCAGCGAGGTGAAGATCGACGGCCAGGAGCTCCTGGTCATGCGCGAAGAAGACATCATGGCGGTGCTGGCCTGAGCTGCGCGCCCCGTCTCTCCCCGATCCCACGAACCGACGAATCAGACAAGGTAGAAATCCATGACCGCAAAAGACGTGAAGTTCGGCGATGACGCGCGCACCCGCATGCTGCGGGGCGTCAATGTCCTGGCCAATGCCGTGAAGGTCACCCTCGGTCCGAAGGGCCGCAACGTCGTGCTCGAGAAGAGCTTCGGCGCCCCGACCGTCACCAAGGACGGCGTCTCCGTCGCCAAGGAGATCGAGCTCAAGGACAAGTTCGAGAACATGGGTGCGCAGATGGTGAAGGAGGTCGCGTCCAAGACCTCCGACGTGGCCGGCGACGGCACCACCACCGCGACCGTGCTCGCGCAGGCGATGGTGCGCGAGGGCCTCAAGGCCGTCGCCGCCGGCATGAACCCGATGGACCTCAAGCGCGGCATCGACAAGTCGGTCATGGCCGCCGTCGAGGAGCTGAAGAAGCTCTCCAAGCCCTGCACCGACTCCAAGTCGATCGCCCAGGTCGGCACCATCTCGGCGAACGCCGACGAGTCGATCGGCAACCGCATCGCCGAGGCGATGGACAAGGTCGGCAAGGAAGGCGTGATCACGGTCGAGGAAGGCTCGGGCATCGACGACCAGCTCGAGGTCGTCGAGGGCATGCAGTTCGACCGCGGCTACATCTCGCCCTACTTCGTGAACAACCAGCAGAGCATGAGCTGCGAGCTCGAGGACCCCTTCGTCCTGCTCTACGACAAGAAGATCAGCAACATCCGCGACCTGCTGCCGCCCCTCGAAGCGGTGGCCAAGGCCGGCCGGCCGCTGCTGATCGTTGCCGAGGACGTCGAGGGCGAGGCGCTGGCGACGTTGGTCGTCAACACCATCCGCGGCATCGTCAAGGTCTGCGCCGTCAAGGCCCCGGGCTTCGGCGACCGCCGCAAGGCGATGCTGCAGGACGTCGCCATCCTGACCGGCGGCACGGTGATCTCCGAGGAAGTCGGCCTGACGCTCGAAAAGGCCAGCCTCAACGAGCTCGGTCGCGCGAAGAAGGTCGTGGTGTCGAAGGAGGAGACCACCCTCATCGACGGCGCCGGGTCGCAGGCGGACATCAAGGCCCGCTGCGAGCAGATCCGCATTCAGATGGAAGAGACCACCTCCGACTACGACAAGGAGAAGCTGCAGGAGCGCCTGGCCAAGCTGGCTGGCGGCGTGGCGGTGATCAAGGTCGGCGCCGCGACCGAGGTCGAGATGAAGGAGAAGAAGGCCCGCGTCGAGGACGCCCTGCACGCGACCCGCGCGGCGGTGGAAGAAGGCATCGTTCCCGGCGGCGGCGTCGCGCTGATCCGCGCCCTGCAGGCGATCAAGGACCTCAAGGGCAGCAACCACGACCAGGACGTCGGCATCACCATCGGCCGTCGCGCCATGGAGGAGCCGCTGCGGCAGATCGTCGCCAACTGCGGCGACGAGCAGTCCGTGGTCCTCGCCAAGGTGGCGGAGGGCAGCGGCAACTTCGGCTACAACGCCGCGACCGGCGAGTACGGCGACATGGTGGCGATGGGCATCCTCGATCCGACCAAGGTCGCCCGCTCCGCGCTGCAGAACGCCGCGTCGGTGGCCGGCCTCATGATCACCACCGAGGCGATGGTGGCCGAGGAGCCGAAGAAGGAGTCCGCGCCCCCGATGCCGGGCGGCGGCATGGGCGGCATGGACGACATGATGTAAGCGACGCCGTGAACCGGGCTTCGGCCCGGCCGCAGAATGCGAAGAGCCCCGCCCCGTGCGGGGCTCTTCGGTTCTGGGCATTGCGCAGAGCGCTGCCCGGGGGACGATCGAGGGCGGCCGGCGCGCATGACCCGCGCGGACACGCCGTGAACCCGTCCCTGGGGTCTCGTGCTCGGCGTCCCTGCCTCGCACGGTCCGCGCAAGTCAAGACGCGCCGGCCGCCTGCCCGTCGCGGTGCGCGCTTCCGGTGGGCCCTTCGCCTTGCCGACCCGCCCACCCGGCGCGTAGCCTGCGTCGCACCTCCCCGGTGCAGCGCCATGCAGATCGACCCCGACCAGCACCCCGAGTCGCTCGCGCGCCGCCGCTGGGCCGATTGCCTGGAGGCGGCGGCCGACGCCGGCGTCGAGCTACCGCGCGAGACGCTCGAGCCGCAGGCGCTCCAGGTCTTCGAGGCCAGCGAGTTCGCGGCGCTCGCCTGCGTGCGCCACCCGGCGATGTTGCGTGATCTTTGGGCGAGCGGCGACCTCGCGCGCGCCTATGGCCCCGGCGACCTGCGCGCGCGGCTGGCGCTGGCACTCGACAGCGTCGCGGACGAGCCTTCCCTGCACGTCGCCCTGCGCCGCTTCCGCCGGGCGCAGATGGTGCGCATCGTCTGGCGCGACCTCACCCGCGCGGCGCCGCTCGCCGAGATCCTCGAGGACCTGACCGAGCTCGCGGACGCCTGCATCGACGGCGCGCTCGAGCGGCTGCACGCGTGGACGGTGGCGCAGTACGGCACGCCGCGCGACGCGGAGGGTCGGCCGCAGCGCCTCGTCGTGATCGGCATGGGCAAGCTCGGCGCGCGCGAGCTCAACCTCTCCTCCGACATCGATCTCATCTACGCCTATCCCGCGGCCGGCGAGACCGACGGCCGGCGCGCGCTCGCGAACGAGGAGTTCTTTGCCCGCCTCGGCCAGCGGCTCACGCGCGCGCTCGACGCCACCACCGCCGACGGCTTCGTGTTCCGCGTCGATCTGCGCCTGCGGCCTTTCGGCGATTCCGGTCCGCTCGTCGTGAGCTTCGACGCCTTCGAGGACTACTGCCAGGCCCAGGCCCGCGAGTGGGAGCGCTACGCAATGATCAAGGCGCGCGTCGTCGCGGGGGACCAGGAGGCGGGCGCGCAGCTTTCGGCGATGCTGCGGCCCTTCGTCTATCGCCGCTACCTCGACTTCGGCGCGATCGAGTCGCTGCGCGACATGAAGCGTCTCATCTCGCAGGAGCTGCACAGGAAGGGCATGGACGACAACGTCAAGCTCGGCCCGGGCGGCATCCGCGAGATCGAGTTCATCGGCCAGGCGTTCCAGCTCATCCGCGGCGGGCGCGACGCCGACTTGCGCATCCGCCCCATCCTGCCGGTGCTCCAGCAGATCGCCGCCAAGGGGTTGCTGCCGGAATTCGTGGTGCGCGAGCTGACCGAGGCTTACGTCTTCCTGCGCCTGGTCGAGAACCGCATCCAGGCCTGGCGCGACGAGCAGACGCACCTGCTGCCGGCCGACCCGGCGGGACGGCTGCGGCTCGCGCGGTCCCTGGGCTTCGACGACTGGGGGGGCTTCGCAGCGGCGCTGGACCGCCACCGCCGGCGCGTCCAGGGCCACTTCGACAGCGTGTTCGCGGCGCCGCACACCGAGGCAGGCCCGGAGGAGCGCCCGCTCGCCGTCCTGTGGCGGCGCCCGGCAGGCGAGGACGAGAACCGGCGCGTGCTGGCCGATGCCGGCTTCGACGATCCGGCGGCGGCGCAGGCGCGGCTCGACGCCTTCCGCGACGCGCCGGCCGTGCGCGTGCTCGGCCCGCGCGGGCGCGAGCGGATGGACCAGCTCGTGCCGCTGCTGCTCGAGGCGGTCGCCGGCAGCGGCCAGCCCGCCCTCGCGCTCGACCGGACCTTGCGGCTGCTCGAGGCGATCGCCCGCCGCACCGCCTATCTCGCGCTGCTCGTCGAAAACCCCCTCGCGCTGTCCCAGCTCGTGCGACTCACGGGCGGCAGCGCCTGGATCGCGAGCGAGCTCGCCACGCACCCGGTGCTGCTCGACGAGCTGCTCGATCCACGCCGGCTCTACACGCCCCTGCGGCTAGCGGGACTGCGCGAGGAGGTCGCGGGGCAGCTCGCCTCGGTCGATCCCGACGACGACGAGCAGCAGATGGAGCGGCTGCGCCAGTTCGCGCGCAGCAGCCGGCTGCGCGTGGCGGCCGCCGACCTCGCGGGGGCCATTCCGCTCATGGTCGTGAGCGACTACCTGACCTGGATCGCGGAGGCCGTCACTGCCGAGGTGCTGGAGGAGGCCTGGCGCACCCTGGTGAAGCGCCACGGCCGGCCGACCGGGATCCTCGGGGCGGACAAGGGCTTCGCCGTGATCGCCTACGGCAAGCTCGGCGGTCTGGAGCTCGGCTACGGCTCGGACCTCGACCTCGTGTTCCTGCACGGCAACCGTGCGGCGGGTGGCGTGACCGACGGCGCGCGGCCGATCGCCAACGACCTCTACTACGCGCGCCTTGGCCAGCGGATGATCCATCTGTACACCGCGCGCACTGCCTCCGGCGTGCTCTACGAGGTGGACATGCGGCTGCGCCCCAACGGCAACGCGGGCCTGCTGGTGAGCTCGCTGGACGCGTTCGAGACCTACCAGAAGAACGATGCCTGGACCTGGGAGCACCAGGCGCTGCTGCGCGCCCGGCCGATCGCGGGCGATGCGCAGGTGGCGGCGCGGTTCGATGCGATCCGGCGCGAGGTGCTCGGCCGCGCCCGCGACGCCGAACGGCTGCGCGCGGAGGTCCGCGAGATGCGCGAGAAGATGCGCGCGAGCCTGGACCGTTCCGGCAACGGCCGCTTCGATGTCAAGCAGGGGCCGGGCGGTGTCGCGGACATAGAGTTTATGGTCCAATACCTTGCGCTTCGGTGGGCCCATCAGCACCCGGCCCTGCTCGACTGGACGGACAACATCCGCCAGCTCGAGACCCTGGCCCGGCTGGGGCTGCTCGAGGGAGACACGGCGAAGCGGCTGATGGACGCCTACCGGTCGTTCCGCGCCGTGATCCACCGCAATGCCCTGCAGGAGGAGCCCGCCCAAGCGCCCGACGGCGTGCTCGCGCCGGAGCGGCAGGGGGTGCAGGCGCTCTGGCGCAGCCTGATGGAAGCCTGAGGGGCGCGAAGGCGCCCCTCCTCGACGGAGACGAACCCACATGGCGACGATGGCGGACCGCGACGGCGTGATCTGGCTCGACGGGCAGCTCGTGCCCTGGCGCGAGGCCAAGACGCACGTGCTCACGCACACGCTGCACTACGGCATGGGCGTCTTCGAGGGCGTGCGCGCCTACCGCACCGAGCGCGGCACCGCGATCTTCCGCCTGCAGGAGCACACCGAGCGCCTGTTCCGCTCCGCCCACATCCTCGGCATGCCGATGCCCTTCGACCGGCAGACGGTGAACGAGGCGCAGCGCGCGGTGGTGCGGGAGAACGGGCTGGCCACCGCCTACCTCCGTCCGATGGCTTTCTACGGGTCCGAGGGCATGGGCCTGCGCGCCGACAACCTGCAGGTGCACCTGATGGCGGCCGCCTGGGAATGGGGCGCGTACCTCGGCGAGGAGAACATGAAGCGCGGCATCCGCATCAAGGTGTCGTCCTTCACCCGTCACCACGTCAACATCACCATGTGCCGGGCCAAGGCCAACGGCAACTACATGAACTCGATGCTGGCGCTCAAGGAAGCCCTGCAGTGCGGCTACGACGAGGCCCTGCTGCTCGACGCCGAGGGCTACGTCATGGAAGGCAGCGGCGAGAACATCTTCATCGTGCGCGACGGCGTGATCTACACGCCCGACCTCACCTCGGCGCTGGACGGCATCACGCGCAAGACCGTGATGGGCCTGTGCGACGACCTCGGCATCCGCGTCGTCGAGAAGCGCATCACCCGCGACGAGGTGTACATCGCCGACGAGGCCTTCTTCACCGGCACCGCGGCCGAGGTGACGCCGATCCGCGAGGTGGACGGGCGCGTCATAGGCAAGGGCTCGCGCGGGCCGATCACCGAGCGCCTGCAGGGGCTCTACTTCGACGTGGTGCACGGGCGCCACGAGGCGCACCCGGACTGGCTCACGCTGGTCTGAGGGGAGGCATGCCATGACCGAGACCGCGAGCCAGCCGACCCGGGCGATCAAGGTGCACCGCGACGAGCTGCCGCTCGCCTGCCCGCGCCGCCAGGACACCCTCTGGAGCATGCACCCCCGCGTCTTCCTGCCGATCGAGAAGACCGGCGAGGCGACCTGCCCCTACTGCGGGGCACGGTACGTGCTGGAGGACTGAGCGGCGGCGT
>Ga0114939_10002576_pt1 | contig 13317 bp, 12 predicted proteins | sample AshMeaCrysSpring_FD_87196 | JGI IMG/M metagenome (GOLD analysis project Ga0114939, IMG submission 87196) | Groundwater microbial communities from Big Spring, Nevada to study Microbial Dark Matter (Phase II) - Ash Meadows Crystal Spring | ecosystem: Environmental > Aquatic > Deep subsurface >... | reverse complement strand
CGCCAGTAGCCGGTGTCGATGCGATCGGGAGGTCCGAGCGCCTCCCGCACCCGTTCCCGGTCGGGCGGGGGCGGCCAGGGGAGATCCACGGAGCGGCAGGCGGGAAGCAGGAGGCAGAGGGCGGGAAGGATCGTGCGCATGGCCGGCTCCGGCATGGGGTAGGCGAAGTATGCGGGATGCGACCTTGCCCGCGCGTAGAATCCCGTCATGCCGACACTCGTGCTGATCGACGGTTCCTCCTACCTGTATCGCGCCTTCCACGCGCTGCCGCCGCTGACCAATGCGGCTGGCGAACCGACCGGCGCGTTGTTCGGCGTGGTCAACATGCTGCGCGCGCACCTCAAGGAAAAGCCGGACTACGCGGCCTTCGTGATGGACGCGCCGGGCAAAACCTTCCGCGACGACCTCGACCCGCAGTACAAGGCGCACCGCCCGCCGATGCCGGACGAATTGCGCGCCCAGGTCGAGCCGATGCTGCAGATCGTGGAGGGGCTGGGCTTCCCGATCCTGCGCGTGGATGGCGTGGAGGCCGACGACGTGATCGGCACGCTGGCGGTGCAGGGTGCGGCGGCCGGCATCGACGTGACCGTCTCCACCAGCGACAAGGACATGGCCCAGCTGGTCAGGCCCCGCGTGCAACTGGTCAACACCATGAGCGGCGGCAAGCTGGATTCGGATGCCGCGGTGGTCGAGAAATTCGGCGTGCGCGCCGACCAGATCGTCGATTACCTGGCGCTGATGGGCGACAGCGTGGACAACATCCCCGGCGTGCCCAAGTGCGGGCCGAAGACCGCGGCCAAGTGGCTGGCGGAATACGGTTCGCTGGATGGCGTGATTGCCAACGCCGGCAAGGTCGGCGGCAAGATCGGCGAGAGCCTGCGCGAGACGCTGCCGCGGCTGCCGCTGAACCGTGAACTGACCACCATCAAGACCGATGTCGCGCTGGAACTGGCGCCGGACGCCTTGCCGCTGCGCGAACGCGATGCCGATGCGCTGCGCGCGCTGTACACGCGCTACGGCTTCAACCAGGCCTTGAAGGAACTGGATGGTGCCGCGGCCGCCGCGCCGGCGGCCGACAAGGAACCCGGCGTGGCGCGCGGCAGCGGCTTCGTTGCGCCAGCCGCAGTGGCCAGCAGCGCGGGGACCGACCCCGCGCTGTCTGCACCTGGCGAGTACGAATGCGTGCTGACCACCGCACAACTCGATGTATGGGTGGCGAAGCTGCAGGCGGCTGAAGAATTCGCCTTCGACACCGAAACCGATTCCCTCGACCCGATGCGCGCCAACCTGGTCGGCATCAGCCTGTGCGTCGAAACCGGCAAGGCCTGCTATCTCCCGGTCGCCCACGAAGCACCGGGCGTCGCCGCGCAGTTGCCGCGCGACGTGGTGCTGGATGCGCTGCGCCCGCTGCTGGAGGATCCGTTGAAGAAGAAGCTCGGCCAGCACGGCAAGTACGACATCCATGTGCTGCGCCGGCACGGCATCGATGTGCAGGGCTATGCCGACGACACCATGCTGGAGAGCTTCGTGCTCAACGCCGGCATCGCGCGGCACGACATGGATTCGCTCGCGCAGCGCCACCTCGGCTACACCACGATCAAGTACGAGGACGTGGCCGGCAAGGGCAGCAAGGCGATTCTGTTCTCGCAGGTGGCGCTGGACGATGCCACCCGCTACGCGGCGGAAGACGCCGACATCACCCTGCGCCTGCACCGGGTGATGAAGCCGAAGCTGGACGCAGACCCCGCCCTGCTGTTGGTCTATGGCGACATCGAGATGCCGCTGGTGCCGGTGCTCGCGCGGATCGAGGCCAACGGCGTGATGATCGACACCGATGAGCTGCGCCGGCAGTCCGCCGAGCTGTCGCGGCGCATGCTGGCCGCGCAGCAGAAGGCCACCGAACTGGCCGGCCGCAGCTTCAACCTGGATTCGCCCAAGCAGCTCGGCGCGCTGTTGTTCGACGAGCTCAAGTTGCCGGCGCTGGTGAAGACGCCGAGCGGCGCGCCCTCGACCAACGAGGAAGCGCTGGAAGCGATCGCCGACCAGCACGAACTGCCGCGCGTCATCCTGGAATACCGCGGGCTGGCAAAACTGCGCAGTACGTACACCGACAAGCTGCCGGAGATGGTCAACCCGGACACCGGCCGCGTGCACACCAGCTACCACCAGGCCGGCGCGGCGACCGGGCGGCTGTCCTCGTCCGATCCCAACCTGCAGAACATCCCGATCCGCAGCGAGGAAGGCCGGCGCATCCGCACCGCGTTCATCGCGCCGCCCGGGCGCAAGCTGGTGGCCTGCGACTACTCGCAGATCGAGCTGCGGATCATGGCCCACCTATCCGGTGACGATGCGCTGCTGCGCGCCTTTGAAAGCGGTGCAGACGTCCATCGCGCGACCGCGGCGGAAGTGTTCGGCAAGGCGCTGGAGGAGGTCAGCGGCAACGAACGCCGCGCCGCCAAGGCGATCAACTTCGGCCTGATGTACGGCATGGGCGCGTTCGGCCTGGCGAAGCAACTGGGCATCGGGCGCGGCGAAGCGCAGGACTACATTGCGCTGTACTTCAGCCGCTATCCCGGCGTGCGCGATTTCATGGAACGCACCCGCGAACAGGCGCGCGAACGCGGCTATGTCGAAACCGTGTTCGGCCGCCGGCTGGCGCTGGACTACATCCACTCGCGCAACGCGGCGCAGCGCGCCGGTGCCGAGCGCGCCGCGATCAACGCGCCGATGCAGGGCACCGCGGCCGACATCATCAAGCGCGCGATGGTCGACATCGATGCGTGGCTGGCAGGACAGGGCGGCCGCGCGCTGATGCTGATGCAGGTGCACGACGAACTGGTGTTCGAGGTCGACCAGGCCTTCCTGCCGACCCTGCTGGCCGAGGTGCCCGCGCGCATGGCCGCGGCGGCGCAGTTGCGGGTGCCGCTGGTGGTGGATACCGGGGTGGGCGACAACTGGGACGAAGCGCATTGACGGCTGTCCGGCCGCTGTTTCGATGGGTCGGGCCGCATGGCGGAAACGGCATGGCAGTGGCGTTCCAGCGGGGCGATCGCGGTGGAATGAATCATTCCTGAACCCAACGGTTCTTCAAACCGAATCTTCACGAACCATCCAGCTGGAAAGTGGTCATATCACGTGCGACAGATGCAACGTCTGTCGCCGATCACTACCCCTCCCCTGGTGTGATCCCGGAACGCCAAGGTACTCCCCGACCTGCGTTCCACCCCTGGCCCCGCAGCCCTCCCCCTGGCTGCGGGGCTTTTTATTTCCGGCGTCGCCGTGAATGAGAACCCAAAGGATTGCTGCGCAAACGCTGGGCCCCGGGTCGTGCCTCCAAACCCTTCGCCTTCGCCCCCCTGACAAGGGTGCGACCAGGCGGCGGTGTCGCCCGCAAGTGGCGCCGTCAGCGCATGACGGGTGGTTGCTGGGCCTCACCCGGGCTGCGCGAGTACCGGCACGTGACGTTGGGTGCGGCCGGGTCGATCAGGTCCATCCGCAGCTCGCTTCCGTCGACGCTCAGGATGCGTTTGCGGGCGACTGGGAAGCGGGTGGTCACCTTGCCATCGACGATGCTGTCCACCGGTTCGGACCAGGTGCGCGCCTTCTGGCCCGCCTTCACCTGGATCTTGAAGACGAGTTCGTGGTCCGCGATGCTCATGATCTCAATGCGGTGGAAGCAGACGTTCCCGAAGAACTTGTTGAGGGCCCCTGTGTTGCGGGAATCGACGGCCTGCCACGGTCCAACGAGGGGAGATTGCGATGCAGGCCTCGGTACGACCACCGAGGCGACTGGCGCGGCATCCGCGCTGAATCTGGCGAGGTTCTGTTCCGCCTGCACCCGGAACCTCCCCCGCGGCTGGTTGCGCAGGTAATCCTCGAAGGCGGCCGCGGAGTTGGCGGCGAGCGCGCCCTGCCAGGTCGCCAGGTCGAGTGCCTGCGCGTCCACCAGCGGCGCCGGCGAAGCAGGGGGTGCCGACGTCCCGCCCGCGTCCGCGCGGACCAGGTAGAACGCCTTGCCAGTGATGCTGGCGCTGACGAAGGGGCGCTGGCCACCGCCGGTGGCGGCCAGCACGTCGTCGCGCACCGCGCCGCCCAGCATCTGCACCGGCAGGCCGGGTTCCGCGAGCCGGCGCGCCAGCGCGGTGGCGAACGGCGAGTTGTCGCCTTCGCCATCCGCCGCCACCTGGCCAGGCGCGGCGGCATAGATCACCAGCACGTCATCCGCCTCGACGCCGCCCAAGCCCCGGCTGACGGCGCGCGTGCCGCCGCGCCAGCCGCGACCGAACGGGTTGTTGCGGCAGGCATCGAGCACCACCATGCGCAGGGTGGCGCCCTCGATGGCTTCCATCACCTGGTCCAGGTTGATCGCCTCGTAGGGCAGGTCGCGGTCGCTGGCCAGCCCGGCGTCGACCGGGATCAGCCAGTTCCTGCCGTTGCCCTCCATGCCGTGGCCGGCGTAATAGACCATCGCCACCTCGGCGCCATCGGCGAGGGTGCGGAAATCGCGCAGGGCCTGCTGGAACGCCGCCATCCCGAGGTCCTGGCGGATGGTCACGGTCTCGAAACCGGCTTTCTTCGCGGCATCGGCCACCAGCCGCACGTCGTTGCGCGGATTGCCGAGCGTCGTCGCGCTGGCGTACGCGCCATTGCCGACCAGCAAGGCCACCCGCTTGCGCGCTTGCGCCTGCGCGGCGTCCAGCGGCAGGCACAGCAGGGCCGCCAGCAACAGCAGCGAAAACACATCCCCGATCCGGCGCATCGGCCACCCCCATCGGCAACGCCATGGGGTCGGATATTACGCCCGGTTCACAGCCAGTCGCGCGGGCGCAGATAGTCGGCGAGGCGCGCTTCGTCGCTGCCTGCTTCCGGCGCGTAGCCGTATTCCCAGCGCACCAACGGCGGCAGGCTCATCAGGATCGATTCGGTGCGGCCACCACTCTGCAGGCCGAAATGCGTGCCGCGGTCGAACACCAGGTTGAACTCCACGTAACGGCCGCGACGGTACAGCTGGAACTGGCGTTCGCGTTCGCCGTACGGCGTGTTCTTGCGGCGTTCCACGATCGGCAGGTACGCATCCAGGAAGCCATTGCCGACCGCCTGCATGTAGGCGTAATCGCGGTCGAAATCGCCGTGCAGGTCGTCGAAGAACAGGCCGCCGACGCCGCGGGTCTCGTCGCGGTGCTTGAGGAAGAAATACTCGTCGCACCAGCGCTTGTGCGCGTCGTAGCGCGCCTGCCCGCCGAACGGTTCGCACAGCTCGCGGGCGGTGCGGTGCCAGTGCTGCACGTCATCAAAGAACGGATAGAACGGGGTCAGGTCGAAGCCGCCGCCGAACCACCATGCGACGGTTTCGCCATCGCGCCTCGCGCGGAAATGGCGCACGTTGGCATGCGTGGTCGGCAGGTAGGGATTGCGCGGATGGAACACCAGCGACACGCCGATCGCGCGCCACGAAGCGCCAGCCAGTTCCGGGCGTGCGGCGGTGGCCGACGGCGGCAACTGCGTACCCGACACGTCGGAGAACCCGATGCCGGCCTGCTCGAACACCGCGCCGTCGCGCAGGATGCGGGTGCGCCCGCCGCCACGCAGGTGGGTGCTGGTGTCGTCGGGGTCGCGTTGCCACGGGTCCTCGACGAAACGCGCGCCGCCATCCGCGGCGTCGATCGCCGCGCAGATGCGGTCCTGCAGGCCGGTGAGGTAGGCGCGGACGGTGTCGATGTCGGGAATCGCGGTCATGCGCGCATTGTATGTGCGCGCATCGACGCGACTCACTCGCGCAGGCGCGGCAACCCGTGCGCGTCGCGTTCCTCGATCGCCGCGGTGTCCGCGATCTGCTGGCGCAGGTCGCGGCCGGGCAGGTCGAGCACGGCGTCGCCGCGCTGGCTGCGCAGGGCGTTCGCATAGGCGATGCGGGCGCGGGTTTCGTTGCCGGTATTCAGTGCGCCATCGCCCAGTGCCTCCCACGCGGGCGCGCCGGCGCCCTGGGCGATGGCGCGATGCAGCCAGCTGTCCGCCTGCGGCCATTGGCCCTGGGCCTGGGCGATGCGTGCGGCGGCCAGCAAGAGGGCCGGGCTGGAGGGGTGCGCCGGCAACCAGCGTTCGACTTGCGCGCGGCGCTGTTCGTGGCGCGCGACCGGCAGTTGTCCGTACAGCGCGGCCAGCGGCTCGCTCCATTGGGCATCCAGCGCCTGCTCGATGCTGCGCGTCGCCGCCTCGTCCCAGCGCAGCGCGGCTGCACGCCGGGCATACGCCGCCACCACGTCGGCGCTCGTGCGCAGCGGCTGCGGCAGGGCGTCCCAGCGATCGGCCAGCGCATTCGCATCGGCGGCCTGCTGCAGGCTTTCGGCCGCCCATTGCGCCTGCAGGGCATCCAGTCGCGCGGCGGGCAGGGCCTGTTGCTGGCGCAATGCGCCCAGCAGGCCATAGGCGTCGAAGCTACGCCCCGCGGCGGCCAGTGCGTCCGCGCGCAGTCGCAGGCCGCGCGGCGGCAGCGGCTGCGCCCTCGGGGCATCCAGCGCGACCAGTGCGCCGGCGGCATCGCCGCGCGCGAGCGCCTGCTGCGCGAGCAGCACCGCCTGCGCGGCGGCATGGCGTTCGCCCAGGGCCTCCGCGTGCGCGGCCGCGGAGGCATCGTCGCCACGCGCCATTGCCGCGCGTGCGGCGTGGCTGCGCGCCAGCAATTCGGTGTCGCTGCTGATCGTTGGCTGCTCCGCGGCCTGCTTGAGCAGCGGCTCGGCGCGGGCGTACTCGCCGCGCTCGCAGGCGACCAGGCCATCGCTCAGCTTCGCCCGCAGCTGGCGCTCGCGATGCCGTTTCCAGGCGCGGAACGGCAGGCGCAACAGCGTCCAGACCACGGCAAGGACGAACAACGCCGCCAGCAGCAGGCCGGCACCGGCGGCCACGGTGGTGGTGTAGTCGGTGCCGCGGTAGCGCACCAGCACGTAGCCCGGATCCTGCAGCAGGACCTGCGCCAGCAGCGCGCCCAGCACCGCCAGCACCAGCCAGAACAGCACGCTGCGGAACAGGTTCATGCGGTCTCCCATCGGGCTTGCGACGGGTGCAGCATCGCAAGCGCGTTGCAAGCGCGGCGTGAGCGGATCATTCGCCGCGCAACGCCCGCAGTTGTTGCAGGGTGGTGCCGGACAGCGGCGATTCCGCGTGCAGCGGCAGGGACTTGAGTCCGGCGGCGAGACGACGCTTCTGCGCAAGCAGCGGCGACCCCGCCAGCAGCCGATGCAAGCCGTTGTCGATGCGCGCCGTCGCCGTGGCGAGCGCCACGCCGTCGCGGCGTTCGATCGCCGCGCGCGCCAGGGTTGCCTCGACCTGCAGGGCCGCGAGCGCGGCTTCGCGATCCGGCTGCTGGTCCAGGCCTGCGCTGGCGGTGGGGCGGGCGTGGACCACCCGCGCCAGCAGGCGCTGGTACCAGGGTGCTCGGGTGGTGTTCGGCGCGGTTGCCACCGGTCCCGCCTGCACGCCGGCCATCAGCGCATCCAGCAGGGTGTTCGCGCGGACGCGGGGATCGGCGCCCAGCGCGTCCATCGCCGCCTGTTCCTGGGCCAGGGTCTGGCGCAGGCTGAGGTAGGCCGGGTCGTCGATGCCGGCCAGCAGCGGCGCGGCCAGCGCCAGCGCGCGCCGTGCGCCGTCGAGGTCGTCCGCCAGTTGCAGGCGTTGCTGGCCGATGCCGAGCAGCAGTTCGATCTCGTCCAGGCGCAGCGATTGCGCGCCGTGCCGGTCCGGATCGGCCAGTTTCGACACGCTGTCTTCCAGCAGCGCGGCGCGCTGGCCGATGCCGAGCAATTCGTCGCGCAGCAGCCGGTTGGTCGCTTCCGCCTGCTGCAGGCGTTGCGCCTGCGCCTGCTGGCTGACGCGCAGGGCATCGATGCGTGCGTCCAGCGCCTGCCGCTGCTGCTGTGCCAGCGATTCGATGCGCGCCTGCTGCGCGTGCCAGTGTCGCCAGCCGTACCAGCCCGCGGCCGCGACGACCGCCGCGAACAGCAACCACGGCAACAGGCCGCCGGCGCGCGAGCGCTTCGGTGGCGTGGCCGGGGCGGGGGAGGGCGATGCATCCACCCGGCAATCCTAAACGATGGCGGTCAGCCGAACGTGTCGGCGGCCACGCGCAGCAACGCGTGCGGACGGGCATTGGAGGCGATCGCGATGCGCTGGAATCCGGCCTGGCGCGCGACCTCCGCGAGCCGCGTGCTGGCTGCGACCACGGCGACCTGCAGGAGACGCTTGCGCAAGGCCGCGGGCACGGCGTCCAGCAGCTTCTGCAACGCCTCTCCGCTGCTCATGGGCAGCAGGATGCGCCGCGGATCGGCCAGCGCGTCGGCGAGTGCCGCCAGGCGGTCCGGCCGCAACGCCAGCGGCACGCGCGCATACACATCCACCCGCAGCACCTCCGCGCCACGCTGGCCCAGGGCGGGCGCCAGGCGGTCGCGACCGCCGGCACCGGTGACCAGGCCGATCCGCGTCCCGGCGACGCCGTCGAGCTGCGGCATCGCCAGCAGGCCTTCGCTGTCCATGCGTGACGGTGCGTCCGCGTAGATGCCTAGCCGCTGTAATGCGCGCCGCGTGCCGCTGCCGACCGCCAGCACCTGCTGTCCGCGGCGCGCCTTGAGCTTTGCCGATGCCGCGGCTGCCGCGACCGCATTCGGACTGGTGTAGAGCACGGCATCCGCCCGCAGTGCCTGCTGCAGCAAGGCGCGCGTGGCCGCATCGCCGCGGGGTTCGATGGCGAACGGCGACAGCGCCAGCGTGCGCGCACCACGGCGCGCCGCCGCAGCGCGCAGGCCGGCGTGCTGGCCGCGCGGGCGCAGCGACAATACGCACCAGTGTTGAAGCGGAAGTGCTTGATCTGCATTGCGCGGCATGTGCGCAGCTTGGCATGGCCTCGGTGTTTGCGTCAGGCTTCAGGCATGGATGCACTCGCACGTTCCGAATCCCCGCGCGCCGCGCTGATCGCCCATTTCGCCGGCATGCCGCCGGTCGCCGCCCTGCAACCCGTCGTCGACGAGTGGCGCGACGGCCACCTGCGCCTGTCCGCGCCGCTGGCCGCCAACGTCAACGACAAGGGCTGCGCGTTCGGCGGCAGCCTGGTCTCGCTGATGACCATCGCTGCCTGGGGGCTGGTGTTCCTGGAGTTGGCCGAGGCCGGCATCCACGCCGACATCTTCGTCGCCGACAGCCGGGTGCGTTACCTGAAGCCGGTGTTCGAGGACATCGTGGTCGATGCCGCGTTCGACGATCCGGCGGAGCGGGCCGCGCTGGCCGACACCTTGCGCCGGCAGGGGCGCGCCAGCATCCGCATGAAGTCGGAATCGCGGCTTGCCGATGGCGGCGTCGCGGCGAGCTTCGTCGGCCGCTACGTGGCCATCGCCAAACAGGTGGCGGCGAACGGGTAGGATGCAGGTTTTCCCAGGTCGAGCACCCGCGATGCCCCGTCTGCTCCTGCGCTGCCTGTTGCTCTGCTGCCTGGCCCTGCTGGCCGGGTGCCCGAAGTCCGCCAGCAAGGGCACCGCGCTCGATGAAATGCAGTACGCCTATTCGGCCGCGATCCGCTGGGGCGATTTCGAAGGCGCGTGGAACCTGGTCGATCCGGAGGTGCGCAAGGCGCGACCGCTGACCGACATCGACTTCTCGCGCTACAAGCAGGTGCAGATTTCCGGCTACCACGACCAGGGCGGGACGGTCTCGCCGCAGGGCGAGGTCATCCGCGACATCGAGATCGGGGTGATCAACCGCAATACCCTGGCCGAGCGCAGCGTCCGCTACCGCGAGCGCTGGCGCTACGACGAGGCGGCCAAGACCTGGTGGCTGGTCAGCGGCCTGCCGGATCTCTGGGGCGATTGATCGCCGGCCGGATGCCGCGCCGATGGCCGGTGCCCGCATTGGCTACAATCGCCGGCCCCGCATCACCCGGCCGACCCAGTGACCCTTGCCGAACTCATCGCCTTTGCCGGCCGCCACCCGATCCTGTCGCTGTCGCTGGCCGGCATCACCCTTGCGCTGGTCTACAACGAGATTGCCGGCCGCCTGTCCGGCGTGCGCCGGATCGCCCCCGCCCAGCTGACCGCGCTGATCAACCGCGACGGCGCCCTGGTGGTGGACGTGCGCCCGGTCGCCGACTTCGAAAAAGGCCACATCGCCGGCTCGAAGAATGTGCAGATGAGCCAGTTCGACCCCGAGAACAAGGCGCTGGCGCCAGCCAAGGCCCTACCGGTGGTGCTGGTCTGCAAGGTCGGCGAGACCGCGACGGCCGCCGGCAAGCGCCTGTGCAAGGCCGGGTTCAGCAACGTCAACGTGCTCGAGGGCGGCATCCAGGCCTGGCAGGCCGCCGACCTGCCGCTGGTGAAAGGGCGCGGCTGAGCCCTTGCAAGCAGGTTCCCGGCACCCCACGTCTGATTCGCCGCACCGTTCGGTGCGATAATCCCACGCTTGTTTTTCCTCTCTTTCCGCACGCAACGCATTCCCTGGAGTCACCCATGTCCGATGAAATCCTGAACGGCGCCGGCGCCGAAACCCAAGCGCAGCCGCAGGGCGCGTCCTTCACCGTCGAAAAGCTGTACGTGAAGGACCTCTCCTTCGAGGCGCCGAACGCGCCGCAGGTGTTCAACGAACAGGGCCAGCCGGACCTGCAGATGAAGCTCAGCCAGAAGGTCACCCGCCTGGCCGAGGCCGCGTTCGAAGTGAGCCTGGGCATCACCGTCACCTGCACCCTGAACGGCAAGACCGCATACCTGGCCGAAGTGGAGCAGGCCGGCGTGTTCGGCCTGGCCGGCTTCGAGGAGCAGGTGCTGGACGCGATGCTCGGCACCCAGTGCCCGAACATCCTGTACCCGTACGCCACCGCCGCGATCGGCCAGCTGATCACCCAGGGCGGCTTCCCGCCGTTCCCGATGCAGCCGATCAACTTCGACGCGCTGTACGGCGAGAGCCTGCGCCAGCGCGCCGCGCAGATCGCGCAGCAGGGCGGCGACGGCCTTGCCAACGCGGAAACCGCCGGCAACGCGTAAGCTGCCGGCTGCATGATGCAGTCAGCCAAGAAACCGGCGGTCGCGGTCCTGGGCGCAGGCTCATGGGGCACCGCGCTCGCCGCGCTGATCGCCCGCCACGAACATCGGACCGTCCTGTGGGGCCGCGACGCGGCCACCATCGGCGCGATCGAGGGCGAGGGCGAGAACCCGCGCTACCTGCCGGGCATCGCCCTGCCCGGCAACCTGCGTGCGACCACCTCCCTGCACGAAGCGCTGGCCGATGCGGAGCTGGTGCTGGTGGTGGTGCCCTCGCATGCGTTCGCGGAAACGCTGCGCGCGCTGGCGCCGCTGCGCCCGCCGCTGGCCGGCGTGGCGTGGGCGACCAAGGGCTTCGAGCCCGGCAGCGGCCGCTTCCTGCATGAGGTGGCCGGCGCGGTGCTGGGCGACGACGTGCCGCTGGCCGTGGTCACCGGCCCGTCCTTCGCCAAGGAAGTCGCGCAGGGCCTGCCGACCGCGCTGACCGTGCATTCGGACGATGCGGCGTTTGCGCAGCAGACCGCCGACGTGCTGCACGGTCCCGCGTTCCGCGCCTACACCGGCGACGACATGCGCGGCGCCGAACTCGGCGGCGCGATGAAGAACGTGCTCGCGGTGGCCACCGGCGTGGCCGATGGCATGGGCCTGGGCCTGAACGCGCGTGCCGGCCTGATCACCCGCGGCCTGAACGAGATGCTGCGGCTGAACATCGCCATCGGCGGCCAGCCGGAGACCCTGATGGGCCTGGCCGGGTTGGGCGACCTGGTGCTGACCTGCACCGGCGACCTGTCGCGCAACCGGCGGTTGGGCCTGGCGCTGGGCCGCGGCCAGTCCATCGAGGACGCGGTGCGCGGGATCGGCCAGGTGGTGGAATCGATCCAGACCGCGGACGAGGTGATGCGCCAGGCCGAAGCGCACGGCATCGAGCTGCCCATCGCCAGCAACGTGCGCGACGTCCTGCATGGCGACATCACCCCGGCCGAAGGCCTGAAGCGGCTGATGGCGCGCGAGCAGAAGGCCGAATATCCGCAGGCGCTGTTCGGCTGAGCCTTGCGCCCCGCCCTGCCGGGCGCTCAGTGAAATTCCCGAAACGAAAACGCCCGGCAGTGCCGGGCGTTTCCGTGTGGCGGGGTGGATCGCCGGAGCGATTACCAGGTGATGCGCGGACCGACGAACCACTGGGTGTCGCCGTCGGCGATCTTGACGTCGGCGGTCATGCCCCAGGTCTGGTTGAACTTCACCTGCGCGCCGAGGCGGCCATAGGCATCGCCATCGAAGTCGCCGCCGTCCTCGTAGCCGAGCAGGGCATAGCCTTCCAGCATCGGGGTCAGCGCGCCACGCACGCCGGCTTCGGCGCTGTAGCCGTCGAAGTCGATGCCGCCGCCCAGGTCGTACTTCTCGTACGCCACGTTGGCGACGAAGTCGGCCTTCGGCGCGAACGACCTGTTGTATCCGGCACCCACGCGCCACTGGTCGAAGTCGGCGTTGACGCCATCGACGTTCTGGCTGGTGTAGTTGCCGAACAGGTGGACGTTCGGATGCACCGCGACCGAGCCGCCCAGGCCCCAGCCGTCGGCGTCGCCGGCGTCGGTATTGGTGGCGACGTAGCCGCCCTGCACGTAGTGGTAGGACAGGCCGCTCTTGGCATCCTGCGCCGAAACGGCGGACGGGAGCGCAGCGGCCAGGGCAAGGGCAGCGATCTTGTTGAACGCGGGGGTACGCTTCATTGGGGGAACCTCGTTGTTGTTATTGGTCACGCCACGGGGGGTTGGCGTGGGGCGCATTCTGTCGATGCGGTCACAACGCAGGCTGAATTCAAAACTGCCTAGTACAGGAATTGTTCCGGTCGGATTCAGGTCAGCCGCCGCCCGCGAAGCCGGCTTGCCGCCAGGCTTCGAACACCATCACCGCGACAGTGTTGGACAGGTTGAGGCTGCGATTGCCCGGCCGCATCGGCAGGCGCAGCCGCCGGGCTGCGGGGATCGCGTCGAGCACGGCCGGCGGCAGGCCGGCGGTTTCGCTGCCGAACAGGAAGGCGTCGCCCTCCCGGTAGGGGACCTGGTCGAAGCGGGTGCTGCCGCGGGTGGACAGTGCGAACACCCGTGGTGGAGAGCCTTCGGCGGCCGAGATCGCGGCCAGGGCAGCAGCGAGGTCGTCGTGCACCTGCATCGCCGAGTACTCGTGGTAATCCAGCCCGGCGCGGCGCAGCTGCTTGTCGTCCAGGTCGAAACTCAATGGCCGCACCACGTGCAGGGTCGCGCCGGTGTTCGCGCACAGGCGGATCGCGTTGCCGGTGTTCGGCGGG
>Ga0114939_10002575_pt1 | contig 13317 bp, 16 predicted proteins | sample AshMeaCrysSpring_FD_87196 | JGI IMG/M metagenome (GOLD analysis project Ga0114939, IMG submission 87196) | Groundwater microbial communities from Big Spring, Nevada to study Microbial Dark Matter (Phase II) - Ash Meadows Crystal Spring | ecosystem: Environmental > Aquatic > Deep subsurface >... | reverse complement strand
CAGCACCTGGCCCCACGGCGCCATCACGCCCTGGCGGCCGGCGACCACCGAGTGCAGGACCTGGTCCGGGCTGCCGCCCCAGTGCCAGATGTCATCGGTCAGGTTGGGATAGCCGGTCGCGCCCTGTCCGGCGGAGCCGTGGCAGGTGGCGCAGTTGTTGGCGAAGATCGCCTTGCCCAGCTTCAGCGCCTGCGGATCCGCGGCCAGTGCGTCGATCGACATGCCGTCGTACTTGCCGAAAGTGACCGCGAGCTTCTGGTCTTCCTTGGCCTTGTCGGCATCGTGCTCCCTCGCCGAGGTCCATTTCGCGGTGCCGGCAACGGCGCCCAGGCCGGGGTAGTACACCATGTAGCCGATCGCGAACACGACGGTGATGTAGAACAGGTTGATCCACCACCGTGGCATCGGCTTGTTGTACTCGGTGAGGTCCTCGTCCCAGACGTGGCTGGTGTCGGTGGGCGCCGGATCGCCGGGGCGGCGCTTGCCCGTCCACCACAGCAGCGCCACGCAGCCGGCGATGTTCAGCACCACCAGTGCGATGACGTACCAGGACCATGCATTGCTCATCATGGGAGCGACTCCAGTTTCGAATCCTTGGGGGCGCCGTTAGCGGTGGCGTCCTCCTGCAGCGGGAGGCGGGCGGCGGCGTCGAAGGCGCGCTTGCGGCGCGGGCTCCAGGCCCACGCCCAGCCGCCCAGGAACAGCACGATCAGCAGGCCGGTGATGATGCCGGGAAGCATGTGGTCAGCCTCCCTTCGGCGCGTTCTTGCCGAGGCCCTGCAGGTAGGCGATGACCGCGTCCAGTTCGCTCTTGCCGTCCACCGCCGCCGGCGCGGCGGCGATCTCGTCGTTGCTGTACGGGTCGCCGATGCGCTGCAGCGCGCGCATGTTCGCCTGCAGGCGGGAACCGTCGATCCCGTTCTCCGCCAGCCACGGGAAGCTCGGCATGTTGGACTCGGGAACCACGTCGCGCGGGTTTAGCAGGTGCACGCGGTGCCAGTCGTCGGAATAGCGGCCGCCGACGCGCGCCAGGTCCGGGCCGGTGCGCTTGGAGCCCCACTGGAACGGGCGGTCGTAGACCGACTCGCCGGCCAGCGAGTAGTGGCCGTAGCGCTCGGTCTCGAAGCGCAGGGTGCGGATCATCTGCGAATGGCAGTTGTAACAGCCCTCGCGGATGTAGATGTCGCGGCCGGCCAGTTCCAGCGCCGGGTAGGGCTTGACCCCCGGCAGTGGCTTGACCGCCTCGGCCTGGAACATCAGCGGCACGATTTCCGCCAGTCCGCCGAACGAGACCGCAACCGCGATCAGGATCGCCATCAGGCCGATGTTCTTCTCGATCTTCTCGTGCGCGTTGTGGTTTTGCTTGCTCATGGTCGTGGCCTCAGGCGCGGGCGTTGGCGGCGTCAGGAGCCGGGATGGCGGCTTCGCTGGTGGCGTCGCTCGCGTTCTGCCAGGTGCGGTAAACGTTCCAGGCCATCACGAACATGCCCGACAGGACCAGCAGCCCGCCGATCAGGCGGCCGAGGTAGTACGGGTAGGTCGCGTTCAGCGCTTCGACGAAGCTGTAGGTCAGGGTGCCGTCGGCATTGGTGGCGCGCCACATCAGGCCCTGCATCACGCCCGCGATCCACATCGAGGCGATGTAGAACACCACGCCGATGGTGTGGATCCAGAAGTGGGTGTCGACCAGCTTGGTGGAGTACATCGACTCCTGCCGCAGCAGCTTCGGCAGCATCGCGTAGATCGCGCCGATCGAGATCATCGCCACCCAGCCCAGCGCGCCGGAATGCACGTGGCCGATGGTCCAGTCGGTGTAGTGGGACAGCGAGTTGACCGTCTTGATCGACATCATCGGCCCCTCGAACGTGCTCATCATGTAGAAGCTGAGCGAGACGATCAGGAACTTGAGGATCGGGTCGGTGCGCAACTTATGCCACACCCCGGACAGGGTCATGATGCCGTTGATCGCGCCGCCCCAGCTGGGCGCCAGCAGGATCAGGCTGAACACCATGCCCAGGCCCTGCGCCCAGTCGGGCAGGGCGGTGTAGTGCAGGTGGTGCGGGCCGGCCCACATGTAGACCGCGATCAGCGCCCAGAAGTGCACGATCGACAGGCGGTAGGAGTAGATCGGCCGGCCGGCCTGCTTCGGCACGAAGTAGTACATGATCCCGAGGAAGCCCGCGGTCAGGAAGAAGCCCACCGCGTTGTGGCCGTACCACCACTGCACCATCGCATCCACCGCGCCGCTGTACACCGGGTAGGAGTGGAGCGGGCCGGCCGGCATGGCCAGGCTGTTGACGATGTGCAGCAGTGCCACCGCGATGATGAAGGAGCCGTAGAACCAGTTGGCGACGTAGATGTGGCTGACCTTGCGCTTGGCGATGGTGCCGAAGAACAGCACTCCGTAGGCGACCCACACCACCGCGATGGCGATGTCGATCGGCCACGCCAGTTCGGCGTATTCCTTGCCCTGGGTGAAGCCCAGCGGCAGGGTGACCGCCGCCGCCACGATGATCAGCTGCCAGCCCCAGAATACGAAGCTCGCCAATCCGTCGCTGAGCAGGCGGGCATGGCAGGTACGCTGGACCACGTGCAGGCTGGTCGCGAACAACGCGCAGCCGCCGAACGCGAAGATCACCGCGTTGGTGTGCAGCGGGCGCAGGCGACCGTAGCCCAGCCAGGGGATGCCCTCGCCCAGGGTGGGCCAGTAAAGCTGGGCGGCGATGATCACGCCCACCAGCATGCCCACGATTCCCCAGAGTACCGTCGCGATGGCGAACTGCCGCACGACCTTGTCGTTATAGGTGCCGGTGATGGCCTGCATGCGAACCTCCTCTGGATTGCGGCAGATTATGGCCAGTTCCCGGGGATCGTGCTTGATCCGGATCAATTCGCGATTCCGGCTGCGCGTTCCACGCCGAACTCGTCGATAATGCACCCACCCCCTACGCATCGGGTCACGGATGGACGCCGCCGCCCCCATCGACATCGCGCGCCTGCGCAGGTCATGCGAGGAGTGCTCGCTTGCGCAGCTGTGCCTGCCGGCCGGCATGGACCAGCACGACCTGGGCAGGCTGGACGGGCTTGTGCAGAAGCGGCGACCGCTGCAACGCGGCGATCGCCTGTTCCGCACCGGCGACCCCCTCGGCTCCGTGTACGTGGCCAGCGAGGGCGCCTTCAAGACCGTGGTGATCAACGAGAGCGGCGAGGAGCACGTACTGGGCTTCCAGCTGCCGGGCGAGCTGTTCGGCCTGGATGCGGTGGGCAGTGGCCGCCACCGCTGCGAAGCGATCGCCCTCGCAGCCTCGAGCGTGTGCGAGCTGCCGTTTGCCAACCTCGCCACCTTCGCCAGCCAGTTGCCCGGACTGCAGCGCCAGCTGTTGCGGGTGATGGGGCAGAGTGCGGATCGCGACCAGGACCACGTTGACCTGCTGTCGCGCCGGCATGCCAACGATCGCGTGGCCCTGTTCCTGCAGGGCCTGGCCCAGCGCTTCCAGCGGCTTGGCCACTCCGCGGTCGATTTCTACCTGCCGATGAGCCGCGACGAGATCGCCCGTTACCTGGGCCTGGCCCTGGAGACGGTCAGCCGCGGCTTCAGCCGCCTGCACGATGATGGCGTGATCGAGGTCCGCGGCCGGCGCGTGCAGGTGCTGGACGCGCACGCCCTGCACAACGTGGCCAATGGCTGCGAGGCGGACGCCGGTCGCGCCGCCAACCGTGGCGGCCACGCCTGACCTGACTTGCCGGTCGTGTAGAAATCGCCCTGCATCACGTAGTACTCGCGGTCCACCTTCGGCAGGCCCTGCGGCGGCTCGACCAGGATCAGGCCGTGCATGCCGTTGGCCACGTGCATGCCCACCGGCGCGTGGCGCAATGGTAGACGTACGGGGCGGCGTTGAGCGCCTTGAAGCTGAAGCGGCTGACGTGGCCGGGCGCGGTGACGCTGGAGGCGGCGCCGCCGCCCGGGCCGGTCACGCCATGCAGGTCGATGTTGTGGGGCATCTTGCTGTCCGGCATGTTGCGCAGGTGGAACTCGACGGTGTCGCCCTGGCGCACGCGGATGAAGCTGCCCGGCACGGCGCCGCCGAAGGTCCAGAAGGTGTCGGTCACGCACTCGGAGATCTCCATCTCCTTCTCGACCACATCCAGCAACACGATCACCTTGGCCGGCGCGGTGCGCCCGGTGGCCGGTGGCACCAGCGGCGGGCGCTGCAGGAACGCGCGCGCTTGTTGCTCGGCCCCGGTTGAGACCGGCTCAGGCCATTCGCAGGAACGTCGCCAAGCGGCTCCGGGCAGGCGCGGGATCGATTCCGTGCGCAGCCACCCATGCATCGTCGAACAGGGTTTCCGCGTAACGCTCGCCGCGGTCGCACAGCAGGGTCACGATGCTGCCGGTCTCGCCGCGCGCCTGCATCGCCAGCGCCAGTTGCACGCAGGCGGCGAGGTTGGTGCCGGAGGAGCCGCCGTAGCGCCGGCCGAGCAGGGATTCGAGCAGCCGCATCGCCGCGATCGACTCGGCATCCTCGACCTCGTGCACCGCATCGACCACGTCGAACACGAAGCCGGGCTCCACCGATGGCCTGCCGATGCCCTCGACCACGGTGCCGCGGCTGGCCACGGCGTGCGGATCGCGCACCTGCCAGCCCGTCGCGAAACTGCCGCCGGCGGGTTCCGCCACGCACAGCCGGGTGGGCAGGCCGCGGTAGCGCAGGTAGCGACCGATGGTCGCGGAGGTGCCGCCGGTGCCGGCGCCGCAGACGATCCACGCGGGCCGCGGATGCGGTTCCCGGGTGAGCTGTTCGATGATCGATTCGGCGATGTTGTTGTTGCCGCGCCAGTCGGTGGCGCGTTCGGCCAGGCCGAACTGGTCGAGGAAGCAGGCGCCGTCGCGGGCGATCTCGCGGGCGCGTCCTTGCGTGCATGTGCCGGCATCGGTCAGTTCGCAACGGCCACCGAGTGCGCGCACCGCCTCGATCTTTGCCGGCGCGGTGCAGGCAGGCATGACCGCGATGAACGGCAGGCCCAGCAGGCGCGCGAACCAGGCCTCGGAAATCGCGGTGCTGCCCGAGGAGGCGTCGACCACCGCCTGGCCCTCGCGCAGTCGGCCGTTGCACAGCGCGTACAGGAACAGCGAACGTGCCAGTCGATGTTTGAGGCTGCCGGTGGGGTGCGCAGCTTCGTCCTTGAAATAGAAGTCGATCCCGGGGAAGCCGGCAAAGCGCATGTGCAGCAGGTGCGTGTCGGCCGAGCGCGCGGATTCGCGGTGCAGTGCCGCGATCGCGTCCGCCGCCCATGCGCGGTCGGGGCGGACCTCGCCGTTCATGCCAGCCACCCCAGCGGATGGTGCGCGCGGGCGATGCCGTAGATCGCGGCGAACGCGAGCAGCGCCGCCGCGTAGTAGCGGGCGCGCTCGCGCCGTTCGCGATGCGGCCGCATGGCCAGCACGCCGAGCACCACGTAGGCGACGATCAGCGCGAGCTTTGCCAGCAGCCAGCCATTGGCGAACATCGCCCACGGCAGGATCGTCAGCAGCATCAGCGCGGCGGTGAGCAGGGTGGTGTCGATGGCGTAGCTCAGCCACTTCACCGGCAGCGCGCGTGGCCAGCGCGCGCCGGCCAGCGCGAAGCCACCGCGCAGCGCGAACAGCGTGCCGCTGAGCAGCGCGATGAGGATGTGGAACTGCTTGATCTGCGGATACAACGCGATCATCCGGGCTTGCCGTCCTTGCGCGGCGAAAGATGGATGCGGCCGATCCGCAGGACCCACGGCGCGCATGCCAGCAGCCAGCCGATCGCCGCCGCTGACTGCCAGGCCATGCCGTCCGGCATGACGTCGGCGAACACGCGCAGCAGCGCGACCAGCTGGATCGCGGCGAACGCGAACCAGGCCGCGGGCGGCATCACCAGCGCGCGCCCGGAATGGCCCTGGGTGACGCGGGTCACCATCGCCACCAGCACGCTGCCGAAGAAGCCGATGAACAGCGCATGCGCCGGCGCGCGGCCGAGCAGGAATTCGCCGGTCAGCGCGTAGGCGATGCCCTGGAACGCATACAGCGCGATCGCCAGCGGCAGCCATGCCAGCCCCAGGAACAGGACCTGCAGCAGGCCGGGCGCCGGCCCGCGCGGCCACCACTTCCACAGCGCCAGCAGCAACAGCGCGAGCAGCGGCAGGTCCGCCAGCCACAGCCACGCATAGGCATGCCGCAATTCCAGCGCGAGGTGCGCCAGGCACAGCGCGATGACCGCGGCCAGCAGCCACAGCGGCCGCCAGGCCAGGTAGCCGGGCACCGCGTTGCCGGCGAAGAACGGGAACATCCGGTGGGCCACGCTGAAATACACCGGCAACAGCAGGCCAAAGGTGCCGAGCTTGATGCTGGCGAAGGCCAACCGTGCATCCTCCCCGAGCAGGAAGCCGCCCCATGCCAGCAGGCCAACCAATCCGAGCGACAGGCCGAGGAAACACGTCCGTGCATGCCAGGTCACGCCGCGTTCGTGCTTCAGCAACGGGCCCAGCGTGACGATGCCGGCCAGCCAGCCGGCCAGGGTCATCCAGTAACCGACCACGACGCCCGGACCGAAGCCGAAACTGCCGGCAAGCGTTGCCAGCTGGCCGCCGAACAGGCCCATGCCCACCGGCAGGTACCGCCAGCGGTCGATCTCGGGCAGCCCCATCCAGCGCGGGAACACGGTCAGCAGGAAGCCGAAGATGAAACTCGGCAACATCTGATACTGCATCAGGAACGCATGCAACCACCCCGCGTACGGCCGCGGCTGGTGCAGCCCGAACAGTTGCCAGCGCGCATCCGCCAGCCACATCGCCCACCACGCCATCGCCAGCAGCAGGTTGCTGGCCCCGATGAAGAACATCAGGCGGTGCGGTGCCTGCGCCAGCAGGCGCGGCGAAGCGGCGGGGCGTGCAGTCGTGGTGTGCATGCGATGCAGTCTGCCGCGCGGCCCGGGGCCAGGCTTTGATCCATGTCAGCTGGCCGCGATCCCGTGGCAATCAAGAACCCCCGGTCGCCCGGGGGTCGACCTTCCCACCGCGACGGGATTCACCCCGCCTCGGTGCTCCCTCCCGGGACGGTGTCGCGGGTGGGCGCGATCCACAAGCGCAGCACGAACCAGCACAGCGCCAGCGCACCGACACTGAAGATCGTGTCGCCCGGCACGCGCATCCAGATCAGCAGGTCGACGATCGGCTGCTGCATGAACTCGGCCGAGCGCGCGTAGGCGTAGCCGTGCTCGATCGCCGCCAGCAGTTGCATGGTGCCCAGCGGCAGCAGGGTCAGCAGGGCCATCAGCGCCAGGCCGATGTCGAGGCACCAGAACCCCACCTTCAGCGCGCGGGCGTCCCATGCCACCTGCCCGCGCAAACCACGCAGCGCGAACTGCAGCAGGGCGATGCCGAGCATGCCGTACACGCCGAACAGCACGGTGTGCCCGTGCAGCGGCGTCAGGTTCAGGCCCTGCACGAAGTCCAGCGACAGCGGCGGATTGATCAGCAAGCCGAACAGACCGGCACCCCCAGGTTCCAGAACGAGACCGCGATGAAGAACATGATCGGCCAGCGGTAGCGCGCCATCCACGGCGTCGCCTTGCCGAGCCTGTAGGTGTGGTAGGCCTCGAAGCCGATGTAGGCCAGCGGCACCACTTCCAGCGCGCTGAAGCTGGCGCCCAGCGCGACCACCGCGGTCGGCGTGCCGACGAAGTAGAGATGGTGCAGGGTGCCGAGCACGCCGCCGGACATGAACACGATGGTGGCGAACAGCACCGCGACCGAGGCCACGTTTTCCCTGATCAGGCCTAGGCGGGTGAGGATCAGCGCCATCACTGCGGTCGCGAACACCTCGAAGAAGCCCTCGACCCACAGGTGGACCAGCCACCAGCGCCAGGACTCGACTTCGGAAATATGGGTGTACTCGCCCCACATCCATCAGCGCCGAGGCGAAGAACAGGCCGATGCACACGGTGGACAGGAACAGCAGACGGACGATCGGGCGGGTGCCGGTCGCCGGGCCGCGCAGGACGGGCCACAGCGCACGGCCGAGCAGGGTCAGCCACAGCAGCAGGCCGACGAACGGGAACCACTGCCAGAAGCGGCCCATGTCGGCGTATTCCCAGCCCTGGTGGCCCCACTAGAAGTTGTGTTCGAGGCCGAGCTTCTGCATCACCGCCAGCCACTGCCCCGCGAACGAACCGACCACGATCAGCAACAGGCAGGTGAACAGGAAGTTGAGGCCAAGCCGCTGGAAATTCGGTTCATGCCCGGACATCGCCGGGGCGATGTACGGGCCGGTGCCCAGCCATGCCACCGCGATCCACAGCACGGCCAGTTGCGTGCGCCAGGTGCGGGTGATCGAGTAGGGCAGCACGTCGGACAGCGCATAGCCGCAGGCCTGCAGGCCTTCGACCTGGTAGTGCCGGTGATCGCGCCCAGCAGGATCTGCACCACGAACAGCGCCAGCACCACCCAGAAATACTTGGCGGTGGCGCGCATCGACGGGGTGATGCGCAGCGCCGCCAGCGGGTCGCTGGCCGGCAGCTGGTGCGGTTCCTCATGCGCCTGGCGCGCATGCCACCAGCCGAGCATGCCACCAGCCGAGCAGGGCGATGCCGGCGAGCAGGAACAGCACGCTGAAGGCGGACGACACCTACATCGAGGGCGCCGGTGTGTTGTCGATCAGCGGCTCGCTCGGCCAGTTGTTGGTGTAGGTGACCTGCTTGTCCACCACGCCCGCCTGCGACGGCACCATCTCGTCGCCGGCCTTGCGCGGACGCTCGGTACCGGCGGCCCAGGCCGTCCACCAGAAGAACGCGGTCAACGCGCGACGATGCGCGGCATCGGGCACCGTGTCATTCTTCATCGCATACGCCTCGCGTAGCGCGGCGTTCGCGGGATCATTGCCAAGGGGGGCTTTCGTAGTGCGCGGCCACGTTGGACGCCGCGACCGCGCGGTCGTCCGGCAGGGTGATGGTGCCGGTGGCGGGATCGCAGGTGTTGGTGCGCATCACCGACTTCAGGCGGTTGCGCAGCGCGGCCTGTTCCTCCTCGGGCAATTGCGCATAGGTCGCCATGCCGCCATCGGCACGGGCCCACATGTCCAGCAGCGCCACCGATCGCGATGCAGCCAGTCCGCGCTCCAGTCCGGCGCGACGTAGCCGCCATGGCCCCAGATCGAGCCGAGTTGCATGCCGCCCATCGACTGCCAGACCTGGCGCCCTTTCTCCATGTCGGCGCGGGTGTAAACCACCTGGCCGCTTTCGCTCAGCACCTTGTCCAGCATCGGTGGCGCGGCGCGGAAGATCTCGGTGCCGGCCCACAGCAGGACCGAGAACGAGACCGCCAGCAGTGTCGCCAACCCGAGCCGGAGCTTCCACGCGTTGTCCATCGCGGCTCCTCCCCTTCAGTGCGGAGATGGTCGGCGCGCGCGGTGCGTGCAGCCTTGATGCACATCGAGCAAGCCACCGAAGGCGCGGTTCGCCCGGTTCAGTCGCGAAGGACGGGGGCGGCCAGTGCTTCCAGGGCGGGTGCATCGAGGAATTCGAGTTCACGCCGATCCACGACCAGGCGCCCCTCTTCCTGGAAACGGCGCAACACGCGGCTCACCGTCTCCGGCGCCAGCCGCAGGTAATTGGCGATGTCGGTGCGTGCCATGGTCAGCTGGAAGCGGGTGGCGGAGAACCCGCGCGCGGCCAACCGGCGCGACAGCCCCACCAGGAACGCTGCCATCCGCTGGTCGGCGGACCAGTCGCCCGCCAACAGGGCGGCGCGGCCGATGTCGCGGCTGAGCAGGCGGAACAGTTGCCGTTGCAGGCCGGGCAGGCGGGTCGCCAGCACCGCGATCTTGGGGAACGAGAACCGGCACAGCATCACCGTGTCCAGCGCCACCGCGTTGCACGGGTAGGTATCGCCGTCGATCGCGTTGAGGCCGATCACCTCGCCCGGCAGGTGGAACCCGAGCACATGCTCGTGGCCGTCGCGATCCACCACGTAGGTCTTGACGGTGCCGGCACGCACCGCGGCGATCGCCTCGAACGGATCGCCCTCGCGGAACAGGTGGTCGCCCGCATGGAACGGGCCAATGTGCTCCACCAGCACGTGCAGGTCCATCAGCGCGCGCTTGTCCATGCCCTGGTCCAGGCAGGCCTGCGAGAACGCGCAGGTCGAACAGAACCGCAGTTCGTTGCCGTCATCTGCCAGCGTGCGCTTGTCCTGGCGGGGGAAGGCGACCCCGCCGCTCATGGCGTCCCCATGCATGCGCTCAGATCGCGCGCGAGAAGCGCGGGGTCGCGATGGTGGCGGGCTGGTCGAGGTAGCGGTCGAAGCACATCGCAATGTTACGCAGCAACAGGCGCCCGCGCGAGGTCACCGAGATCCGGCGCTCCTCGATCCGCACCAGGCCGTCCTCGACCAGCGGCGCAAGCCGCTCCAGCGCGGTGGCGAAATAGCTGGCGAAATCGATCGCGTAGCGGCGTTCCATGGCGGCCATCGGGACCTCGCCCTGGCACATGAGTTGCTGGATCAGGTCGGCGCGCAGCTGGTCGTCGTCGTCCAGGCGCATGCCGCGGAACACCGGCAGCCGGCCTTCGTCGAGTGCCGCCTGCCAGCTGGGCAGGTCGCGCGGGTTCTGGCTGAAGCTGTCGCCGACATGGCTGATCGCGGACACGCCAAGGCCCAGCAGGTCGCTGTCGGCGTGGGTGGTGTAGCCCATGAAGTTGCGGTGCAGGCCGCCACGCGCCTGCGCCAGCGCCAGTTCGTCGTCCGGCAGGGCGAAATGGTCCATGCCGATGTACAGGTAGCCGGCGGCGACCAGCTTCTCGATCGCCAGCTGCAGGAGCGCCAGCTTGGTTTCACCGCTGGGCAGCAGGCAGTCGTCGATCTGCTTCTGCGGCTTGAACAGGTGAGGCATGTGCGCGTAGCCGTACACCGCCACCCGGTCCGGGCGCATCCCCGCCACGATGTCCAGCGTGCGCCCGAAGCCCTCGGCAGTCTGCCCGGGCAGTCCATAGATCAGGTCGACGTTGACCGAGCGGAAGCCGTGCGCACGGCAGGCGTCGACCACCGCGCGGGTCTGCTCCACCGACTGGATGCGGTTGACCGCCTGCTGCACCGCGGGATCGAAGTCCTGCACGCCGAAGCTGGCGCGGTTGAAGCCGATCAGGGCCAGCGTGGCGATGTCATCGGCATTGACGAAGCGCGGGTCGAGTTCGATCGAGATGTCGCGATCTTGCGAATCAGAGAACCTGAAATGGCCGTGCAGGGTCTCCACCACTGCGCCCAATTGCGTGGGCGACAGGAAATTCGGGGTGCCGCCGCCGAAGTGCAGTTGGATCACTGCGCGGTCGCGGTCGAATAGCCCCGCGGTCAGCGCGATCTCGCGGTACAGGCGCGCCAGGTAGGCTTCACCACGCGAGGTGTCGCGGGTGATGATGCGGTTGCAGCCGCAGTAGAAGCAGGGGCTCGCGCAGAACGGCACGTGCACGTACAGCGACAGCCGGCGCGGGATCGGGTCGCCGTTGCTGGTCGCGGCCGCGTCGCGCAACTCGCGTTCGCCGAAGCCCGGATGGAACTGAGGCGCGGTGGGGTAGGACGTATAGCGCGGCCCCGGTCGGTCGTAGCGGCGCAGGAGGTCGGCATTGAAGGCGATGGACTGCGATTCCATCGGTGCAGCCTAGGGCCGGCCGCGCGTCCGGACTTTGATTTGGATCAACCGCGTCGGGGCGCTAGCCGCCGCGGCGCCATGCCGATGCGCCGCATGGGCAGTGCCGGCGTCCCCCGGCCGGCAACGAAAAACCCCCGCTCGCGGCGGGGGTTACGTCGTCGGAACGTGGTGCCCAGGAGAGGACTCGAACCTCCACGGTTTTACCCGCTAGTACCTGAAACTAGTGCGTCTACCAATTCCGCCACCTGGGCGTTCCGAGCCGCGCATTGTCCAGACCGCGCAACCACTTGTCAACGGAGGCGGTGCTTCGACGACCCCTCGACATCGGACCTGTACCATCGACCCATGAGCAAGCCTCCCAGCAAGCGCGGCCCCGGCCGCGGTGGCATGACGCCCGGCAAGCCCGGCCCGACCCGAACCCCCGGTGCGCCGCAAGGCCGCCAAGGAGCGAAGAAGGCCGCGAGCAAGGCACCCGGGTGGTTGCCGGACGCAGGCTTGATGCGGGCCTTCGGCGGCACGGGCGCGGGCAAGCCGGCCGACCGGCCCGTGGCGAAGTCCGCGGTGTCCACAAGCCCGGGGCGCGAGCGCGATCCGCACGCCGCGCGCGAGGCGCAGCGTTATGCGCAGCCCATCGCCAGCCGCGAAATGATCCTGCAGGTGCTGGCCGCGAACGATGGCCCGATGGATGCGGACGCGCTGGCGCGGAAACTGGCGCTGACCGCGCCGGACCGCTTCGAGTCACTGGAGAAGCGGCTGGCGGCGATGCTGCGAGATGGCCAGTTGCTGCAGAACCGGCGCGGTGCCTACGCGCCGGCCGAGCGCATGGACCTGGTGCCCGGCGTGGTGATCGCCAACGAGAGCGGCTTCGGCTTCCTGCGCCCGGACCTGGGTGGTGGCGACGACCTGTTCCTGCCGCCGTTCGAGATGCGCAAGGTCATGCACGGCGACCGCGTGCTGGCCAGCGTCACCGGCATGGATCGCCGTGGCCGTCGTGAAGGCACCATCGTCGAGGTGCTGGAACGGCGCCTGACCCGCCTGATCGGCCGCTACACGGAAGAGGTCGGCATCGGTTACGTGATCCCGGACGACAAGCGGGTGCAGCGCAACCTGATGGTGCCCGCCGATGGCCGCAACGACGCGAAGAGTGGGCAACTGGTGGTCGCCGAGATCACCACGCCCGGGAATTCGCATCGTCCGCCGATCGGCAAGATCCTGGCGGTGCTGGGCGACAAACTGACCGCGTCGCTGGCGGTGGAAGCCGCGATCCACGGCCACGAAATCCCGCACGAATTCCCGCCGGCGGTGCTGGCCGAGGCCACTGCGGTGCCGCTGCAGGTCGATGCTGCCACCGCGGCGCGAAGGGTGGACCTGCGGCAGGTGCCGCTGGTCACCATCGACGGCGAGGACGCCAAGGATTTCGATGACGCGGTCTGGTGCGAACCCACCCGCGACGGCTTCCGCCTGATCGTCGCCATCGCCGATGTCTCGCATTACGTGCGCCCGGGTACGCCGTTGGACGAAGAGGCGCAACTGCGCGCGACCTCGGTGTACTTCCCGGGCTTCGTGGTGCCGATGCTGCCGGAGACCCTGAGCAACGGGATCTGCTCGCTGGTGCCGAACACCGACCGCCTGTGCTTCGTCTGCGACATGCAGGT
>Ga0114939_10002574_pt1 | contig 13326 bp, 9 predicted proteins | sample AshMeaCrysSpring_FD_87196 | JGI IMG/M metagenome (GOLD analysis project Ga0114939, IMG submission 87196) | Groundwater microbial communities from Big Spring, Nevada to study Microbial Dark Matter (Phase II) - Ash Meadows Crystal Spring | ecosystem: Environmental > Aquatic > Deep subsurface >... | reverse complement strand
GGCGGCGACTGGCCCCCCGTGCCCTGGCCGCCCTTCTAACGAGCGGGCGACCGCCCGACCCCGCGGATAGGCTCGCCACCATGGAGTCGTGGAGCGCGCCCGGTCCACCGGCGCTGCCCGGGCGCGGCCATCCCGTCCGCGTCTTCGACACCGCCGGCGGGCAGGTCCGCCCCACCGCGCCCGGCGCGACGGCGGGCCTCTACGTCTGCGGCATCACCCCGTACGACGCCACCCACATGGGCCACGCCTCGACGTACGTGGCCTTCGACCTGCTGCACCGCGCCTGGCTCGACGCCGGCCACGACGTCACGTACGTGCAGAACGTCACCGACATCGACGACCCGCTGCTGGAGCGGGCCGTGGCCACCGGGCAGGACTGGCGGGAGGTGGCCGCCCGCGAGACCGAGCTGTTCCGCGCGGACATGGCGGCGCTGCACGTGCTGCCCCCCGCGCACTACATCGGCGCCGTGGAGTCGATGGACCTCGTCGTCGGCCATGTGCAGACGCTGCTCGACCGGGGGGTGGCCTACGACGTCGACGGCGACATCTACTTCGCGGTGGGCTCAGACCCGCGGTTCGGCGATGTGGCCGGCTGGGATCGCGAGCAGATGCTGGCCGTCTTCGGCGAGCGCGGCGGCGACCCCGACCGCCCCGGCAAGAAGGACCCGCTGGACTGCCTGCTCTGGCAGGCCGAGCGCCCCGGGGAGCCCGCGTGGGACTCCGCCCTCGGCCACGGGCGGCCCGGCTGGCACATCGAGTGCACCGCGATCGCGCTGGAGCACCTGGGCATGTCGTTCGACGTGCAGGGCGGCGGCAGGGACCTGGTCTTCCCGCACCACGAGATGGGCGCCTCCGAGGCGCACGTGCTTACGGGCAAGTGGCCGTACGCCCGCGCCTACGTGCACACCGGCATGGTCGGCCTCGACGGCGAGAAGATGTCGAAGTCCCGCGGCAACCTGGTCTTCGTCTCGGCCCTGCGCGGCGCCGGGCGCGACCCGATGGCGATCCGGCTGGCGCTGCTGGCCCACCGCTACCGCGAGGACTGGGAGTGGACCGAGGAGGGCCTGCTCGACGCCGAGCAGCGGCTCGCCCGCTGGCGGGCGGCGGTCGGCCGAGCCGCCGGGCCGCCCGCGGGCGACGTGCTTGAGCGGGTGCGGCAGCGGATCGCCGACGACCTGGATGCGCCGTCGGCCCTGGCGGCGATCGACCGCTGGGCCGAGGAGTCCCGCCTGCGCGGCGGAGAAGACGGCGCCGCCCCCGGTCTGGTCCGCGACCTCACCGCCGCCCTGCTGGGAGTCGCGCTGTAGGTCGCGCCGCGGTCAGCGCCCAGGCTCTGGCCCGGAGAAGCCCCGCAGGTAGCGCTCGAACTCACGCGCGATCGCGTCGCCGCTCGCCTCGGGCAGCTCGGCGGTGTCGCGGGCCTCCTCCAACGAGCGCACGTAGTCGGCGACCTCGGCGTCCTCCTCGGCCAGCTCGTCGACCCCGGTCTGCCAGGCGCGGGACTCCTCCTCGAGGTCGCCGAGGGGCACCTGGATGTCGAGCAGGTCCTCGACCTTGCGCAGCAGCGCGACGGTCGCCTTGGGGCACGGCGGCTGGGCGACGTAGTGCGGCACCGCCGCCCACACCGACACCGCCGGCAGCCCGACCTGCGTGCAGGCGTCCTGCAGCACGCCGACGATCCCGGTCGGGCCCTCGTATTGCGACGTCTCCAGGCCCAGCGCCTCGGCCACGGCCTCCTCGGTCGCGGTCCCGGTCACCGGGATCGGCCGCGTGTGCGGGGTGTCGGCAAGCAGGGCTCCCAGCGTGACCACCATCTCCACGCCCAGCTCGTCGGCGAAGGCGAGCAGCTCTTGGCAGAAGGACTTCCAGCGCATGCTCGGCTCGATGCCGTGCACGAGCACGACATCGCGCTGCTGCAGCGGGAGCCTCGCCACCGTCACCCGCGTGGTCGGCCACTCCAGCTCGCGGGCCCCGGAGGCCCCGAAGGCGATCGTGGGCCGGTTGACCTGGAAGTCGTAGTAGTCCTCGGGGTCCAGCTCGGCGAGGTATTGCGCCTGCCAGACCTCGTCGAGGTGGGCCACCGCGCCGCTGGCGGCGTCGCCGGCGTCGTTCCAGCCCTCGAACGCGCAGATCATGACCGGGTCGATGAGCTCGGGGATGCCCTCCGACTCGATCACGTCCAGCCTCCCCGTCCTCACCACGCGGCCCCTCAGCGGGCCCCCGCCAGCCTACTTCTCGCGCCCGTGAGCGCACGGACACCCACGCACGGGCCGGTACCCTGGTCGCATCATGTCGTCCCCCCGCCCGACCCCGGGCCGCTCCTCCCTGCGCACCGCCCTTGCCGAGCGGGTCGTCGTCGCCGACGGCGCGATGGGGACCATGCTGCAGGCCCAGGACCTCTCCCTCGACGACTTCGAGGGGTACGAGGGCTGCAATGAGGTCCTCAACGCCACCCGCCCCGACGTGGTCGCCCACGTCCACGACGCCTACTTCGCGGTCGGCTGCGACGCCGTGGAGACGAACACCTTCGGGGCCAACCTGGCGAATCTGGCCGAGTACGGCATCAGCGGGCGCATCCACGAGCTGGCGCTCGCCGGCGCCCGGATCGCCCGCGAGGCGGCCGACGGCTGGTCCACCCCTGAGCACCCCCGGTACGTCCTGGGGTCGATGGGACCGGGAACCCGGCTGCCCACGCTCGGCCACGCGCCGTACGCCGACCTGCGCGATGCGTACGAGGCGCAGGCGGCGGGGCTGATCGCCGGCGGCGCCGACGCGCTCCTCATCGAGACGGCGCAGGACCTCCTCCAGGCCAAGGCCGCGATCGTGGGGTCCCGGCGAGCGTTGAACGCCGCGGGGGCGGACCTGCCCGTCATCGCCCAGGTGACCGTCGAGACCACCGGCACAATGCTGCTCGGCTCCGAGATCGGGGCGGCGCTGAGCGCCTTGGAGCCGCTCGGCATCGACCTGATCGGGTTGAACTGCGCGACCGGCCCCACCGAGATGTCCGAGCACCTGCGCCACCTGTCCCGGCATGCCCGGATCGGGCTGGCCTGCATGCCCAACGCCGGCCTGCCCGTGCTCGGGGCCGACGGCGCGACCTACCCGCTCACCCCGGCCGAGCTCGCCGATGCCCATGAGACCTTCGTGCGCGACTACGGGCTGGCGCTCGCGGGCGGCTGCTGCGGGACCACCCCGGAGCACCTGCGCCAGGTCGTCGAGCGGGTCCGCGGGCGCGAGCTGCGGCCGCGCCGCCCCCGCCCCGAGCCGGGCGCGTCGTCGTTGTACGTGCATGTGCCGTTCCGCCAGGACACCGCGTACCTCGCCATCGGCGAGCGGACGAACGCCAACGGCTCCAAGGCCTTCCGCGAGGCGATGCTCGAGGGGCGGCTGGATGACTGCGTCGAGATAGCCCGCGAGCAAAGCCGCGAGGGTGCCCACCTCCTCGACCTGTGCGTGGACTACGTCGGCCGCGACGGCGTCGAGGACATGCGCGTGCTCGCCAGCCGGCTGGCGACGGCGAGCACGCTGCCGATCGTGCTGGACTCCACCGAGCCCGCGGTGCTGGAGGCCGGCCTCGAGCAGCTCGGCGGGCGCGCCCTGATCAACTCGGTCAACTACGAGGACGGCGACGGCCCGGACTCCAGGTTCGCCCGGATCATGCCGCTCGTCATCGAGCACGGGGCGGCCGTCGTCGCGCTGACCATCGACGAGGAGGGGCAGGCGCGGACCGCCGACTGGAAGGTGCGCATCGCCGAGAGGTTGATCGCCGACCTGACCGGCCGCTGGGGGATGCGCATCGAGGACATCCTGATCGACTGCCTGACCTTCCCGATCGCCACCGGGCAGGAGGAGACCCGCCGCGACGCACTGGAGACGATCGAGGCGATCCGCGAGGTCAAGACGCGCTGGCCGGACGTGCAGACCACGCTCGGCCTGTCCAACGTGTCGTTCGGCCTGAATCCGGCCGCCCGCCAGGTGCTCAACTCGGTCTTCCTCGCCGAGTGCGTCCGCGCCGGGCTGGACTCGGCGATCGCGCACCCGTCCAAGATCCTGCCGATGGCCCGGATCCCCGACGAGCAGCGCTCGGTCGCCCTCGACCTGGTCTACGACCGGCGGCGCGAGGGCTACGACCCGCTGCAGCGGTTCCTGCAGCTGTTCGAGGGGGTGAGCGCGCAGTCGTCGGCCGCCTCGCGGGCCGAGGAGCTCGCGGCGCTCCCGCTCTTCGACCGGCTCGAGCGTCGCATTGTCGACGGGGCGCGGGTGGGGCTGGAGGACGACCTCGACGACGCCCTGGCCGAGCGCCCGGCGCTGGAGATCGTCAACGACACGCTGCTGTCGGGGATGCGCACGGTGGGGGAGCTGTTCGGCTCCGGCCAGATGCAGCTGCCGTTCGTGCTGCAGTCGGCCGAGGTGATGAAGGCCGCCGTCGCCTACCTCGAGCCGCACATGGAGCGAGCCGAAGCCGGCGGCAAGGGCGTGATCGTGCTGGCGACGGTCAAGGGCGACGTCCACGACATCGGCAAGAACCTCGTCGACATCATCTTGAGCAACAACGGCTACACCGTGGTCAACCTCGGGATCAAGCAGCCGGTCAGCGCGATCCTGGAGGCCGCCCACGAGCACTCCGCCGACGCGATCGGAATGTCGGGGCTGCTGGTGAAGTCGACCATGATCATGAAGGAGAACCTCGAGGAGATGAACACCCGCGGGGTCGCCGCCCGCTGGCCGGTGCTCCTCGGCGGGGCGGCGCTGACCCGGGCGTACGTCGAGCAGGACCTCGCGGCGGTGTACGCCGGGGAGGTGCGCTACGCCCGGGACGCCTTCGAGGGGCTGCGCCTCATGGACGCCCTGATGGCGGTCAAGGCGGGCATGCCGGGCGCCGCGCTGCCGGAGCGCAAGCAGCGGGTGGTGCGGGGCCCGGCCGCCCGGCTCGAGGAGACCGCACCCGCGGATCTGCCGGCGCGCTCCGATGTGGCCGCGGACAACCCGGTGCCGACGCCGCCGTTCTGGGGCAACCGGATCGTGCGCGGGATCGCGCTCGCTGAGTACGCCGCCTACCTCGATGAGCGGGCCACTTTCCTGGGCCAGTGGGGGTTGAAGCCGACCCGCGGGGCCGAGGGGCCGGGGTACGAGCAGCTCGTCGAGACCGAGGGCCGCCCGCGGCTGCGGATGTGGCTGGAGCGGATGAAGACCGAAGGCCTGCTGGAGGCCGCCGTCGCGTACGGGTACTTCCCGTGCGTGAGCGAAGGCGACGATCTCGTGGTGCTGCACCACGAGGGGCCGCTGCAGGGACAGGAGCGGGTGCGCTTCACCTTTCCCCGGCAGCGCCGCGACCGGCACCTGTGCCTGTCCGACTTCTTCCGCTCGCGCGAGTCCGGCCAGACCGATGTGGTCGCCTTCACCGTGGTCACGATGGGCCAGCGCGTCTCCGAGGCGGCCAACGAGCTCTTCGCCAAGGACTCCTACCGCGACTACCTGGAGCTGCACGGCCTGTCCGTCCAGCTGGCCGAGGCGCTGGCCGAGTTGTGGCACGCGCGGGTGCGCGACGAGCTCGGCCTCGGCGGCGAGGACTCCGGCGACCTCGACGACATCCTGCGCCAGGGCTACCGGGGATCGCGCTACTCGTTCGGCTATCCGGCCTGCCCCGACTTGGAGGACCAGACCAAGCTGGTCGAGCTCCTGGCCCCCGGGCGGATCGGCGTCGAGCTCTCCGAGGAGTTCCAGCTTCACCCCGAGCAGTCCACGTCGGCGATCATCGTCCACCACCCCGAGGCGAAGTACTTCAACGCCCGATGAGCGCCCCGCAGGGCGGCGCCGCCGCAGCCGCCGTCGTGGCCGGCCGCTCGCTGCATGCCGTCTTCTTCGACATGGACGGCCTGCTCGTGGACACCGAGCACCTCTGGAACGACGCGGAGGCCGACGTCTTCGCCCGGCTGGGTGGGGACACCTGGACCGCTGAAGACCAGGCCCACGTCGTGGGCGGGCCGATGGACAAGGCGGCCCGCTACCTCGGTGAGCGCGCCGGCTCGGACGCCCCGCCCGGGCAGATCGCCGCCATGCTCGTGGAGTCCATGGCCGACCGCCTGCGGGCCGGCGCCGACTACCGGCCCGGGGCCGTCGGCCTGCTCGACGACCTGGTCCGTGCGGAGATCCCATGCGCGCTGGTGTCGTCGTCGCCCCGCGTCCTCGTGGACGCCGTGCTGGAGCACGTGGGCGCCGACCACTTCGCCTTCACCCTGGCCGGCGACGAGGTGGCGCGCACCAAACCGCACCCCGACCCGTACCTCGAGGCGGCCCGCCGGATGGGCGCCGAGGCCGCACGGTGCGTCGTGCTGGAGGACTCGCCCACCGGCATCACCGCCGCCGAGGCCGCCGGCTGCCTGGTGGTCGCCGTGCCGTTCGTCGTGGCCATCGAGCCGGGGCCTCGCCGCCACGTCGTCGGGTCGCTGCGCGCCCTGGACGCCGCCCTCCTGGACCGGCTGGTCGCTACTCCGTCGTGACGGCCCGCAGCACATCAAGCCTCGCCGCCCGGCGGGCCGGCCACACGGCGGCGAACACCCCCACGAACGCCGCCACCACGAGCACGGCCGCCAGCAGGCCCCACGGGATCGAGAGGACCTCGATGCCCTGGTCCACCAGGGCGCGCTGCAGCGTCACCCCGAAGGCGAGGCCGAGCGCGATGCCCAGCACCGCCCCGTACACCGCGATCACGACGGACTCGAGCCGGACCATCCGGCGCAGCTGCCCGCGGGTCATGCCCACCGCCCGCAGCAGCCCGATCTCGCGGGTGCGCTCGATCACCGACAGGGCGAGCGTGTTGATGATCCCCAGGATCGCGATCACCACCGCCAGGCCGAGCAGCGCGTAGACCAGCGCCAGCAGCTGGTTGATCTGACCGCGGATCTGCTCCTTGAACTCGGCCTGGCTGGTGAGCTCCACGGTCGGGAAGGGCTCAAGGGCCGCCTCCAGGTCGGGACGGATGCTGGTGGGGTCCACGCCCTCCTGCGCCTTGACGTAGACGATGAAGTCGACGTCGGGGTTGCCGGCCGCCACGACGAGCGAGCGACCCACGACGTAGCCGCTGAAGGTGCCCTCGCCGACGTAGATCCCGCCCACCTCGTAGCTCTGCGGCCCGGACAGCCAGGTCACCTCGACGGTGTCACCGACGGCGACGCCGTCGGCCTTGGCGGTCTCCTCGTCGACGACCATGCCCTCGTCGACGGACTCGAAGGTCCCGTCCACCAGCTCGAAGGAGACCACGCTGGACGCCGGCCCGGACTCCAGCCCGGTGATCAGCACCTGGCTGCCCTTGACGAGAGCAGGGGTCTGCATGATCCCGACCGAGGAGCCCACCCCGTCGACCTCGGCGACCGCCGCGGCGACCTCCGTGCTGAACGGCTGGAAGCCCGGGTTGAGCACGATGTAATCAGCGCCGATCACCCGGTCGATGGTCGCGTCGGTGCTCGCGGTCGTCGACGCCCCCAGGGTTCCGATCGCGGCGACGAGCGCCAACCCGATCATCAACGCCGACGCCGTGGAGGCGGTGCGCCGGCGGTTGCGCTGGGCGTTGCCGACGGCCAGCACTCCGACCGCCCCCCACAGCCGCCGGACCGGCGCGCCGAGGAGGCCGACGACCGGGCGGCTGATGCTGGGGGAGAGCACCGCGACGCCGACGAACACCAGCAGCGCCCCGACCCCCACAAGGGCAAGCGGCTGCGGGCCTGCCCCGGCCAGGCCGAGGGCGAGCGCCGCGGCCCCCAAGGCGGCCAACACCGTCCCGGCGACCGCCCGCACGTGCAGCGAGCGGGTCGGCAGCGCGATGTCGTCGCGCATGGCGGCGACCGGGGGGATGTGCGCGGCGCGGCGGGCCGGGAAGTAGGCCGAACCGACCGTCACGACGATCCCCACCACCATCGCCACGATGATCGTGCGGGGTGCGATCACGAGGGACCCGGCCGGGATCTCGATGCCCAGGGCCGCGAACAGCGCCCGCAACCCCACGGCCAGGCCCAGGCCGAGCAGCAGCCCGCCCAGCCCGCCGACGATGCCGACGACCAGCGACTCGCCCAGGACGCTGCGGGTGACCTGCCGTCGGCTGGCGCCGATTGCGCGGAGCAGGGCGAGCTCGCGGGTGCGCTGGGCCACCAGCATCGAGAACGTGTTCAGGATGATGAAGCACCCGACGAACAGCGCGATGAACGCAAAGACCAGCAGGAACGTGTTGATGAACGACAGCGCCTGAGTCAGCTGCGCCGCGGCCTCATCCTGGGCCTCCTCGCCGGTCTGCACCTTGGCGCCGTCACCCAGCGCGGCCGAGACGCGCTCGGCGAGGGTCTGCTGGGTGACACCGGGCTCGGCCAGCGCGTCGATCGCGCTCCAGCGGTCGCCGCCGAGCAGCAGCGCTTGGGCGACCTCCGGCTCGAAGGCGGTCAGCGAGGCGCCGGCGAGGTTGCCGGTGGCGCCGTACCGGAAGATCCCCACGATCTTCGGCTCCAGTGACGGACCGGGGGTCACGACCCGGATGCTGTCGCCGACCTCGACCCCTGCCTGCTTGGCGGCCTGGGTGTCGATGGCGATCTCGTCGTCGCCCGCAGGGGCGCGGCCCTCGACGAGGCTCAGCGGCGACAGGGCCGCGTCGTCGGACCAGGAGACGCCGTAGTGCGGGGCCCCAGGGCTGCCGATCACGTTGTCCTCGTCGTCCACGAGGGTGACGCCGTCGACCAGGACGTTGCCCTCCGCACGCTTCACGCCGTCGACCGCGCGCACCTGGGCGAGCATCTCGCCGGGCAGCGAGGGGGCCACCCCGGCGGTCTGGTTCGGCGTGAAGGCGCTGTCCGGGGTGACGACGACGTCCGTCTCGGTCTGGGTGAACAGCTCGTTGAAGGTCTTGCCGAGCGTGTCGGTGAAGACGAAGGTGCCGGCCACGAACGCGACGCCGAGCACCACGGCGAGCGCGGACATGAGCAGCCTGAGCTTGTGCGCCCCGAGGTTGCGCAGGGTGGCCTTGAGCATGGATCAGGCCCCTGCGGCCGGGTGGGTGGCCGGGTGGTCGGCCCCCGTGACGTCGAAGCGCTTCATCCGCTCATGGACGAGGTCGGTCGTCGGATCGGCCATGTCGTCGACGATCCGGCCGTCGCCGAGGAAGATCACCCGGTCGGCGTAGCTGGCGGCGCCGGGGTCGTGGGTCACCATGACCACGGTCTGGCCCAACTCGTCGACCGACTGCCGCAGGAAGCCCAGCACCTCGGCGCCGGAGGCCGAGTCAAGGTTGCCGGTGGGCTCGTCGGCGAAGATCACCGCGGGCTGCGAGGCCAGCGCGCGGGCGCACGCCACCCGCTGCTGCTGGCCGCCGGACAGCTCGCTGGGGCGGTGCCCGAGCCGCGGGCGCAGCCCGATCGTGTCGATGACGCGGTCCAACCAGGCCTGGTCGGGCTTGCGGCCGGCGATGTCCATGGGCAGCGTGATGTTCTCCAGCGCGGTGAGGGTGGGGATCAGGTTGAACGCCTGGAAGACGAAGCCGACCTGGTCGCGGCGCAGCTTGGTGAGGTCGTTGTCCTTGAGCCCGGCCAGCGCGGTGTCGCCGATCCAAACCTGGCCCGAGGTGGCCTCGTCGAGCCCGGCGAGGCAGTGCATGAGGGTCGACTTGCCGGAGCCGGACGGCCCCATGATCGCCGTGTAGCGGCCCCGCTCCAGCGAGCAGGACACCGCGTCGAGGGCCACGACCTGGGTGTCGCCCGAGCCGTACACCTTGGTCAACGCCTCGGCGCGCGCGGCGATGCCCCCGGCGGGGGCGGCGGGCTGCTGGTCGGGTGCTGCGGTCACGGGGTCCTCCGAAGGCAAGCGCACGCGGCCAGGGTCGATCGCGCACGTGTGCCCAACCTACGGGGCGGGCGGGCCCTGAGGCTGCGGGGCGGGTGCATCCGGCAGCGGAGGAGGGGTGCCCCCCCAGGCCGGGCAGAGCGCCCGGTGATCGCACCAGTCGCACAGCCGGGAGGGGTTGGGCCGCCACTCGCCCGTCTCGTGCGCGCGGGCGATGGCCTGCCAGAGCGCCTCGATCTTGCGCTCGGTCGCCAGCAGGTCGCGCTCGTCGGGGGTGTAGGTGACCTCGACCCCCGACCCGAGGTAGAGCAGCTTGAGCATGCTCGGGACCCGCCCGTGCATGCGCCACAGCACGAGGGCGTAGAAGCGCATCTGGAAGAGCGCCTTGCCCTCGAAGCCCTCGGCCGGGGCCTTGCCGGTCTTGTAGTCGACGACCCGCAGCTCGCCCCCGGGGGCCACGTCGAGCCGGTCGACGAAGCCGCGCAGGGCCAGGCCCGACTCAAGGGCGGTCGAGACGGGTAGCTCGCGCTCGGCGGGCTCCAGCCGGCGGGGGTCCTCCAGCCGGAAGTACGCGTCGACCAGGTCGCGCGCGCCGTCGAGGAACTCGGCCACCTGGGCCGCCACCATCTCGGCGTCCCCTGACCCGGCGAACAGCCGCTCCAGCTCCGGCTCGGCCTCGAGCAGCCGCAGCCACTCCGGCTCGACCAGCCCCCGCGCGGCCTCCGGGGTGCGCTCGGCGGCCGGCAGGTCGAACAACCGCTCCAGGGCCGCGTGCACCACGGTCCCCCGGGTGGCGGCGGGGCTGGGCTCCTCTGGCAGCCGGTCGACCACTCGGAAGCGGTAGAGCAGCGGGCAGGTCATGAAGTCTGCGGCGCGCGAGGGTGACAGCGACGGGCCCGCCGTTGGCGGGTGGGGGCCTGGCATGGCCGCGAAGGTACGCCACCCGTCCGACAGCGGGTCGCGGCCGAGGGGAGCGCCTAGCATCGAGGGATGGAGGAGCCGCAGCAGCGCGACCGCGAGGCCAAGCCCGGTCAGCGGCTGGGCTCCGTCGCCGGAATCCCCGTGTACGCCTCGGCCAGCTGGATCGTGGCGGCCGTGGTGATCACCGTGATCTTCGCGCCCGCGGTGACGGCGCGGGTGCCTGGGATCGGGGTGGTCGGGGCCCACCTGGTCGCCTTCGTCTTCGCGGTGCTGCTCTACGCGTCGGTCTTCGTCCACGAGCTCGGCCACGCGCTGACAGCGCTGCGGCTCGGGCTGCCGGTCCGGCGGATCACGCTGCACCTGCTCGGGGGAGTCAGCGAGATCGCCGAGGAGCCGCCCACGCCGGCTCGCGAGCTGCTCGTCTCGGCGGCCGGCCCGCTGCTGTCGCTGGTGATCGGCGGGGGGGCGCTCGCGGCCGCCCTGGCCGCCCAGGACGGCACCATCGCGTACGTCCTGCTCATGCAGCTGGCGATCGCCAACCTCCTGGTGGCCGGCTTCAACCTGCTCCCGGGACTGCCGCTCGATGGCGGGAGGCTGCTGCGGGCCGCGGTCTGGGCGGTCACCGGTCGACCCAACGCCGGCACCCGCGTGGCGGCCTACGTCGGACGTGGGCTGGCCCTGCTCGTGGTCGCGGTGCCGATCGCCGTCGCCTACGCCGGCGGGGGGCAGCCCTCGCTTCTCGGCCTGCTGTGGGCGGCCCTGATCGCCGCGTTCATCTGGTCCGGGGCCACCCAGGCCCTGGCCTCGGCCCGCCTGCGCGAGCGGCTGCCCGAGCTGCGGGCGGCGGCCTTCGCCCGTCGTGCCCTCCCGGTCCTGGCCGACGTGCCGCTGGCCGAGGCGCTGCGGCGGCTGCAGGCCGACGGCGCGGGCGCCCTCGTGGTCGTCGACCGCGAAGACCGGCCCATCGGCATCGTCTCCGAGGCCGCGGTCCGCGCGACGCCCGTCGACCGCCGACCCTGGGTGCCGGTCGGCGACCTGGCGCGCCGGATCGAGCCCGGCTCACCGGTGGCCTTCGACCTGCAGGGCGAGGAGCTCGTGCGCGCACTCGACGGCCCGGGGGAGCGGCTCGTCGTCGACGCCGACGGGCGGGTCTTCGGCGTGCTGTCGGTCGAGGACGTCGGCCGCGCGCTCAGCCGCCGCTGACCGGAACGGCCGCTCCCAAGGGCCGCGCGCCGGACCCGCGTACCCTCGACCGCCGTGACCCTCCCGCCTCCGCACGCCGACCATCGCCGGGGCCCGCTCAAGCCCGGCGACCGCGTCCAGCTCACCGACCCCCGGGGGCGGATGCACACCATCACCCTGGAGCCCGGCAAGGTGTTCCACACCCACAAGGGGTCCGTGGAGCACGACGCGCTGCTCGGGGGGCCCGAGGGGGTCGTGCTCACCTCGACCGGAGGGGTGGCCTACCTCGCCCTGCGGCCACTGCTGTCCGACTTCGTGCTGTCGATGCCGCGCGGGGCCACCGTGGTCTACCCCAAGGACGCCGCCGCGATCGTCGGGCTCGCCGACGTCTTCCCCGGGGCCCGAGTGGTGGAGGCGGGGGTCGGCTCCGGCGCGCTCACCTGCTCACTGCTGCGCGCGGTGGGAGACGGCGGCCTGGTGTCGTCGTACGAGCGGCGCGCGGACTTCGCGGCGATCGCCCAGGCCAACATCGAGGCCTTCTTCGGCGCCCCCCATCCGGCCTTCCGGCTGACGGTGGGCGATCTCGCCCACGACCTCGCCGAAACCGAGGTCGACCGCGTGGTGCTGGACATGCTCGCCCCGTGGGACTGCGTCGAGGCGGTCGAGCGCGCGCTCGTGCCCGGAGGGGTCCTCGTCGCCTACGTCGCCACCACCACGCAGCTGTCGCGGACCGTCGAGGCTCTGCGGGCCAGCGGGCGGTTCACCGAGCCTGTGTCATCGGAGACCCTGGTGCGGACCTGGCACGTGGAGGGCCTCGCGGTGCGCCCCGACCACCGGATGATCGGGCACACCGGCTTCCTGGTGGCCACCCGGCGGATGGCCGACGGGGTCGCCGCCCCGGTCCGCCGGCGCCGGCCCTCGAAGGGCGCATACGGCGAGGACTGGGAGGCTGCCGCAGGCGGCACCGCCGGATCGTGACCCGACCGATACCGACACGCTGCCGCACGCGCTGAGGTTCGCTCGCGCCGAAGCCGTATTAGGTTGGCCTACGCACAACCGAGCGATCCGGCCCGGGCGCCTCCTGCGGCGCGCGTGGCCTCACCGGGAGGTGGCAGCGTGACGGCCCAGGACGACTACGGCAGGGCACGGCACGAGGACGCGCCGACGGCCCGCCAACTGCACGCGCTCGAGGACCGCATCGCCGCGATCCAGTCCGACCTGGCCGCGGCGACCAGCCAGAACCAGCGCCTCGTCTCCACCCTGCGCGAGGCCCGCGAGCAGATCATCACGCTCAAGGCCGAGGTCGACCGGCTGGCGCAGCCGCCTTCGGGCTTCGGGGTGTTCCTCGAGACCCACGACGACGGAACGGTCGACATCATCACCTCGGGGCGCAAGATGCGCGTC
>Ga0114939_10002573_pt1 | contig 13327 bp, 16 predicted proteins | sample AshMeaCrysSpring_FD_87196 | JGI IMG/M metagenome (GOLD analysis project Ga0114939, IMG submission 87196) | Groundwater microbial communities from Big Spring, Nevada to study Microbial Dark Matter (Phase II) - Ash Meadows Crystal Spring | ecosystem: Environmental > Aquatic > Deep subsurface >... | reverse complement strand
TCAACTGGGCACGCCTCTGCACATGCGGGAATAATCCCTTTCTCTATTCTGTGATAACATAGGAAGCATTTTTGAATCTTTGGATCAAACGCACTTGAATATTCGAAGGCCGGTATATAGAATGGACAGGCAATTATACAATATCTGCAACCTATGCATACCTTTTGATTCCATATAACCGGACCTTCTTTGCTTTTCTTCAAGGCTGCCACTGGGCAGGCTGATACACAGGCAGGTTCGTCGCAATGCATACATTGAACTTTTCTATAGATAGTCTTTCCATCTACATTATATCTGTTGATGCATGTGTACGATTGTACATCGACCACATAAGGTTTTCTTATTTCTTCAAAAACTGACCCATCTTCAAATGATCTCCTTGCTTGTGGTAGATTATTGGCTTTATTACAAGCAGCCTCACACCTTCTACACCCTATACATCTAGTTAGATCTGATAGCATTCCAAAGCGGTCCGGATTTCCAGTAAAATCTTCAGATGCTAATGCCTTTTCACCTATGATGCTAAAAGCTAGAATAGACCCTCCAATTTTCAAAAAATTTCTTCTAGTTATCATATCTATTATTCTCCTATTATTATCATCATTGTCCATCATTATTGTATTTGTTCTCCTTGTGTTACTACCGATGGTTTATGGCAGCCTGAACATGTATCATTGGCACGGCCTGTATGGTCATCAGGTATTTTCTTAGCTCCGGCAATACCCCTAGTATGACATTTTAGACAACTGTCGTGATAAACAATTTTCATATTTTGGCCTGGAATAACTGTATGACACTTGTTACAGTTCTCCCACGTCAGTTCATGAGGCCTGACTGGTATTGACATACTTTCTAATGTAGGTGATTCTGGAGCACCTCTAGTATGACAGAATGCACAACTTTCAGGACCACCAAATACCTCTTTATGACAGTACATACATCTCTCATGATATGCGGCCTTAAGCCCAGGTTTATTTGGATTATCAGGACTAAACGGACGTTCGTGACAATCCTTGCAGGCATGAATTTCGTCACTATTATGGTGACATGTTTGGCAACTAACTTTGTTGATCATTATCTGGTGAAATTTTGTCGCAGGTCCATATGTCATTGCTAGATATTCTGAATTATTGACGCTTAACCATTTTTCAGGACTGTGTCCAGTTATAATTACTGGTGTACCATTACTATAATATCCAGGAAATGATGCTATAATATTGGCATCAACATGGTTATTGTCAGGATCAAAATATTTATTGATTGCTATAGCGCCTCCTGCGAATATTAATGATAAAGAAATTATCAATAATACAGTTTTTTTTATATTTTCTTTATTGTGGACTAGAATCCATAGAGCAATAAACCCTAAACAAAACGCCACAATTATTAGATATTCGATTCCTTTGACAAAAGTTATATTTTCTAACAATGTTCTCATTTTATTTTATCCTCCTATTATAGTTATCAACTTTAGTTGATTAACTTCTTCTATGATAATTTCACAATCACTTCACAGAGATTATCTCCATGTGAGAGTAGTTTTTTAACTCCTAATTCTGCTCTATTTCCAAACACATATTCCACAGCTCCTTTAAATGTATCTCTTATGGCATGACACATATAAGGATCGAAGCTTCCCTCTATGATACTACATTTTTTTATCGTATATGTTAGCTCTTTTCCATCTAATTTCAAATCACTCTCCCTTTGAAGTCTTGAATCAATTATTTCTAGAGCCTTTTTAAAGTCTTGCAATTCCCATATCTTTACACCATACTCCTTTTCATAGTTTTGCATCAAGCTCTTTCCAATTTTTCTTCCCAATAGTGTCAAAGATAGAGGTAAATCAGGTGACGCTTTAGCGTCATATATATTCTTCAATCCTTTTAAAAATGCCATGAGCACTATCAGGTCTTGGTCTATTCTGTTATTACTTATTTTAAGATCGTTCACCAATTGGTTTATTTTTATACCTATGTCTGGATTATGTATCAGGACTATCATATTTGCTGTAGATTTAGCATCGTATGAGTGACCATTTGCATCTAAGAGCATAATAAGACTCTTTTTCAATTTTTCTATTACGTCCTTGTTTCTATAGTTATGGAATAATATTATGTTTTCTTTGTCAACTTCCACTCTATCGACAACTCTTGACGTCTCATAAACATCTTTTATCAAACATAATATCTCATTTAGAGGTATCTCCTTAATCGGTCTTTTTGCCATAGTCTCTATTGTTATTTCTCCCATAGGTATCTTATTCGCGAGAAGATCTTCAAAATAATTTCTATGAACAGTGACCATACTATAATTACTCAACAAATGACCATTGATTATAGCTTTCCAAAATTGAGGTTTGTCTTTTATAGCTTTTATCACTTCATCCATTTCTCCAAAGTGTATTGTTAGACTTTTTTGCGCATCACTCTTATTCGCTTTGGAAAGATCAATTATTATATAGTCACCAATATTGTTAATAGATCTTATTTCTAATGAAGAGTTCTCAGGTAAATTTTTTATAAGATATTGGCATACGATTCTAGAGGCAAATTTTATTTTTTGAGGATTACCCCTTATATCTATTATTAGCTCAGATGGAGACGAATCATTATCATATTTTAGCATAATGTCAATGTCCCATCTGAGATCCCTGAATCTGTTCTTGAGATATTTTTCAAGATTTCCCATAGAATTTATAAGTGTTGGATCGATCAACTTATCAAGAACATTATCAGGAAGAAGTACTCCATCTATCTCTGCTAATACCCATTTAAATAGAGAGCTATCAATTGCTTGGAAATTGGTGAGAGAATTATATTCTTTAGCTATGTCGATTATTTCTCTTATAGCGGCACTGAAGTTTCCTTTATGTTTCTCTATATATGGTTGCATCTTCTCTATACAGTCATTATCGAGAGATATATGTCTTGTAACAATCATACCATATTTCTCCATACCTCTCTAGCATAGTTGTCTTTAATATATTTGTCTTTAATATTTATCTATTTGTTGTCTATTATCTATAGACCTTTATTTTCCTCATTTTTCATCTGTTTGTATATAGCCTCTTTTGCTTTTTTGAGCTCTTCTTCCTCTCGCATAATTGACATCAATCTTGTTGTAAGGTCGTTATTCTTTATAGTTACTACGATCTTATTCTTTCTATCTCTCATGTACTGTATTAGTCCATATGTCAAATATATGGCGGCCATCACCGGAATGACAAACAGCCATGCCGTTACGAATGTAAGAAAGGCCTTGTCTGGGTAATATACTCCTATCACAGTACCTGCAATTATAAAAATTGCGGCATATTTGATCCATTTCTTTTCCATATGTCTCACCTTCGCATTTAGTATTTTATCAGATTTATCTGATAAATTATTACATATTTCTCTTATATTTAGTACGTCTTTCACAGTTGATATTTCTGTCATATAGCACCTGTTTTTATATTTCTACATACTACTATATGTAATGGCAAGGTAATAACAATATTTGGCAGTAATTTGACATAAAAAGGCAGTATTTTGACAAACCATGACAACGGTAGCTTCATTTTGCCATCGGATAGCATAAGGTTTTACCATTGCCATCGGATAACATAAGGTTTTACCAGAAGTACATCTTTTGTATAAAAGTATATTTATATTATCGAATGACTCTACTATGACATCTTAAAAAATCAGTGTACCTCTGAATACAAAGATACTATCTGATGGCTCTGTATAAACATCTCCAAAAAATCAATGTCGATTACTTATTTGTGTATGTCATTATATAATATAGTATGTAGAAAACAGTAATCAGCAAGGGCTGATTGGAAAGAAAGGAGATGATAACAAAAGGAAGAAAAGAGATAGTACAATCAAAGAAATAGAACAGATAACAAACATAAGAAATAAAAGATGACAACAAATATAAGAAAATAATATAATAGGAGATGAAGACAATGGACAATGAAATGAAAAGTAATATGAAATATGTGGTAGCTGTGACAGGTGCAGCCATTTTTATGGCGGCAGCATACTATCTTCCGGCAGAGACATTTCTGGCCTTTTTCTCAATAGTGCTCTGGATAGTTCCTGCATCTTTCATGGTATATATAATACAGAAGATGGCTAAAAAAGACGAAGAGGTTGATAAGACTGCCAACGAAAATTAGATCAATAAAGGTAGCACCGAGGTATCGAAGTTATGATAACAAAACATATATCTATAGAAGAAGAATATATTGACAAGATAAGACCATACATAGAAAAGCACGACGGTGATCTTGGTGCTGCCATAGAAGACATAATGGGTCAGATATATAATTCTGGTTCATTACTTATAGACTCGCATCTATTTGATTGGATGATTAAAGAAGACAAAGAAATGAATAATCTGTCAGAATTTTTTGGAGAAGAGCTATTAAAAATTATCAAAGATCCATATTTCAGTAGTATTATTAATAAGCTCATTATCCAACATATTTCTAGTAATTATAATATGGTCACTATTCATAGGAGATACTTTGAAGACTTGCTCGCAGATAATATACCTATTGATCCGATGATAGAAATCATATCAAGAAAACCTCTTCAAGATATACCTTTAGACCAACTACTCGCTAAAATAAAAGAAACTTATGAGGCGTCTAGGATTGTAGATAGAATAGAAATTGATAAGAATAATCTGATATTATATCATAGTTATAGAGATAAAAAAGCTATAGACAGACTAAAGAAGATCCTTGTAAAATTTTTAGATTCCAGTGGCCATCTATATAATGTGGAATCAACGTCTAACAGTATCATACTGGTACATAAGCCTGATATAGATACGAAGATCAACGATATGATAGATAATCTTAAAAATAGTAACGATAGAATAGATCAAGAATTGACAACATTTTTAACTATTCTTAATGGAGCTAGAGATATACCAGATATATCGCCTTTTATATCTATTGGAAGAAATGTTGGTAAATCAATAATGCAGATATATGAAGAAGAAAATAACATCAAAAGTTGGAGTCTAGTAGATTTCAAAAATATTTTAGATATTATAGATTCAAAACTTGGTAGGACAAGTGAATCTAATATAGAACCAAATGCGTATCCAAATATGGACATATCAGGAAATGTAAAAGGAAGAATCATAAGATATATAGTTAAGAAATGTAGTGTAGCAAAAGAGGAAGACAAGTTCAATCCATATATATGTCATACCATGAGAGAGGTATTTAAAGGTATGTTAGAGTATACGTTTGGAAATAATACAGACTTAGAAATTAAAAAATTGTTGTCACATAGAGATAGCTTATGTGAGGTGATAATACGACTAAAATAATCAATATAAGGATGATAAAAGATAAGATGATAAAAAATAAGATAACAAAAAATAAGATAACAAATAGAACGATGATTGTACTATATATTATAACTATATTTTACATCTCGGCGATAGTATCGACAGCGGCATCATCAGAAGATACATCGTGTGCCCACTGTCATTCTAGAGAGGCGCAAGAATATCAAAAGAGTGTACATTATGATAAAGTATCATGTGCAGATTGTCATGGAGGAGATATAAAAATTAATGGGACAGTATCTACTGATTCGATGTATAAAAATTTTACTGGTATTCCTGATATAAGTGTGTGTTCAAAATGCCATAACGACATATCAGAACTATATAAAGATAGTATACATTTTAAGACTGAAAGAGGAGCAACATGCGTAGATTGCCACAGTTATCATAAGATTCTATCTTATAAAGATAGTAAATCTGTAACGTACTATGAAAATGTTCCTTTATTATGTTCAGGGTGCCATGAGAATCAGACGAGAATGCAGGCATGGTATTATGGCATCGAGACAGACAGGTTTGATACATATAAAAAATCGTATCATTATAAGGCTATAATATTAGGAAGTAAAGAGAAAGGATTTGCGACGTGCCCAGACTGCCACGAAAATCATAATACAAAGAATGAAAATGATCCAACGTCTACAATATATCCAACAAATCTGGTTAATACATGCGAAAAGTCTGGGTGCCATTCTGAGCAAAAAGCTCTAATCTATGGAGGTAAAGTGCATGAAGGACAGTCTATCAATCTATATTCTATAGATATAAAGAAGTTGGTAACATACTTCTATATAGTTATGATACTATTTGAACTGGTATTTACTCTAGGGTTGATATATCTGGATATATATTCAAAGATAGATATAAGAAAGAGACACACGTTTACTATCAATCAGAGAATAGAGCATATAATATTTTTTGTAACTTTTATCCTATTAGCATATACAGGATTTCCTTTAAAATTTCCAGACGAATGGTGGTCGAAGTGGATGATTGCTTCAGTCGGAGGTTTTGACAACAGAACATTGATACACCATATATCTGGGTTAATAATGCTGGGAGTAGGAGCCTATCATATAATCTATCACGTACTATTGGAAAAGCCCAGGTTTGATATATTATTCAATCCTAACGATATAAGAGATATCAAACAACATATTAAATACCTATTAAAGAAGACCAATGATCATCCAAAATTTGGGAGATATACTTGGAAACAGAAGTTTGAATATTTCGGGGCTGGATTTGGAATTCTTATAATGGGATTTACAGGAATGTTGATGTGGAATCCATTTGAAGCTATGAAATATTTCCCAATAGGATTTATTCAAATAGCCAACTTATTTCATACATGGGAAGCTGTCCTGGCATCATTGGCTATATTTATAGGACACTTATATGACGAGCATCTTGGAAAATTCCTCAATATGTCATGGCTTACAGGTATAATATCAGAGAAGGAAATGAGACACGAACATCCTGCAGAATATATGGATGTTGTGGATATCTTATAATGTATTACTGGAAGCAATCAGTGATTATATTATAAGATAATTTGATAGATAAAAGGTTTAACTATGCCGGTCTCGGCCGGTACTTTTTTGATTTTATTTTACAGATTTATACTTTGATTCTGTCACATCTTTTTTATATCGTAGCCCTTCTAATTACATAAAGTATATATACTATATAGTATCTATATATGAATGAGGACATGGACATACATAGATTGTAAATATGAGTATCGAATTTCTAGACGAGTATGACGGAACTCTTCCTAACACGCCAAGAAGTTATGGAAGGGTTTGTTGCATATGTGGAAGAGATGAGACCTATTCATATAATGGTACTCCTATATGGGCAAAATATAAAGATGAAAATGGAGAATGGACTGGAGAGTGGACATGTCATAATTGCCAAGGAAGAAGAAAAGGATATAAATTCAAAATAATAAAAAAATGTCGTATATGCGGGAGTGATAAGACCCGTATCCGGTCAGATGGTAAGGCTCTATGGGAAAAAGATTTTAATATTAGGGGAAAGTGGGCTGGAGAGTATCTGTGTTATAGATGTGCATACGAAGATAATAGGCCATCTTGTGGGCATACAAATAGAATCTACAAAATTTATGATAAAAATGGAATATGGACAGGAAGACGCCAATGTAAGATTTGTTCTGGATGATCTATCTATTCTACGTTTCATACTCTTAGTAATAGTAATATCTTTGGCTGTTAATATATTCCTCTATTTTATCCATTTCTGATATATGACGTATATTTTCACATATTACGTTCAGCCCTTCTTTGATGGCTAATTCTAGTAGTTCCTGTGTTGACAAAGAAAATATTCCTTGCTCATATAGCTCATTTCTTTTATCATCTAGTAGTCTTAATATATATTCTGGTACTTTTATCTTTCTATATTTACTCTCGTTTATTACGTTTGTTGTTTTATACGGTGTATTTATACTAATCTTCTTTCCGTACTTGTCTGACCCTGGTATGCAGTTATATTTGGGTTTTAATATCTTAATAAATATGTGTTCCAATATTTGGGCATCTATAGTATTTTGTGTCTCACATATTGATATTCCTGATATATAGTCAGAATAACGCCTATGAGTCATCATCCTACTATACAAATTTCTGCATGAGCCTACATAGCATTCTCCGTCGGTAAACTGTAGTATATATGTTCCGGGAGAGTGGGAGATATTTCTTGTATCTCTTATACGTATATTGTCTATACACCGCGTAATATCTATATTCTTTGGTATAATATCTCTTATATTTATATTCTTTGTAGCGTCTTCTATTTTCTTCGGTACAGCGTGTTCTGTTAATTCTTTGTCGTGATAGTTTATGTTTTTTAATTTATATTCGAGCCATAATTCTAACTTTTTGGTATCTATATGGCCTGTTTCATATATGTAAACTACTAATATATTTTTTATAGTAGAATTTCTCATGAATATATCTATTTCACGTAGTATATTTTTAGATGATCCTATATATTTCTCTTTTGATTCTGTAAAAATGATATATACTCCAGTAATGACAGTCTTTTTGGCTCGATATGCTTTAGGAAAATATTTCTTTACAGATACCACATCGATATTAGCTTGTTCTTTGATATACTCTGCTGTTGGCATATATTTTTCTATGTCATCAACAAGTTTTTCAAACTTTTCAATATCTTTCATATTATTTTATATCCTCTGATTTTAATTTTTTAATTCCTTTATCTTCTTTTATTATTATACATCTCTCTCCATCTATCTCAGCATCTTGAATTATATATCTTTTATTTACGTCCAGGAAGCCGGTTAATGGTACTACTACAGTACCTCCATACCTTTTAGCAGTTTCTGTTCTTATCATTCTATCAACTCTTATTAATTCGATATTACATTATTACTTCACGTTAATATGTACAGACTATATCATATTTATACTTTACGTGTGTAGGTAAACTGCGATAAAGATTATGATAAAAATAGAAGTTTATCAACATGTCAAACATAAATAATGATTATATACGAGCATGTCACGATTAATTAGACTGCTTGTTTTCCTATATATAAATGTTTGCTCTATAACATTAAAAATACGTCAATAGTTCATGTGTTATCTATTGTAGGTGCCATTCACAACATAGTAATATATACTTTACAATCGTGGAGTAGTTGTCTAACAGCGTTGTCTATTGTTAAGATCGGCTTAAAGACAGGAAGGTAAACCAATTGGCTCATATCTGTATTTGTCGATATCCCTTGATGATAGTGGACAACAGAGATGGCAAGGGAATTGAATACCTCGCTATGCCAATCGAAACTATCAAGGATGGGGATATTCCCGTACCAGATATTGAGTACGAAGAAACAGAAGGACTCGACGGTATAATCAGAGGTTATATCGCAGTAACATGGCAAAAAGTCAAAGACGGCGATGTTGTCAAAAAGTACGACGTTGTCGGTCACGTAGTAACAGCTGGTTGCCAACTTGAAGAAGCCTCGAAAGGAGAAGACGGAAAATTGGTATGCGATGAAAAGAGTATATATGTTGTACTACATCCTATCGAAGAGTGGATCGAACAACATATTATAGAGCTGCCATCCTTAGGGGTCTCTAAATGAAAGCAGATATCTTAGACAACAAATCAGGACAAAATAAAGGAACGGACCTTATCCGAAAGTAAAATATCAAGGAGGAAAAATATATGGTGAAGAGAGTAGTTCCAACATCAGCAGTTGATCTTGCTGAAGCGAAGAGAGCAGTGAACGTAGACGCCACGATTCCAGTTGGTGGAGGCAGTGAGATATATATCAAGCCTCAGGGAGCAGGAAAGGCTGGCTCAGGTGGCAGAATAGTAATCAGAGGAGAGCGTGTCAAACCAACCCACAGACTTGGTATCAAGGCAAAGGGCATGAAAGCTTGCGCTGGCAAGAGAGGCTGCGAGTTCCAATCCTGCCTTGAAGCAGCCGGTATCACCGCTCCGAGAAGTATAAAGAAAGCTTGCGGAATAATGAGATAAATATTCCACATAGCATAGCAACAATATAATATAAAATAACTAATCAGATAAATCTGATAAGTATATAATATGTCAGACAGAATAGAGATTCCAACAGATACCGCTCAACTCGTATTAGCTAGAAAGAATGCTGGTATGAGAAATAGTAGTGTATCGATTGGAAGTGATGGCAGATTAGTACCCAATGGCAATGAAAATGCAGAATATAAAGTCTCAATTCGAAAGACCGGAAAATCTAGAGATAGAGAGCTTTCAGATAGAGCTATGAAGTTGAAAGATTGTAAAGGTCTCAAGGGATGTGACTTTGCTATTTGTGCAGAAAAAGTCTTTGGAAAACTACCAAGAAACCTGGAAGGGGCTTGCTCAGCTAAAGCTGACAAGCCTAGAAGGGTTGTGTCCGATGAGTCAGAAGACGAGGTCGGTATATGATATCTCTGTCCATATCTCTACATATCTCTCTGTCTGGCATAATTATTATATGTTGTAGTACAGTATACGAACAAGAAACCAAGGAGGAATAAAATGGATTGGGAACAATTAAGAGAGAAAACTCTTGGTGAGGTTGGCACAGCCCTTGTAACAGAAGGTGCCGGTGTTGCCGGTGGGTTCGTTGGTGCCGCATTTATTGGCAGACAAATTCAGAACATGATAAAGCCTGATCCTGTTACAGGTGGATTTATCAACATCACAGATGCTGTAATGGCATGGGCTGGCAACAACATTCCAAAACTGGCTATATGGTACCTGACAAGAGGATACGCCATAGAGCCAGGAGAAGCTGTCACCCCAACAAAAGAAGTCATCTCTGATGCAAGAAAAGCCTTTGCAGGCTCAGTAGTGTTCGATACACTGATGAGACTGTCGAATGGCGGTGCAAATCCTGCAATAGCATCAATATATGGATGGCAAGTCTTGGGTTCAGGACAATCAGCCGAAATACAGAAATCTGCACATGCAGATGTTCAGAGACTCATCCAAGAAAACAGTGCGTTAAGAACCGAGTTAAACAAAGCGTTGCAGAGGCTCGCAGCTCAGCCTGCCCCGCTAGCTCAGCCACCAATAGTACATCAACAGTCAGTAATACAGCCAGTAGCTCCTGCCCCAGCACCAGTTGTAAACGTACATCCGGTAGCTCCGGCTCCAGCTCCAGCACCAGTTGTAAACGTGCAGCCACAAGCTCCACCGCCAGTAGTAAGATACACACCAGTAACGCCATATGGCACACAGCAACCAGTAATGCCATATAGCCAGGTACCGCCATACGGTACTCCGATACCGCCCTATAGTGCGTCTCAGGCCCAAAGACCGGTAGTTCAGGTACAGCAAAGACCGCCGGTTGTAAAAGCTGAAGAGATAGTATCGCAAGTAACTCCACCTGCAGTACAGGAAAGGGAAAGGAAATTTGCCTTCATGCAGCCATACCCACCACCTGCGGTACAGCAGAGGGAGAAACAGTACGGCTTCATGCAGCCAGAAGTACAAGCGAGGCAGAAGAAATTCAGCTTCATGGCTGGAGAAGAGAAGGATATTGCATCGGCATTCGGAATGTTATAAGGAGGTAATGAAATGGTACAAATAGCAAATTTGCAAAATGAGGTACCTCCCCTGTCCGCGAAGCCTGACTACTCAGCTTACGTAGACTATCTTGAGGCTAGAGGATGGACAAGGGAGCAGATAACTCTTGACGAGTTAAACACCAACCTGGTGACACTATTTGGTTTGGCAGCTGGTGCAACTGGTACAGTAATTGATATCAGGGCCCCAGCAGGTCAGAAGATCAGTATCATGGGTACGCAACAGGTCGTAAGAGGCGCTGATGCGAGAACTGCCCACGCACTGAGAATAAGACTTGCAAACACTGCAGACGTAGAAGTTCCGATCTTCTCAAAGATAAGAATTATCAAAGAGAAGACATCAGAAGCTATCGTTCAACTTGCAAGAGTGTTTTATGCAGACGTAAACCTGACCAAACAGACCGGCGGTTCCACAACCCAGAAGACAGATCTTGAGTGGTATCGCTTCAAGCAAGGCGTCGAACTTAATGGTGAACAGCACCTTAAGATCATCCTCATTAACACTGAGGCGGGCACCAGTGCCGTAGACCCGGCTCATATTAAATTTGCCTTGGACTTGGATCTGTGGACCAGGGAAGAATAGTCAGAAAAGGAAAGTATAGATCAATTGTCTTATCAAGACATGGAAACATATCAAATTCGGCGATATGTCCTCTAAATAGGAGGACATCGTCGCTATATTTTATTCATATCATAATCAATAAAATCGTAAAGTGTCTAAAATTATCTGCTACTATCGTAGTTAGTCTTATAATATTAATTATATATACTTTAAAGTCATATAAATATTGAGGCCTAAAAAGCCTCGCCTTTTGGCTTTGACTGGTAAGAGACTTGCAAGCTCTTACCAGCCTCAATTATCGCCAAAAGATAGAAAAATAAAAGCCAAAGGAGAACTTATATGACCATAGATAGTGCAGAGGATATTCTGACTGAAATTAAAGAAAAGATTAAGAAAAATCCAAAATACTTGTATCCGATGAATAAGGAATTTCAAGAAGATGCAAAGAAATTTGGATTTCTTAGTACTGGTAGATATGTTGTTTGGCTACAACAAAATGGTATATTAAAAAACCCTACCGATGTCGAGAAAAGATTTAAGGAAGAATCTGCCAGAAAACGAGGGTTCAAAGATTATAAAGAGTGCCACAGACAAGAATACCAAAATAAAAAAGAAATAAAAAGGGAACAGATAAAATTAAGGAGATATATAAGAGGAGTTCAGACTCCAATGGAGATAAATAAACTATGTACAGCATATCTAGGTGTTGACATAGGGGAAATGAAAATAGCCAAGAAAATTTTAGATATGATTTTTGAATGTACAGAAAAGATGGAATATAGAAATCACGGATTTGATTTTATCTGTAAAAATCCTAGACAAGAATTTATAGATAAGCACCCTCAATTCAAATTAGAAAGAGATAAAGAATATAAGATAGACGCAAAGACAAGATGTCTTTCACATAATGATAAAGATTGGAGTCCTGATATAGATTCCGCCATCCCAGATTATTTCCTATTCTCTTTACTGGATAATAGAAAAGATTTAAACCTTTTACACTGTCTGTTAATGCGCAAAGACGAAACAATAAGAGAAGAAAAACTCTACAAAAGAGATTATCTTACAATAACCAATAAACCAAAATTCTTACTAGAGTTTATACCATTCGATTTAATAGGAAAAATAGATATAAAAGATATTTACAAAGAGTTAAAAGATAAATAAAAAATTCCTCTCATTGTACTTGACAAATCGTCAGTACAATGATACTTTCTTAAGACTTTCCGCCTGTGAAAAACTACGCCTAAATATGCCTAAATAGCCATGTTCGAAATCGGAAGCCATAAGAAACCTT
>Ga0114939_10002572_pt1 | contig 13333 bp, 13 predicted proteins | sample AshMeaCrysSpring_FD_87196 | JGI IMG/M metagenome (GOLD analysis project Ga0114939, IMG submission 87196) | Groundwater microbial communities from Big Spring, Nevada to study Microbial Dark Matter (Phase II) - Ash Meadows Crystal Spring | ecosystem: Environmental > Aquatic > Deep subsurface >... | reverse complement strand
GCCCAGCGTCGGTTGCGTCCATCCAGTGGCCCCCGGTTGTGTCATCGACGGCGACGCCTGTGCGGGGCTGCCGGACGGGACGTCTTGCGCCGATTCCAACCCCTGCAACGGGCAGGAGGCGTGCCAAGGGGGCGCGTGCATCGCTGGAACGCCATTGTCTTGCGACGACGCAACCGGGTGCACCGACGATCGGTGCGACCCGGTCCAGGGTTGTGTGCACGAAGCTCGGTGTGGTGGGCCGGTCGAGATCCCCGCGGAGATCCCTGAGCTCGCCGAGCCCACCGAAGACGAGGTCGTCGTGCTATTTGATCGGGAAAGCAAAGAAGCCTTCCAAGCCTTCCTCCATGACCCGCAGGTCAGGGAGACGATGAAAGCGAGCGGCGCAACGCCGGCGCCCGAGTTCACTTACCTCGATCAAGTGGCGAAGTTTCCCGGATAATCGAATAGTTGAAAACAGCGGAAGTCAATATTTGAGGATGCGGCCGAGGAACCTTGCGGCTTCGGGGGATTCGGGGGCGGTGAAAAACGCGTCGGCCGGCCGGCATTCGAGGACTCGGCCTGCGGCGATGAAGGCGACGGCATCGGCGGCTTTGCGTGCGAAGCCCATTTCGTGGGTGACGAGGACGAGCGGCTGACGGGCCTGGCGGAGCGAGGCGATGACGTCGAGTACCTCGGCGGTCATTTCCGGATCGAGCGCGGAGGTGGGTTCGTCCATGAAAAGAATATCGGGTTCGGGGGCGAGCGCCCGTGCGATGGCGACGCGCTGGCGTTGTCCGCCGCTGAGTTGAGCGGGTTTTTTTCCGGCGTGGTCGGCGAGTCCGAATCGTGCGAGGGCGGCAAGAGCGCGGGGCCCGGCATCGGGGAGTCTGTGGACGTGCTCGAGGGGAAGGCGCACGTTTTCGATGGCCGAGAGATGGGGGAAGAGGTTGAAGCTCTGGAAGACGATGCCGCTGCGGGCGCGGTGGGCGCGAAGGGCCGCTTCGTCGCGCGGGAGTTCGGTTGCACCGACGGCCACGGTGCCGGCGTCGGGCACTTCGAGTCCGGCAAGAATGCGCAGGAGGGTGGACTTGCCACCGCCGGATGGGCCGATGAGCGCGAGGGTGTGAGGGAACTCGGCGTGAATATCCAGGTTGTCGAGCGCGCGGTGCGCGCCAAAAAATTTCCCGATTCCCCGGCATTCGATACGCATCATGTTTCGAAGCGGAGGCGGTGTTCGAGTTGGCGGGAGAGCCAGGAAACGGGGAGCGTGAGGGCGAGATAACCGACCGCGAGGGGAAGGAAGCTCTCGAGCGTGCTGTAGGTGGCGGAATTGACCTGCTGGGCGGCGAAGGTGAACTCGGAAATCCCCAGGATCGATAGCAACGAGGAATCCTTGATCACCGAGGCAAACTGGCCGGCCAGCGGCGGCAGCGCGTGGCGGAGCGCCTGCGGAAAAACCACGAACCGGTAGGTCTGCGGGGGCGTGAGCCCGATCGCCCGCGCGCTTTCCAGTTGGGAGGCTCCCACGCTTTCGATCCCGGCCCGCACGATCTCGGCGATGTAGGCGCCCGAGAAAAGCGACAACGTGAGCACGCCGGCGGCAAGGCGGTCGTTCCATCCGGCCGAGTTGGCCACGACGTAGAAAAAGAACAGCAGCAGGACGAGCAGAGGGGTTCCCCGCACCAATTCGATATAGCCGGCCGCCAGCCCGCGCAGGGGCAGGATCACCGAGCGCCGCGCCAGCGCGGCCAGCACGCCGACCGTGAGGCTGCCGGCCATCGCCGCCAGCGCGATGCCGACCGTGAGCAACCATCCCTTCCAAAACACCGCCCGATAACCCCACACGGCCTCCCAGTTGCGTGTCGCACCCGCCAGCGCAAGGTAGCAAAACCCGGTAACGGTCGCGCCGCCCGCCATCGCGAGCAGGGCACCCGCAAAGGGGTGCGCCGGCGCGCGCGGCGTGTCAATCACCCAGCGCCGCCAGTTCACCCGCCGTGCGATTTGAGAAACGCCCCGATGGCGGATTCCGCCCGTTGCGCGTCGGGTCCGAGCCAGATCAAATGGCCGCTCTTTTCCACCGGCAGAAACACCGCCCCCGGGATCTTTGCGGCGGCCGCGCGGGTTTCCGTGGCCCGGGCGAACGGGTCGGCCGTGCCATTCACGACCAGAGTCGGGCAGGTGATTTTTTCGAGCGGCAACGCGGGGAGGTTGCGGATCTGAAGGCAGTCGTTGCGGGTACCGCGCTCACGCGGTGAGAGAGGCGCGGCCGATCCCGCAAACCCGGCGAGCCGTTCGGTTTGTTCGGGGTTGGTTTCCACGAAGGCCGCGGCCGCCACGGCCTCGCCGGGGGTTGTGAGGAGGGCCATGGCCTCCTTGGCAAGGCGGGCGGGGTCCTCCGCCGCCCGGCGCAGGACGAGCAGGGAACCAAGGTCGCCGCCGATCGCGGAGAGGATCAACTCGGGCAATGGCCGGGGTTCGCCGCCGGGTTCCGGACTCCAACGCGAAAGAATCCCCGAGATAAGAACCAGCGAACGAACCTTGTCCGGCCGGACGGCGGCAAGATGGATCGCCGCCGGGGCTCCTGTCGAGAACCCGATCACATGCGCGCGGGGAATTCCCAGCGTGTCGAGCAAATCCGCCGCCGCGGCGGCCTGTTGCTCGGGCAGGATGGCGTGCCCGAGCGGCGTGCCAAGAAAGCCCGGACGCGAGGGCGCGATGACACGGAAGCCGGCTTCCTCGAGGCCCGCGGCGATGTCAAGAGACTGATCGTAGCCGCCGGGGGCGCCGTGGAGGACGAGAACCGGCTCGCCATCGCCGCGGATGGCGGCCTGTTGCGGGCCGGAGGACGTCTGGTAAATCTCCGCCGCCCCCGCGAGTTCCGCCAGGCGGTCGCCCCGCCACGAGGCGAAGCGGGCAAGGCCGAATCCGGCCGCGAGCAGGGCCGCCAGAAGAAGGAGAAACGCGGCGCGGAGCAGGATCCCGGGGAGCGATTTCACGGGCGATTTTTACCGCCGTTTTTTCCGGCGTCCGAACGTGGTGCCCTTCATGCCGCGCACGCCTTTGGCTCCCTTGAGCGCGGCCTCGACGGCCTCCTCGCCGCTGAAAAGCGCGGTGTAGAGGTAGGGGAAATTGTCCAATTTCAGGCGGGGGACCCGCTGGCCGATGAAGCGCTCGATGGCTTTGACGTGCGGCACGTCCTCGGCGACGACGACCGTGAAGGCGTCGCCGACATTCTGGGCTCGTCCGGTGCGGCCGATCCGGTGGACGTAGTCCTCCGGGTGCTGGGGGACGTCGAAGTTGATGACGTGGGAGACTCCCGCCACGTCGATGCCGCGGGCCGCGATGTCGGTGGCGACCATGACTTCGAAACGTCCGTTTTTAAAGCCCTCGAGGGCCTCGACGCGCTCGCTTTGCGTGCGGTTCGAGTGGAGGACGGCGACCGAGTGTTTCTGCGTCTTGAGCTGGCGCGAGATGCGGTCGGCCCCGTCCTTCGTGCGGCAAAAAATGAGGACGCTGTCGAAGTCGGTGCGCTCGAGCAGGGCGAGGAGAAGGTCAAATTTCTGGTCGTTTGCGACCGGGTAAAACGCGTGGTTCACGGTCTCGGCCGGACTCCGCCGCGCGCCGATCTCGATACGCTCGGGGTCGCGCAGACACCACGCCGACAAGCGCTCGATTTCTTCGGGCACGGTCGCCGAAAAGAGCAGCGTCTGCCGCTTTTTCGGGCAGGCGTCCACGATCCGCCTCACGTCGGGGAGGAACCCCATGTCGAGCATGCGGTCCACCTCGTCGAGGATCAAATGCGTGACGCCCGAGAGGTCCGCCTCGCCCCGCCCCATGAAATCGAGCAGCCGGCCCGGCGTCGCGACAATGATATCGCACCCGCCCTGCAAGGCCTCCCGCTGCGAACCAAATCCCACCCCGCCGTGCACAAGCCCGACGCCGATGTCCATAAAACGCGCGAAGTCGCGGAAGGCGGTTTCGACCTGCATCGCCAACTCGCGTGTCGGCTCGAGCACCAGACACCGCACTTTCCCCACCCCGTCGCCCAGCAGGGTCAGAACCGGCAGCGCGAAGGCCGCCGTTTTCCCCGTGCCGGTCTGCGCGGAGCCCGTCAAATCCCGGCCGGACAAAATAACCGGGAATGCGCGGAGCTGGATGGGCGTGGGATCGATGTAGCCCATTCGCTGCGCGCCGTGAACGACAGGATCGGACAAGCCTAGGTTTTGGAATGACATCCCGCCTCCCTATCGGAAATCCCGCCGATCTCAAAGATATTTACTCGCACCGCGCCCCATGTGGCCAGCGTGCCCGCGAGCCCGTGCGCGCCGCCGAAGCGGACCAGACGCGCCGGCCTGCCGCAGAAGCGACCGCCGGCGCCCTCCACCGAGGCCTCGCGCAGCGCCCCGTAGATCCCCTCTCCGGCCAGCTTGCAAAGCGCCTCCTTGGCCGTCCAAAATTCCAGAAACGCCGCCCGGGCCCCGTCGGCAGGCAGACCTTCCAGCATGGCCGTCTCGTGGGAAAAAAAATACCGGCGGGCGATCCCGGGCCAATCGGCCGTGCGTCCGAGTCCCTCGATATCAACCCCGACCGGATCGATGGCAACCGCCACCGCCGAACCGCCAGCCGAGTGCGAGAGATTAAATTCCGGCCCGCCCGGCAGGAAGGGCTTGCCATGCGGGCCCCGCTGGAATTCCGGGAGCGGACGACGGTATTGCCCGAGAACGGCGGCGAGATCGGCCTGCGAGCGCGCGTTCCACCGGCCCGCGCGCTCCGGATCGCCCCGTCCATTTCCGGTCTCGGCCGGGCGCACCCAGAGGTCCACCACTCCGGGCGGCGGGAGGCTTCTCATCCGCGGGATCCGGCGGCTCAGAATCCGGTGCTCGCCACGAGTTCGATGTCCCTCCGGGCATCCCGGCGGTAGGGCACGCCCCGGCTGAAATAGCCCACGAGCAGGCCCGGGTTGGGCATTTCCAGCACGACGCTGTAGTAATACCAACCGTCATACATGAGCACCATGTAGGCTTTGTTTCCCGAGACCACCCCCTTCACCGGGTAATCCCCAAGATGGCCCCGGATCTCGCGGCCGTTTTGTGAGAAAAACGAAGGACCCCAGTCCCGCGAACGGTAGCTGCCCGAGATATTGATCTCCGCAGGCAGCATCTGGTCGGAAAGCCAGGCATTCCCCGGCTCGTTGTGCCGCGCGTAACGCTTCGAGTTGAACTCGCCGACGGCGTCGTCGATCACCTGACACCCGGGCATCAAAAACAGACCCGCCACCCCCGCGCCGGCCAAAACGGTCGCACGGACATTTTTTCGAAGGATCATCAAAACATTCATCTCAAGAATTCGCGAACGGAAACGCCGCCCGACGACCCCACCACTACGCCCGCCCCCGGAGGTCCGTCAAGTTTGCATCGATCCACCTTGATCCGCTCGCAACGCCAGCCCCCCCCTCAAACCCCTTGGCTCGTTCGGGGGGGGGCTTTTCCGGTTTTTCTTTTGGGGGTTTCTGGATGTCATCTTCAATTGGGAAACTGCATTCTTGAGTCTGGCCCCACAGATGTGTCCTTAGGTCTGCAGGACGAGAACGCCTCCATCGGAATGCCCAAGCAGATCGGCCACCTCCTGAACCGTCAGCCCCGCCATCAACGCCCGGCTGGCAAAATAGTGCCGGAAGCAATGGAAGGTCGTAAGGCCCAACCCAAAGCCCTTGGCAAACCGCTTCATCCGCCTCTCCAACACCTCCAGTTCCTTGATTCCCAGCGGCCACGGTCTCGGCAACGTCTGCCAACCCCGGAGGATTTCCAACGCCTCCGGCGAAAGCGGGATCACCCGGACCCGACCACCCTTCTGCCGGACCTCCATCGTCCCCGCAGGAAAATCAATCTGCCGCCATACCAGACCGCAGGCCCGTCGCAGCCAGAAACCGCAGGAAAGCCGCGCCGTCGGCATCCTCGATGGTCACCATCCGCAGAAACTCATCCACAGCTGCAGGCTCCGGCACTCGGATCCTGCGGGGAGGAATCTTCACCTTCGGGATCCGAGCCAACTCCTCCCGGACCGCCTCCGAAACAATCCCCTTGGAAATCAACCACGGTATTAGCTTCCGCAAATACCACCGCAGGTGATTTGCCGCACTGGTCAACTCCTGCCCACCCGGCCGCTCGAACCCGCTCCTCCGGTAGGAATTCCAAACCTCGACGGGGGAGAACACCTCCCAGCTCTTGCAATACCGCTTCACTGCCCGATGACCACGGGCCGCCATCTCCCTCGCCCCGCCCGACATCAACACCAATCCCCGGTCGTGCTCCTCCAGGGCCTCTCCCGCGCCACTGGCCCGGGGAGAGGGAGAAACAGCCACTGGCAAGGGAACCGCTTGCGGTTCCCGCGCAGCAATGAGCCCCTGAATGCCCTCCTCCCTCACAAGCCTTCGGGCTTGCTCCAAGTTCTTGTTCCTCAGCGACCGCCATATCAGCTTCCCGCCCCGGCGGGCCACAAAATACAAAACTCCGTTTTCGTGCCGGGAAATGTTTTTCTCTACTGCCTTCATCCAACGCTTTCTCCTTTTTTCGGCGTTGAAAACAAGGTCGGGTATAGGAAATCTTCCAGATTTCTATACTCCCTCCGGCGGACGGACGAAGGTCGCCCCGCGTAACCAATTGATTATCAATGGCGCAGCCGTAGGGATTCGAACCCCAAACCTTCTGATCCGTAGTCAGATGCTCTATCCAATTGAGCTACGGCTGCGATACCAATGAATGGAAGCCGGCCGGATGGCCGGGGACCGTGCAAAGGAATAGGCATCTTTTCCCGAGTGTCACGTCCGCGCAAGTGATTTTTCGGCCACGGTTGGATTTTTTTCACGGCATTTTTCTTGGACCGATTTGTCGGAGTGCCCCCCTTTATGCGGTCTCCCCGAGGCTCCGCTCGGAACCGGAGACCGGATAAATCCGGGCACTCCAACGGGGCGCACGGCCCAACGATGTCCAAATAAAAATGCCGTGGGATTTTTTACGGCCATGGTTTCCTCCCTTCGGAATGCGAGGCACTTTCCCGGGAATTTTGAGCTCACACGGAGGTTCGCTCTCCCGGCGCTGGAGTTGCGAGCGGATCATGGGGTATCGGAGAAAATTGACAAACAGGTGCGGGGGAGCTCAGTATGCGGGGGTCCCGTCCGGGTCCCGCAAGCCTGGCCGTGGCAAATTCGGATCACCCACATGAAAATTCTTGTCACCGGCGGAGCCGGATTTCTTGGTTCACACTTGTGCGAACGACTGCTAGGGGACGGACACGAGGTGATCTGTCTGGACAATTTCTTTACCGGGCGGAAGGCGAATGTGGAGCACTTGATCGGGCGGCGGGGTTTCGAGTTGATCCGTCACGACGTGATCGATCCGTTCAAGGTGGAGGTGGACCAGATCTACAATCTGGCTTGTCCGGCATCTCCACCGCACTACCAATTCAATCCGATCAAGACGATAAAGACGTCGGTGATGGGGGCCATCAATTGCCTCGGGCTGGCGAAGCGGGTGCGGGCGCGGATTTTTCAGGCTTCGACCTCGGAGGTTTACGGCGATCCCGAGGAACACCCTCAGCGCGAGGCGTATTGGGGTCACGTTAACCCGATCGGGGCGCGTTCGTGCTATGACGAAGGCAAGCGCTGTGCGGAGACATTGTTTTTTGACTACCACCGGGAAAACGGTGTGGACATCCGGGTGGTGCGGATTTTCAACACCTATGGTCCGCGCATGCTGCCCGACGACGGCCGGGTGGTGTCGAATTTCATCGTTCAAGCTATTCGCGGCGAAGATCTTACGGTTTACGGCGAGGGGGCCCAGACGCGTTCCTTCTGCTATGTGGACGACCTCATCGAGGGCTTCGTGCGGTTCATGGCACAGGACGCGACCGTGGGGCCGTTGAACATTGGGAATCCGGGGGAATTCACGATGATCGAACTCGCGGAACTCGTGCTCAAAAAGGTGGGGGGCAAGTCGCGCATCACCCACAAGCCGCTCCCGCCCGACGACCCGAAACAGCGCCAACCCGACATCACACTCGCACGCAAGCATCTGGGCTGGGAGCCGCGCGTGCCTTTGGAAGACGGCATCGAGCGGACCATCGCGTATTTCCGCAAGGTTCTCCAAGCGAATTAATTCTATGAAAAAACCGACCCTCAAAATCTGTTGCATGGGTGCCGGCTACGTCGGCGGCCCGACCATGGCGATGATCGCCCAGAAATGCCCCGACATCCAGGTGACTGTCGTGGACCCGAATGCCGCGCGCATTGCCCAATGGAATTCCGACGAGTTGCCCGTTTACGAGCCCGGCCTCGACGAGGTCGTCACGGAGGCACGGGGGCGGAACCTGTTTTTCTCGACCGACGTGGAGGGTGCGATCCGGGATTCGGAGATCATTTTCGTGAGCGTGGGAACCCCCACGAAGCAGCAGGGCATGGGAGCCGGCAAGGCCGCCGACCTGCGATATGTCGAGAGTGCGGCGCGCCTCATCGCGGCGGTCGCGGAGGGCCCGAAGATCATTGTCGAGAAAAGCACGATCCCGGTGAAGACCGCCGAGGCGATCAAAACGATCCTCGCCGCGAACTCGCGCGGCGGTCAATTCCAGGTGCTGTCGAACCCCGAGTTTCTGGCCGAGGGAACCGCCATCGAGGATCTGAACTGCCCCGACCGCGTGCTGATCGGTGGTGAAGAAACCCCCGAGGGATTGAAGGCGGTCGAGACGCTCGCCTCGGTGTATGCCCGCTGGGTTCCGCGCGAGAGGATCCTTACGACAAACCTGTGGTCGTCCGAACTTTCGAAACTGGTGGCCAACGCGTTTCTCGCGCAGCGCATTTCGTCGATCAACTCGATCTCGGCACTCTGCGAGGCGACGGGGGCCGATGTGGACCAGGTCGCGAACGCGATCGGGAAAGATTCCCGCATTGGTCCGAAATTCCTGAAGGCCTCGGTCGGCTTCGGCGGGTCGTGTTTCCAGAAGGACATCCTCAATCTCACCTACCTCTGCGGGCATTTCGGTCTCCCCCAGGTGGCCGCCTACTGGGAGAGCGTGGTAAAGATCAACGACTGGCAGAAACACCGCTTCGCCGAGCGTATCGTGCGCGAGCTTTTCAACACGATCACCGGAAAAAAAATCGCCGTGCTCGGCTTCGCTTTCAAAAAGGATACCAACGACACCCGCGAAACCGCCGCCATCGCCGTCTGCCGGGCCCTCCTCGCGGAGGGGGCCGAGGTGGCGGTTTACGACCCCAAGGTGACGCCCGCGCAGATCCGGGCCGATGTGCACGGCGAGACCCCCAACAAACACCTCACCATCTGCGCGTCGGCAGCCGAGGCCGCCGACGGAGCCCATGCCATCGCCATCCTCACCGAGTGGGACGAATTCCGCGAACTCGACTACGCCGGATTCTATGCGCGCATGCCGAAGCCGGCTTTCATCTTTGACGGCCGTAATATCCTGCCGCACCGCAAGCTTCGCGAGATCGGCTTCCGCGTCTTCCCGATCGGCAAATCGGCCCTCACCGACTGACCTCCCCGGTGCCGCGCCCGCGTTGTCGGGATGCTCGGCCATCCGGCGGGCAAGACTTTATCCGCGCGCCCGTCGAGACTCCATCCGGTGTCCCCGTCGTCTGAGAGCGGGGGTTTGAAAAAAAAGCGGCATTTGTCCGGCAGGCTGGGGCCGTCCACAAAACGGGGAGGAACAAGGACCCTGAGAGGGATCGCGGGGAGACCGACAAGCCCGTGCTGCAAGTGTTGGTGGAGGAGATTGACCGCCTGAACTCCTTGTTCGAACTCGCGCAAATCCATTTGTGCGACCTGCGGGAGGTCGGGAACGCGGCGCAGGCAAATGAACCCGACATCCCCGGGGATGCGCAACGGTCGGCGCGCGCCGCGGCCGCCGGACGGCTCGGTGATCCAATAAAATGGCTGGGAGTTCGTTGAAATCACAACATCCGGACGGAACCGCCACATCCACTTGCCGAATCCGGCACCAAGGGAATCCTTGGGATCGAAAATAAACAGGGGCGGCTGCGGACCGAGTTCGGCTTCGAGTTTCGAGCGTTCGAAGAGCGCCTGCGCGCGGAACGGGATGTTCGTCCCGCTGGCCAGAAAATTCATGAGGGCGAATCCTGGACGCCGGTATCCCCGGGACACGGCTTCGGCCGTGGCAAGATGCAGCGCGTTACGAAAGTCGCCCTGCACGTTGTGAACGCGGGGCACATCATTCTCGGGGCCGACAAAGACGGCATGAAAATGTTTCCAATCGAGCTCCACCATGCACCCATCGCGATAGGCTTGAATGACAACCCCCTGGATTCCCCTCGAGTAAAGCACCCGGCTGAGGGCGGCGCTTGTGGGATAGTCCGCCACATCGAAAAAATCCATGGCGTAGCCCATCTGGCGCGCGCGCTCGGAGGCTCCCGAAAACTCGGGGCTGCCGGCTTTGCCCAAGGGGGAGGCTGCGGTGTGGATGTAGGCGATGGTGGCCGTGCGCGGTTTGGCGCCATGCGGCCAGCGCCTGCGCGACAACGCCGCGAGACCCGGATCCGGTTGGTAACCAAGTTCCCTCACCGCGGCCAGCACGCGCTGGCGCGTTTCCTCGGAGACGTGTCCGCTCCCCTGCAGGACCCGGCCCACCGTGGACTTCCCGACCCCACACCGCCCGGCAATGATGCGGTAATTGGGTGGGCGGTCGGCGGCCAGCCCGCCGGATTCGGACCGGGGAAGATCAAGCATGCGGGCCATCCTTTCAAAAAAAGCGAACCGAGACAAGACGCCCCGATCCGCGCGCAACCCCAGTGTCTGGAGGGCGAACCTCCTTGTGTGCCCCGATTCTCCCTCTGCGAGGATGCGAGGATTCGGGGCCGAAGAAAAAGGGGCCGCAGAAATCTCTTCCCGCAGCGGGGGCTTGCAGAATTGCGTCAGGCTGTGGTCACCACTTTGGAAATTCTCTCGATGGATTCCGCTTTTCCTGTGGACGGATCCACAACCACCAGTGCCCCGCAAACGAGCACCGGACCGCTTGCCACGGGAAATGGAGCCGGGAGTCCGTCCAGAAACCGGCGGATGATATTGCGCGGGTCGCGGCCGAGGATTGAGTCGCGGGGGCCGCACATGCCCGCATCGCAGAGGAAGGCGGTGCCGCCGGGCAGGATTTGCTCGTCGGCCGTCTGGACATGGGTGTGCGTGCCGATGACGGCGGACACTTTGCCGTCGAGGAACCGTCCCATGGCGATTTTTTCGCTGGTGGTTTCCGCATGGAAATCGACGAGAATCACGGGGGTTTCCTGCCGCAGGCGTTCGACCTCCCGGAGCGCGGCGTGGAAAGGGTTGTCGAGGAGTTGCTGCATGAAGGTGCGGCCCTGAAGGTTGATCACGGCCACTTTTCCCATCGCCGTCTCCAGCACGATGCTGCCCTGGCCGGGCGCTCCGACCGGATAATTCAGCGGACGGAGCAGCCTTGGTTCGGTGGCCATGAAGGCGGCGGTGTCCTTCTGGTCCCACGCATGGTCGCCCGTCGTGATCACCGCGGCTCCGCTCCGGAGAAGATCGATCGCCAGCCGCCCGGAAATCCCGCGTCCGCCCGCCGCATTTTCCCCGTTCACCACCACAAAATCCGCCTCCCGAGCCGCGAGCATCTCGCGCACCGTGCGACACGCCGCCGTGCGGCCGGGCTCGCCCACCACATCCCCCAAGAACAACAATCGGATCATTCCCCGACCCTACCTGCGGGAGTCCCCCTCACCCAAGCCAAATTACCGGGCCCCATTCCACCCGGCGGACGCGAAACCAATCCGGAATGGGAATCCGGCCGGGTCGAGACCACCATCGCCGGGCTTCCCGAGGACGTCCGGGCCGCCGCCCGGGCCGAAAGCATCCTCTGCACAAACAACCTCCGCCAGATCGGCGTCGTATCGGCAATCGGCAATCGGCAATTTCTCACCCCGCTGTTTCCGCGAGCGCGTCCGGGTGGTCTGTCCGGCGGATGGCCTTGCAGATCAGATCGAGGGACCATGCGGCGGTGAAGAGGATCGCCCCCACGACGACCATCGCGCCGGCGGCCGAGCAGTTCAGCCAGACGGAGAGGTGGTAGCCAAGCAAGGCCGAGAGTGCCGCGTGCAGAACGGTCAGCCCGAGGCGGATTGGAAGCCGGTCCGAAAGTTGGCCCGCGAACATCGGCGGGACGATCAACATGGCGATGGCCAGAATCGCGCCCACCGCCTCGAAGGCCGAGACGATCACGAGGGCCAGCGCGCCCATAAGACCGTAGTGCCAGAGGCCGGTTTTCATCCCGAGCGACTTGGAGAGCCCCGCATCGAACGAGGTGACGAGCAGTTCTTTGTAAAACACGGCAATAGCAAGGGCGATGGCCCCCAGCACACCGGCCATGCGCAGCACGGAGGGCGGGCCGAGCACCCATCCGTTCCAGACAGCAGGCGGTTCCAGCGCGACGAAGGCGATCTCGCCGTAAAGCAGGCATTCCGCGTCGATGTGGAAGTTCCCCTTGGTCTCCAGCATGCTCATCAGCGCGACCCCGATGGCAAAAAGGGTGGTGAAGGCGATGCAGGTGGCGGCATCGGGCTTGACCCGCGTCTGGCCGTGGATGAATTCGATGAGGAATACGGTGAGCAGCCCCGCCGCCAGCGCCCCGCCAAACATGATCCAGACCGTGGAATGTTTGAAAATGAGGAAGGCGACGACAAGCCCCGGCAGGATGCTGTGACTGATGGCGTCGCCCACCAGGGCCATGCGCCGCAGGAGCAGGTAGTTGCCGACGAGACCGCAGGCGGCGGTCACAAGAAAACCCATCAGCACGATCCAAATGGTGATGGAAAGGTTCTGCGTCCAGGGCTGGACAAGGACGGTTTGCCAGTCGAAGGGCGGGATGAGGTCTTTCATCAAGGCTCCTCAGCGGGGTTGTTGGTGGCCGAAGCCGGTGGCACGATCTGCCGGCGCGGAGCCGCGCCCGAGTTGGATGTCCTGCAGTCCGGGGATCAGCTTGCCGTGCGGGTCGCGCCGGGCGTAGTTGAGCCGCTTTTCCAGCTTGAGCACGGTTTCCTCGCCGAGGACGTGTTCGATAATCTCCGCGTCGTCATGCACGTGGTCGGCGGCAATGTGGGCGGCATTGGTGAGGTAAAGCTCCCAGAGACGATGGTTGCGGACGATTTCGCAGCCGCGCTGCCATCCCTGCGGCGTGAAGGAGACCGCGTCCCCGGAGGTGGTGACGAACCCAGCCTGCCGCAGGGCATCGAGCCCGCGCCGGGTCTCCTCCAGCGGCTCGCGGCGAACTTGGGCCAGTTCCTCATAGGTCACGATCTCCCTGCGGAAGTCGTCGCTTT